>MDSZ01059215.1_pt1 | contig 14826 bp, 17 predicted proteins | sample 811201 | NCBI WGS metagenome assembly MDSZ01 (sample SAMN05326647, study PRJNA326480) | marine metagenome | isolation source: seawater | place: Indian Ocean: North | collected 2010
ATTATCAATTTAATATTATATAGAATAGTAAAGCATGGACATATCACTTCTACCGGGTGATATTAAATCTAAAATTTGTCAATATTTCATAGAATTACAAGTTCTTGAACTAAACAAAAATGGATGGGAAAATATTAGAACTGAGCTTAGTTTATTTTTGTTAAACAAAGAAGACTGGCATAGACATATGATTTACTACCGAACCTATAGATGGAGATACTCGGGTTATATAGTTTGTAGTAATCCATTATTATCAAAATGTTTGCAAATAGATAAAAGTCGATTTAGACATTGTGCGTGTGGCGTTATTAATCCACCATTACCTTATACATGTAAATTAAAAGAATGTAGATGTGGTGAAAAAAAAGCACTTGAAGTAAAAGAGTTTAATTGTTATGGTTGTGGTAGAAATCCTAGATGTTTATGGACTATACCTTTAAATATTCTAAATATAACAATATAAACATTTCAATATTTTTAATATAATGTTTAAAATGGGAAAACCATTGATTGATAATTTTCATACAAGAGATTATAAAACTACAAGAACATATCAGGAAAGACTAGAAGAGTCCACCAAAATGCGCAACAAATATCCAGACAGAATACCAGTAATTTGTCAAAAAACACCACAAAGCACCCTTTCAGCTCTATATAAATCTAAATACTTAGTTCCTAAAGACTTGACTTCATCACAATTTTTATTTGTGATTAGAAAAAGACTACAACTTACAAGCGAAAAAGCTTTATTTATTTTTATTGAAGGAACATTACCATCATCGGCTTTAACATTCGAAGAACTTTATGCAACATACAAAAATAATGATGGATTTTTGTATGTGTCTTATGCTGAAGAAAATGTTTTTGGTTAACAGGCACCCAATTCTGGCGTATAAGCACCTTGTGCTGTTAGCAATGCTGTAGAAGAACCCACAACCAATAGTGTTATTACCCAACCTGCAATACATTTAAATATTATTTTAAAATTCATTCCTTTACATGTATAAGGATCTTCAAGAGCGGCAACACCCATAGTTGCACCAACTTGACAATGTGTTGTTGATAATGGAATTTCTAAACGACTACCTGTAATAATAACTATTGCTGATGATAATTCTATGGTTGAACCTCGAGAAGGAGTTAATTTGCATAATTTTGTACCTATAGCATGCAAAATTTTGTAGCCATACAATAATAATCCCACTGAAATACCTACACCACCCAACAATAAAAATAAATATGCATCCGAACCAAAATCATTTTCGTTATCAACAGCTCCTTCTTTAGAAATCATATAAATGGCCATGAATGGGCCAATCGCATTAGCTACATCATTAGCGCCATGACTAAAAGAATCACAGATAGCTGTGAAAACTTGTAAAGATTTAAAATATTCTTCTGTTGATTCATCGAAAACTTCTGCATTATTATGAATATTTCTAACTGCCTCATCATCTTTTACTAAATCATTTAAATCTACTTTAATTGAATCATTAACATATTTAACTAACTCAAAACATCCATCTTTTTTATTTTCTACTTCCAGGTCTACTTTATGCTCTTCTTCCTTAGGAGCGTCTATCTCTTTGTTATTTATACTTTGTAATGCATTAGCTTTCATTTTTGAGATAAAAGGTATAATTAAAATACCTGCAAGACCGCCGACGCCAAATGACCATACACAGGCTACATCTAAAGGTGTTTCATCTAGTTCAAGACCTTTTGCTCCTTTGTATATTATGAAAAAACAATTTAATGTTACTGTTCCTCCTATAAGAACTGGAAAAAGATATGTTGTTCTTTCAAAACTATCTTTTGCTCTTAAAATAACTTGTCTAATTACCACAAATAATGTACTAGAAATCATTGCCGAAAACAAAGGTGAAAGTAGCCAGGATAGAACTATTCCTGCTACACCACCAACATAAGGAAATAATTCTTTTTCCTCATACCAATTTACACAATTAACACCTTTAAGAGCCACAGTCATACCTATCATTCCACCAACACAAGAATGTGTTGTAGAAACCGGCATTTCATACTTAGAGGCAACAAATAACCATACCCCCACAGATAAACATACACACATACAACCATACATTAAAGGACCTGGGTCATCTTCGAAACATTCATAATCGGCTATACCTTTTCTTATTGTTTTAGAAACGTGACTACCCATTAATATTGCCCCACCGGTTTCAAAAATACTAGCAAGAACTACCGCTTGTTTAATTGTTATAGCTTTTGAACCTACCGCGGTTGCATATGCATTGGCTACATCATTTGCACCTATTCCCATTGCAGCTAAAAAAGAAAAGAGCCCACCGAAAATGACAATACCTTGATACATTTTATAAATATCATTTATAAACAATGTTTAAATATTATTTATATAAATTGAACATTATTAATATATTTAATTACTATACAAATGATGTCGGAACGAGGCGAACCTAGTACTATTATTAATGGTGTAACTATTAAAAAATGCGATTTTCCAAAAAACATAACTTATAGTGATCGTTATATTCAACAAAATCTTTATGAAGACCCTTTTAAAGAAGTTAGAGAAGAACATAGTCGCATACTTAATTACAGGTCTAAACCTTGTCCACTTGACTTCCCAGAAAAACTTAAACCTTATTGGAAAGGCCATTTAGAGTTTAGTTTGACACCATGTCAATCTGGTTGGATGTATTTGCAACAACAACAAAAGCTCGGAAAAAGAAAATAAATTGAAAATATTTATTAATTAATATTATTTTTTTATAATAATGTCGGAAACAATAACACTTACATTTGGTGATGCTGGTGAAAATCATGCAGGTATGAAAATGGTTGGTAATGTAGGTAAGATTGGTAGCGGTTTTAATCTTAAAGATTTACTTAATATTAAAACATATTATGAGAGTAATGGAAACACGTGTGAAATTATAGACCTCAACAGTTTATGTAGATTTAAACTATTAATGCATGAGCTTAAATTTGGTGAAATTACAGGAGATGCATATATTCTTATAATTAGAAACGCGGTCTCAGAAACAAAAGAAATGTTTAAGGAAATGAATAAGTTTGAATGGGATAAAAAATATTGGGATACAAGAAGACAAAAAGTATTAAATAAACATGCTAGATCTAATGTATGTTTTGGCGATAAAGAAGTTGAACCAGATTATGAAAATAAGCAAGGAAGAATAGTAGCCTATAATAGCGTTCCAACATTAGAGAAATTTAAAAAAGAATTAGAAATGTTAATTGGAGAAAAAGCAAATAATTTGATATGTGAAGGAAACCGATATTTCGATATTAAAAAATGTGGAATAGGTTGGCATGGAGATAGCGAAAGAAAAAAGGTAATAGGAATTAGATTGGGACAAAGTATGTTGTTCAAAATAAGATGGTATAATAATAGCAAACCAAAAAGTGAAAGTGTAAGTATTATTTTGAATGATGGAGATATGTATATAATGAGTGAAAAAGCTGTAGGGTATGACTGGAAAAGACGTAATATGTTTACATTAAGACATAGTGCCGGATGTGATAAATATACAAAAGAATAATATTAAATTTAATGCTATTTTATTGATTATAACATGCTAGCCATGTTGAGAGAGGGCATATTAATCCTGCTCCTATATAATGCCATAAAGAATGATAATAAACATAATTGTCCCAGTTTCTTTCCTTAACTGCTTTTTTTCCCATATACCAACAATAAATTGCTGGTGCAGACATTAAGGGCCATAGTATGTGTATTTTTTTTGCTGTTAAAAGGCATTGTAATGAAAAAAACAAACTAGCATGCCATCTATCAACACCGTGTGTCCAATGATCCATTCCACTATAGTACCAGTCAGAGGCCAACGATAAAGAAGTTTGTGAATAAAATAAAAATTCTAGTATAATCTCTAAAAAATTACTTCTTTTAAGAAATATGGTTGGGGTTAAAAATGCTAGACAAGATAATCCTAATGTATTAGAATATTTTGCTCTACTCCATTTCAAATCAGTTTTATCAAAATTATTTGTCATTGATATTATTTGATTTTTTGTAAAATCATACATTAAATAATTTTACTATGTTATTTTAAATTGATTTAATAATATTTATATATTTATTATTAAATGACATCTATATTATCATGGAATGTTGCAGGTATTCGTGCTTGCATTAAAAAAGGCGGATTAGACTTTTTGCTTGTTGAAAATCATGATATAGTTTGTTTTCAAGAAACCAAAGCAGAAGAGCATCAAGTTAAGTTATCTTTTGAATTAAAAGAAAAATACCCCTATAGATATTGGCATGCAACACAAGGGATAACACAGCGTAAGGGTCTTAGTGGTACTGCAATTTGGTGTAAGAAAGAACCTATCAAAGTATTTGAACCGATGGAAATGGATGTAGAAGGTCGAACTATTGCTCTAGAATTTGCAGAATATATAGTTATAACAGTTTATACACCCAATTCACAAAAACTTAATTCAGATAGATTTAATTTTAGAACGCAAGAGTGGGATATTAAATTTAGAGAATATATTAATGAATTAAATAAAATTAAACCTGTAATTATTTGTGGAGACCTAAATGTGGCACATAAAGATATTGATATTCATAATCCGGATCAAAATCGTAACAAATCTGCAGGATTTTTAGATGCCGAAAAAGAAAATTTTGATATACTATTGCAAAATGGTTATGTTGATTCATTTAGGAAATTTTGTGATACTCCATCTAAATACACCTATTGGGATCAACGAAACCCAAAACTAAGAGAGAATAATAAGGGATGGCGTATTGATTACTTTTTGGTTTATGAATCATTAATAGATAAGATTAAGGATTCAAAAATAAGACCTGATATTTATGGATCAGACCATTGTCCTGTGGAGTTGCTTTTATAGAAATGTATAATTATTTATTGTCATAATTTATAGATGCGTTTTTCTGCCTCTGTCATTGCTTATTTTTTTTCCATTAACAATGTGTGTAAAATCCACCCTATAAACAATATTAACACCAATATTTACCACTATAAACCAGAATACGATGATTATAGATATAAATCAAAAAAAAGAAAAGTATACAAAAAATATAAAAAATATACTAATTTAGTTCAAGATCATCATATTATACCAAAACAATGGAAAAAACATAAGCTGATTACAAGCATTAACTTTGATATTAATTCTTCAAATAATTTAGTTATTATGCCTACACCTAAAACATTTCTTTATTTTAATTTTAATCCTAATATTAGAACGCATTATATAGGTCATCCAAAATACAATATATATGTAAAAGAATTTTTAGATAAAATTGATGAACTACAATCTTTAGATGAAAAAAAATTTTATTTTTGGTTATTTTTTATATACCTTAAAGAAAATTGTATTTATTTAAATAATAATATTCCCTGGAACTAATATAATGCCTATTAGACCAAGAAAACTCGTTACTCATAACTACAAATTAAATGTCTATAGATGTATGTGCTGTCAAGGAAAACCTGATGATGATGGAACATAATTTATTTAATAACCATTATATGCCCCAATACTATCCAGATCCACCACATATTATTTGGTTCTTTAATTTTATTAATAGGTAATAAGCTTATTAATAAACTCAATATATTTAAAAATATAATAAACTCGATTGGTATATTGTTATTAAAAGCATTTAAATAATGTAATGGCACATGAACACAAGATAGATACAGCAGCGATGAATTAGGTTTAAATATCCATAAAATATGTAAAAATATAGAATTAACGATACCAATATCGTTTCTTATATGAAATATTGAACTTATTAAAAGTATATAAAATCTATACATTGGATTTAATCGTTTTACTATGGTATAACTCAAAAAATATTTTTTAAGAAGCATTGATGGTTCATTATAATATATATCTGTCATACCATGTAAAGCGATATTAGATAATGATGCTCTTACAAGTGAATTTTTCTCTGGAATTATTAAATTTTCATCAAATAGTCTTTTATTTATAAAAATATTAGGTTTTTTGATATTGTTTCTTATACTAAATGCTAAAGTATTTGATAAAATAGCTAATAACAACACCGGTTTCATTAGTTATTCTTCACATAATGTATTATCTGAAATATCGCATTTTGAAATTAAAAAATATCTTTTATAAATTTTGGTACCATCTTCTGTATAACCTTCTGCCTTTCTAATTGGCGACATTTTATAGTTGTAATTTTTTAGAATTTGTCTCGTTATATTCAACAAAGGCCATTTTTGATTTGTTTCAGCATTTTTATGCAAACATGTATTACAAGATGATTTTATATAATTTTTAAGAATAGGAATTTCATCATAGATTTTTTTATAAATATCCTTATCTAGAAACATTTCTCTTGGAACCAATTGATCTTCGAGCTCACATTCTTCACTTATAGGTAACCCTATCTTATTTAAAAAAAATTTTATATCATTATCCATATTTTATATTTGTAAAAATTTTAAGAAAACCTAACTAATCATGTATCTACAATAGTATATTTATTATCTACTATTTTATATTTAGCTATAATCGCTGGATTAACTACATTATTCATAACATCTTCGTGACTATATACGTTTCCATCTGCATCTATATATTGTATTATACCACCAATATCCTCACACCAAACTTCCTTATGTTTTAAAACTGACGTTGTTTCTGCCAATATTACTCCATGAGGCAAACCTTTAATATGTGTCCCACAATATTCACATCCATCTTTTTTCCTACGGGAACATTGCTCACCATTCGCTCTTTTAGCCATACATCTGTCCGCCAAGGTAACACTATTTTTACTACGTTTTCTTTTCATAAAATCTTCTTTTGTAAAAACAATTGGTTTGATTGAATTAATGTGTTTGATGACATTTTCTATATGATGGTTGTAATGTAGATCCTCGCAATTTTCTATCTCTCTTTTTAAATTATTTATATGCTCTAACATTTCGCTCTTAACATTTGCTGTATAATTAGATGATTTGGTATTTACTCTATTCTCCATTTATTATAGTATATTATTAACTTTATTTGTTTTCAATTTATATTATTATTATTATTCTAATGGATCTTCTTTATTTTCATTGATTTCACTATAACTTAATATTATAATATTATTGCGATCTTTTAATGATAAACTTGTAAATCCATAATAAACTACTTTATCTTTTTCAACTATATTTCCTATTTGTGCCGAATCATATTCTGAAGACCAATCTCCTTCAAAATCATTCATTCGTCTGAAATTTCTTATTTGACTTTTTTGTTTATCTGATACTCTTTTATCTTCCAATTGTTTTAATTCTACATCGCTATAACTACTTTCCTTATCATTTTCTGAATTTATGAAAACTTTAGTTTTACCCATAAATACAGCTACCCTAATTATACCTAATTTATCATTTTTAACTTTATAATCTTCCTTACCAACATACCTTATAGTTTCTCTCGACATAGTAATCGCTTCGTCAAAAGATCTGAAATTATAAAAGGGGCCCAAAGTGTTCCAAATACTTGATCTAAAAAAACCATAGACTATTTGAAAATCTAATGTATTTAAATTGTCCCCACTTTTATAGCATGTTAAAGGAGTTTGTAATTTATTACTTTTTTCATCTAATAGAAAACACATGTCTTGATTCATGTAAAAAATTTCTGTTACTGAAGGATCTATTTTATAAGAGTATACCGACTTTAAATTTACTATTTCATCTATAGTAGCCCACCACCACATATCATTTTTTTTATGTAGTATCAATTCAGTATCTGCATTTATAAGAGATATAAATGTTAGCAAACATTCTTTAAATATCCTATAACCCAATAAAGTGTAACGCTCTTTATCTATAACTTTTTTGATAAAATCTTTAACTGAATCTTTCTCGTCTATAAAAGGCATATACAAATTAGAGGTATCTTTGTTTTTATAGAGAAGATATTGTAAAAAATGCTTATCTTCTATATCTATTTTTTTATACATACAAAATATTACTTTCTTATATCCTTTACTTGGTTTGCTAATTGTAAGATTACTTTCTATGGGATATTTTATCACATTACCTGCATCGATATTTGCAGTTGTATTTTTATAAAAATTAATATTAACCATTATATAATAAGATAATATTAATCTTTATGTTTAATTTGGTCTTTTGTTACTTCTTCTCTACTCTCCATTATAAATTTTGTTAACTCAATTACCATATCTGAATCGTTTTTATAAAACTGATTTAAACTATTGAGTAAATGTTTTTTACTTAATGGAGCTTTTATTTTTGATCGTGTATAGACTAGCTTTCCATTATTAATGTCAAACTCATCTATATTATTTTCTTTCATTATACTTGTTAAATTTTCTGTTATAGTCTTTTTTTCTTTTCTTAAAGTTGTAAGCTCTTTCTGTAGATTCTTTATTTTATCATCAAATATAACCCATCTTCTTACTAAGTCTATTATTTTATTCTTATCACTCATTATTTCTTATAATATAAATATTTTAAATTATTTTAATTATATCTACTACTTTACCATTTTCATATAATAAAACATTTTTGTCATATTGCTTCTTGTGAATACCACAAAATGTTATCGTATCTTTATTTAAATATTTCAAATCTTTGTATATTATACCATTATTTTTACAACGCTCTCCTTTACTAGTTTTACATTCACATCTAAATGTTTGCTTACTTACAATATTATTATGTTTATTGCAATATAAACTATTGCATGGTTTGTTACATATTATATTGTTCTTATCTCTGTAAGGACATTTAGATAAATACATACAATATTTTTCGGGAGAATTTACACCAGAAATTTTAGCAAAACCTTTTATTTGAGGCAATAATCTTGAATGTACTTTTCTACAATACGGACACCTTATCTCTTTTATAGATAATTTTTTTGGATCTAGATTTGTATTTTTTTGATATTTAACTTCGTTGTATATAAATTCATAATTAAAACTATGACCACAATTCAATGTTATATGTTTTTCATCTAATTCATTACCAGATATTAAACATACTTCTTTTTTTTCCTCTTTATTACTAATTTCTTTATTTAACTCTTCCATAAAATTTAATCCACCTTCTATCAAATAATTCATATATATTTCAATAAATAAATTCTTTATATTATATTAATATAATGACTAATTGGGGTAATTCTACATGGCTTTTTTTACATACTTTCGCACATAAGATTAAAGAAGAAGATTTTAATCTTGTTAAAAATGAAATGATTGAAATATTTAAATCAATATGTTTTGTACTTCCATGTCCATATTGTCAAACACATGCTAAACAATTTATATCAAATAATGATTTCACAAAAATAAAAAATAAACAAGATTTTATATTTATGTTATGGAGCTTTCACAACATTGTAAATAGAAAAACTGGTAAAAAACCTTTCTCTTATGACAAAATAAATATGTATGAAAAAGCAGTATTTAAAAATGTAATAATTAATTTTCAAAGAGTATTTATGCGACCAATCAACAATCAAAGGCTCTTAATGGATAGTTTAGGAAGATCTCGTGTTGTAAATAGAATAAATAATTTTTTTAAGATACACCATAATAAATTTAATTTTTGATTTATTCACCAGTTACTAGTTCGCCATTTCGATAAACACGACATTTGAATTTAGTTTTACTTGGTTTTGTACATATGCTATTATTACTTATAGGTTCAGTAAAGTATAATAGTTTTTCTTGACCATTTCTTCTTAATGTTCTATACCATAGATATCCAGCTAAAAATCCTGATATTCCTACGAAAAATACCTCATGTGCCATAGTTTTACAAATTCCTTTAGTACTTAATCCATAGTAACCATTCACAGAATATAATATAATCAAAAGTGTAACTAATTGTAAATTTACATTATTAATACTCATCATTGGAAATAACATATATGATAATGTGTAAGTTATAATGTTACTAGCTAATGATGGGTTTGTATCGCCAGGCAATGTACCTAAACAATTTTTTACTTCTTCTTTATTTCTGTTTTTACCTATTATTTTTAATATTAATTGTGTAAAAATCGTTGATAAAATTGCACCAGTTAACCATATAAATCCTTTCAAATCTTTATTAATAAAAGAAACTACTATTAAAAATAAGGCTATTATAATATGTGAATTTGCTGTTAATTTAGCCACTTTATTTAATCCTGATTCTTTGGTTTGCCGGCCCATAGCACCAATTATGTTAGAACTTGGCATTGCATCACCCATAATATATAATATTATAACATTATAATATTAATTACATCTCTAATATTATCGACATTAGTAAATTTAACATGATCTAATTTCAATGAATTCTTACTTATAAAATCGTTATAATCCACCTCGTTATCTTTAGGATAAAAAATTTCTTTTACACCTGCCTTAACTGCACCAACTATCTTTAAATCTAAACCTCCTATAGCTAATATATCTCCTTGAAGCGTAAGTTCTCCTGTAATAGCTATATCATTTCTTATTTTTTTATTGTTTATCAAACTATAAATTGCTAAACATATCGCAGTACCAGCCGAAGGACCATCTTTAGGCACTGCTCCTTCCGGACAATGAACATGAATACCTTGCATTCCAAATTTCTTCGCATTCTCTATATAATCTTCTAAAACGCTATCTTCTGTTAAGTTGCACGCTAAGGTTTTTGCCACATTCATACTTTCTTTCATAACATCACCTTGCATACCAGTCAATTTAAATTCCATTAAATTTGTAGATAAAAATCTAGAAACCTCTATGGGTAGAATACCGCCACATCCTACACTATTGGCCCACATTCCATTTATTAATCCTACCTTATCATTATTATGTATTTTTCTTACTATCACATAATTATGAGACTTTAAATATTTTTCTTTAACATCCTTTTTTGTTATCGTTATTGGAATATCATATACTTCTGTTTTTTTTAAAATATTTATATTTATTTCACCCATTATTTCAAATAAAAGTTCTTTTAATTTTCTGACACCTGGTTCATTTGTATATGTATCAATTATATATTCTACTACTTCATCGTTTATATCTATTATATTTTCTAATCCCATTTTTGTAAAAATCTCAGGAAGCATAAATTTTTTAACTATCTCCGTCTTCTCTTTAAGCGTCAAAAAATCAAACTTAATTCTATGAATTCTATCTAGTAATATTTTGTCTATTAAATTAACATCATTATATGAAAAAATAAATAATGCCTTTGATAAATCTAAATCTATACCATTAAAATATTTATCTTGAAATTTATCATTCTGTGTAGGATCTATTAAGTGTGTTAAAATTCCTATTATTTCTTTCCCATTCTCTGTTCTACTTATCTTATCTAACTCATCTATAAAAATAATTGGATTCATGCATTTACTATCTATCAAAATGTCTACAACTTTACCCCATGTCGATCCTACATATGTATAACTATGTCCTTCTAAAATGCTACCATTGGATGATCCGCCCATTCCTATAAAAGAAAATGGCCTAGGTTTACCATTAGCATCTTTTAAACAAAAAGATAAACCTTTTTTTGCTAAGCTTGTTTTACCTACACCAGGTGGGCCTTCAAAACCAAAACAATATCCATTATTTTTACCATTAATCCATTGACCTATTATACGCTCAAGCTGTCTTTTAGCTTCACAATGACCATAAACTGAATCATCTAGAGTTTTTCTAACATTACTAATATAATCTTCTATATCGTTTATATCTTGTTTTATTGTATCAATATTTGATATACATTGCTCTAAAGATAAAACGTCAAAATCAGCATTCTCTATCAAATAAAAATATTTTTTTGCAAGAACATTATGGTTATTAGTAAAATCTACTATAGATGAGAAAAGATCTTTATTATTTTTACCCGAATGAACTAACTTATTTATTTTTATCCCTTCTTTTTTAATAATACCATTTATATTATTAATTGTTTTAATTAAATGTGGTCTCTTTTTATTTTTTAATAAATTAATATATTTAATTAATTTATCATCTGTTATCTTGTATAAGTTATCATCTATCAAATTATCTAAAATAATCTCTAACTCGTAATTATTTTTTATAACATTTTTATCTAATGTATAATCTATTTTGAACAATTTAACACTTTTATCTATTGTCATATACAAATTTTTCTTAAGATTCTTTGCTATTTTTAGTATACCTTCTTCACAATAAATACCAAATGGTATTTTTAATAAACCATCTAAATATGATTTTGCTTTTGCACCAGAATCTTCTGATTTATTCTTAACTTCTTTTAATTTTATCATTGCTTTTTCTTTAACTAAATCATCTACCTTTAATAAACATATTTGTTGTTCTAACGGCAATTTATTATTAGAATTGTTATTTAAATTATTTGTATATTGCACCGTTTGTTTCATTGCTTCATTAAAATATTTCCTTAGATTCCATGGCAAACTATCATAAAGTAATGTTTGCTCATATGTATCTATCATACCATTATTCTCATTCGATAGTAAATCATATAGTAAATAAGCTAAATATTTAGATTCAGCATTGTCTTTTATCAATAGTTTTATCAATATATCTCGTTGATTATATAATGTTTCGTTTGTGAAATTTTCAATCGTATTTGATAGACAAACCTTATTTATTTCATCTACATCACTTACAAACTTTATAAAATTACCAACCAGTTCGTCTTCTGTGTAAATCAACATATCTTTTAATGATAACGTCTTTATGTAACGATTGTAGTCTGTTAAATTATAATCATATTCTATTTTAATATTAGATAACTTGCGTTCTTTAGATTTTATGAATTTATTATCTAAAAACATTATCCCTATATCATCCAAAATTCCATTTATTATTAAAATATTATTATTACTATTTAAAACTATCCTTATACCATAAACATAAACTTGAAATTTATTATTATAATCTATATTATTTAAACATGTTAAATTATTCATATTACTTAAATTATATTCTTCAGAATTTAGATTTATAACATTTTTAGGTATCAATCTGCAATTTATCGGATGAACATAGTTTTTAATTATATCATACTTACAATCTCCTTCCAAATCCTTAACAAATTCTTCTCCTAAAATTAATTTTATTATATCTTCAAAATTTTCTGTACCATAATTTTTAACTAAATTAATTAGTTGCGATTCTATATCATCCAAATTCTCTTTTATATTTGATTGCGATATGTCTAAAGTAGATACCATCTTAAATAGATTATTTAAAAATTCTAGTGTGCTATTCAACTCGCCAGCCAATATTATATCTAAATTTTTATACTTTTGAATTGCTAGTATAGTTTTTCTAATTAAATTTTTAAAATTATCTATTTTTATTTCATTTTCATCTATATTCATTGTATTAACTAACGATTTTTAATTTTAATTTATTAAATTTATTTAATTCTACACGATTTAAATAAATTGAATCATATTAAACACCTTTTTTTAATTTACATTATGGGAATACCAAGCTATTATTCTTATATAATTAAAAATCATCCGAATATATTTAAAAAACTTTCAAAAGAAGTTAATTTTGACTATCTTTATCTAGACAGCAATTCTATTGTTTATGACTCCATAAAAGATATTGAATACAATTGCAACAATACCACATTCGAGACTTTACTTATTGAAAAAGTATATAAGCAACTTTTACACTATATTGAGTTGTTCAATAATCCAAAAAATGTTATAATAGCTTTTGATGGTGTAGCGCCATTAGCTAAACTTAATCAACAGCGAACAAGAAGATACAAATCTCAATACTTAGATAATATTATTTCTAAAATAAACAAGGACAATGTTGCTAAATGGAATACTACCGCTATTACACCTGGAACACAATTTATGAAAAAACTTGATTCGACATTAGCCGAAAAATTCTTTGGGCAAAAAAACGTTATGTTTACTGGTTCTGATGTCCCTGGTGAAGGGGAACACAAACTTTTTGAACATTTGCGTCAAACGAAAATTAGCGAAAATCAGAATATCATTGTTTATGGTCTTGATGCAGACCTTATTATGCTTGGACTTAATCATCTAACTTATTCTAATAATATATATCTCTATAGGGAAACACCAACATATATTAAATCTCTTAGTGAAACTTTGGACAAGGATAATGATTATATTCTTGATTTATCTAAACTAGGTGATGCAATTATCAATAATATGTCAGATAATTACAACAAAAATAAAATGTATGATTACATATTTTTAGGTCTCATGCTTGGTAATGATTTTATGCCACATTTTCCAGCTATTAATATCAGAACTACTGGTATAGATATTTTATTAAACCATTATTCTGCTACCATTAAAAGTGATGAAAATATTTTCGATGGAAAACAAATTAATTGGAAGAATTACAGAAAATTGGTTAAGTCATTGGCCGAAAATGAATATGATTATCTTTTACAAGAATACAAATTAAGAGATAAATTAGAAAAAAGATACATGCCTACTAAAACCCCTAAAGATAAAGAAAATAAGCTTATGTCTATGCCTATATATGAAAGACAAGTTGAAAAATATATAGATCCGAAGTATCATATGTGGGAAAATAGGTATTATAAAACACTTTTTAATACCTACATTACTGACTATAAACTTAAAGCAATCTGTAAAAATTATTTAGAAGGTCTAGAGTGGAATTGTTTATACTATACCTCTGGATGTCCAGATTGGAGATGGAGATATAAATATCATTACCCACCATTACTGATGGATTTGATTAAATATATACCATATTTTAACACTAGATTTATTGAA
>MDSZ01102610.1_pt1 | contig 14825 bp, 8 predicted proteins | sample 811201 | NCBI WGS metagenome assembly MDSZ01 (sample SAMN05326647, study PRJNA326480) | marine metagenome | isolation source: seawater | place: Indian Ocean: North | collected 2010
AGAGAGAGAGAGAGAGAGAGAGAGAAGAAGAGAGAAACGGTGCGATAACAACAAAGACTCTAGTCTTTAGAGCGTGCGTACCTTTTCGTGGATGCGTGCGTGAGCTGCGTCATGCGGTGCTCTTTAGGAAAAAAAGAGAAGAAATTTTTGTTCGTCTTTTTTTCTTTTTTTCTTCTACGAGTCAAAATTTTTCTCCTTGACGCATTGTTGGCAACACACGCACACTTCGTGTTTCTTCCGATGCGGCGCTTTGAGCCCGCGCACGCACTTGGTGTGGAAGATATGCGGTACGCGAGGATTCAAGCACGTGCGGTATTCCATTTGCCACGGTAAAATGGGCGCATCTTGCCCTTCTTCTTGTTCTTTTAGTTCTCCGAGAATAACGCGTTCGTCGCAATACGCGCATTTGAAACCACATCCTCCTCCTTCATCAATTTTTTGCACGAGATCTTCGCACTTCTTTTTCTCGTTGAGTTCGTAGTACGTCTCCGCGAGAATTGCATAGATGGTTTGTCTCACGCGCGCACTCTTATCATCGTCGCCATTTCGCAACGATAATTCCTCGCGTTTCAGCAACGCTTCACCGATGGCGATGGTTTCCAAATTTGAAGCTTTCTTCTTTTCATGGTACGACTTGTCTTTTGCTAAGAAGTATGCACGTTCGCTCGGTTCGCGCGGCGTGGTGTTGTTCTTACCGAAATATTCGCGAGACACTTTCAAGTGCTCGAGCAAAACGCACACTTCGAGACTTTCGTGAATGTCCACGTGAAACAAACGATAACAATAATACATCATCGTTTCATTCTCATTCTCATTCTTCTTCTTCTTCTCTGCAACTAACTTTGCAAACTCGATGGCTTGTTGAATGGCAATCGAGGCCGACGAAAAGTTTCCCGTGGACAAGTGTGCGAAACATATCCGTCGACACGCCTCGGCGGCTAAGAATGGACATTTACATCTCACGGCGTCTTCACGAGCGTCGTAAAAATTTTCCAAGGCGATTTTCGTGCTTCTCTTTGCGCCACGAAGTGCGCACGTACCTAAGGCTAAGCGCGCTAACGCACGAGCGCGTGCTTTTTTCGATTTTTTGGTTTCTTCGTCGTCGCCGTCGTCGTCGTCTTTGTTACCACTATTAGCGCCATATAAAAATTCCGAGCGCATGACAATTCTCGCCGCCTCTTCGCACGTCTCCAAATGTTGATCAAACGAAACGTCTCGCCACCCATCTTTTCGTTTAATTTCCCCGTACATGTCGATTTCGTTGGCAAACAATATGAGTGACACCCACAACGCATCGCCGCTACTTTTCGCATCGCCACACCTTTTCGCGAAATTTGTCAATCGTTTCACCGCTTCGAACAAAATCGTCGACGCTTGGAAGGTACCGTCCCAGTTCACAGTCGCTTCGCGCACTTTCTCGTTCGCTCGGCGAGTGGTTTCTAACAATTCCGGCGATGGAACGCACGTTTTTTTGTGTTCGTTCCACTCGTTCTTTTGACACTCTTGCGAGCAGTAGCACGTTTGTCGACATCTCGCGCATCGCAAGACGTTGGAGATTTTCACGCCACAATTGGAGCAACGTTTCGTTTTTGTCGTGTTCTCGCTCGATGCGTCGCTCGTTTCTTCTACTTCGTCGTCTTCTTCTTCTTCTTTATCGTCTTTACTTTCACTCTCATTCGTACTTTGTCGACTCCTTCTGGGCGTCAACGGCGGCGTCATTAACCCCAAATGCGTTGTGCCCGCGAGCGATTCGTTCCTCTCCCCTAACAGCGCCAGAGCGCTTCGACACACCTCTCTTAACACGAGCGCGCCCGTCACCGTCACCGGTTTACACAGAAACGTCGTCATCATCGCCGCGCGTTTCATCGTCCGCGTTTTCCTTCGTTTCTCCATTTTAGGACCTTCTCCTCCAAAGTCTTCCTCCTTTTCCTTCGTCTTCGTCTTCTGTTTCGTCGGGGGACGCGCGGCGGCGGCTGCGCGTTCGGCGGCCAGTTTTTGCGCCGCGCCGAGCGCGAATAACGCGACCATCGCCCATTGCACGTTCGTCGTCGTGCTGATGGGTTTCTTCCCGTTTTTGTTTGGCAGCAGTTTGATGCTTCCCGAGGCAAATCCAGAGATGGCTCTCGCGGCCGTCGCGTGGCCTTCCATTTTTGCCACGCGCGTGTCGAGACGTTTCCTCAGCGCTTTCTTTTCGCGGCGTTTTTGTTTTCGTCGTCGTCGCGGGGACGACGTAAACGACGACGACGACGATGATGATTCGACGATTATTCGCCTCCTCCGCCTCGTTTTCGTTTTCGTCGCGACGTCATCAAAGTCGTTCTCTCCGTCATCATCATCAAAATCATCATCATCATCATCATCGGAGGCACTCGTCGTCGTCGACACACAATTCCCGACATCATGTTGTGTGTCGTCGTCGACATCGTCTCCTCCTCCTCCTCCTCCTCCTCCTCCTCCTCTCATGACCTTTTATTATGACTCTGTGCGCGCGGCCTTGGCAAACGTGTGTTTTCAGACGCGGTATATAGGTGGTGTCTTTTTCGGCCAAAGGAGTGGGCTTTGCGCGAACTCCTTAAACAACCGCCCAAAACTACTAGAGTAATAATGCCGTCAGCAAAAAAAGCGAGAGCATTTTAAAAGCGTTTTAGGAGGAAGGACGGACCCACTCTCACGAAAAAGAGACAGAGTTCAAACAAAGACACCATTTTTATCACATTTTTACCACACTCAAAGAAAGCTCTCTCTTCCCCTCTACACATACATACTCCTCCAAACTGAATGTGTTTTTAGGGTTTCAACTCTTTTGTATTAAAACCCTAAACACTCAGGTCTCTCTCTTTTTCTTCCCCAGAAAAGAAAAACAGAGAGGACAAAAAAAGAGCGCTTTTTTTTTACACATAATAATAATAATAATACCTCTCTCTGCTTCCTCCTCTTCCTTTTCTTCCTCTTCCTAAGAGAACAACAACAACAACGAACGCGTTGTTGTTGGGGGCCTTTGCCAAAAGAGAGAGAAGACACACACGCACAACGCGCGCACCAAAAGACACACAACTAAGCCTTATTAAAGGAAGAACGAGAGAGAAAGAGAGAGTAGGAAAGAGACGATGATGATGCGAAAGATATAACGACCTCTTTTTTTATACAACACGCGATGATGCGCTGTAATGCGACATTTTGCGTCAAAGAAGTCGCAAAAAAAGTCTTTTTTGGAACGCTTTGACGAGCGCGCTGCTGTCTTTGTCGTCTTTATTACAGTGTGCCGATGATGTTGCGCTCGTCGTTTACGTCGTTTACGTCGTCGTTTACGTCGTGAGAAGACCTTTTTCATCGAAATCGCCATCGAAAAAAATGGGCGCTGGGAAGTCGACATTGCCGATGATTGGATTGGACCCCAATATTATAACGAGGGAGGAGGACACGTCGGGAGTATTATTCTCTTCGAAAATGACCTTGATGGATGACGACGACGACGACGCGAAAGAGACGACCATCGTCGTCGACAGGGGTCGTCACAAAATCGCGTCGTCGTCACCGGCGACGAAAGGAATGGCGACAAAGACGCAACTCGCGGAAGTGTGCGTCGTCGCGCCAACAAACGTTTGTTGGCGTCGTTTTGGGGGCGCGACGATGCGCCTCGAAGCGTGGTCGAAGACGCCTTTGACGGACGACGAGACATTTCGGACGGTCTTCTTCGTGAAGAACGAGAGGACGGCGGCGCGGCCGAAAGGGTTCCGCGCGACGACGACGAGGACGACGAACAACGCGAACGAGGAGGATACCAACGAGGAGGGCGACGAGGAGAACAACAACGCCAAGAAGAAAGGAAAGGGAGTACGCTCGCTGGACGACGGCCGCGGGGTCGCGGTGGCCTTGAACGGCGAGGCGGGAAACGGCCTGGTCAAAATCCGCTCGCAGTTTATCGGGAACGAGACGAGCGGGGCGCGAGACGCGCAAGTCGTTGCGACGGCATATGGGAAAGGGTGTTTGAAAGAGCGTTTGGAAGTGTTCGTGGAACGGTCGAGGTTGGTGGTCGTGGGTATAGATGATGATGACGACCACGACGACGACGACGACGTTGGGGGCAATGACGGCGGTGAGTGTCGTGTGAACGAACAGGACAGTCGCGCCAAACTGAGGCGCAAGAGGAAAAAAGGAGACGCGAAAAGAAACCGAGTCGACATACTCGACGACGAGATGGCAGCTGGGGTGAAGTTTATGCCGCCGTCGCCGACGCCGCCGACGACTTCGGTTTCATCTCGGAAAATGAGCCCGGACTCCACAGAAGGAATAAAGGATACTGAAGGTCAGCTCGAACAATCTTCTTCTAAAACTGAAGAGTCACAAAGAGCGACAAAGGAGAAGCGCGAACGCCTAAAAACGTACGCCACGGTGCGAGTGACGCCGACAAAATCGAGCGTTCAAGCGACGGTCTCGAATGCGTACGCGCCCCTGCATACTTTAACGTCGAGTTTATTTTCGCTTTCCTCGATTGTGTTTCCGAGTTTTGACGAACAATTCGTGTTACACAAGAACATTTCGAACGGGACGACAAAAGCGCTTCTCTCGTGTAGAGCTGAAAAGGATGTGTTGGAGAATAAAGCTGGCAAGATTCGTTTCGCGCAACGCGTGTCGATCGATTCGAACGGCAACGGTGCGAAGAGTATTCGAGCAAGTTTTACGCATACAAACGCGGAGGATAAAACCGTGCGGGAGAAGGAAATATCGGGGAAAAACGAGCCAACGAGAAAAAAAAAGACGCGAACGAACGCGGTGACTGTCAACCTTCGGGAGAAGAAGAGTAGGGGAAGGATTAAAACCGATGAAACCGTCGACTCTGATGAACAACGATTTGAAAAACGCCGAGCGTGTACCTTGGCTCTTCGCCACGCCGATCCGGAAAAAGGCTCGACGGTTTCTCTCGAACTCGCTAAACGGCTCAAAGATTCTACGTTTTGTCCAAAGTTGAACGTGGTGAAACAGTTTTATGAGAGCATCGAAGACGACGACGACGACGACGACGACGACGACAACGATCGTCATCATCATCATGAATACCAACAACAACAAACGTATAAATTCTCCGTCACCATAGCCAGTCGCCTCGTCGAAACCGAACTTTCTCGAAAGTTCAAACTCACCGAATCCATCGAAGGTGAAATAGTCTTAGCCGCGAAACTCGCCGCGTGGCGGCACTTCGCATATATAAACGCCGAGAAAAATGAGAGAGACGCCATGGTTGGCGTGTATCTCGGGTCGCCCAAAGATTGGTTGTAGAAAAATTCGACGGGGAGAGCGTTCTACCGTTTACGCGTTCCAATACCGAGAACCACTTCTCATATAATGAACAGCAGAGATACTCGCACGTACTTTTCTCGCTCTCTCCTCCTCCTCGCATTGGTTCGTTTCCGAGTGAGAGAGAAGACCACAAGGACGCGCGTTGGTGCCAAGCGCCATTTTTTTTACGTCTTTTTTATTCAAACATTTTGTTCCGACGAGACGACAAAATTCCCCCCATTATTATTCACAACACAAAAATAAACGCGTCTCGCGTTTTTAACGAGGAGGAACGCGCGTGAAAGAAAAAACGTGTCTTCGGCGCGACACACAACGGCGCGGGGCATGTTTTCGTCGTCGTCGTCGTCGTCGTTTTATTCGTCGCGGCCTCGAGACGACTAAAAAGCTGTCACCAATCGGAAGGGAGGAGAGATTCGCCCCCTTCGGAATTTTCTTCGATGCGCTAAACGTCGCCGCAACAAAAGCCGCCTTTGGGGTTGATGAGGGACGAGGACGACTCTCGAACCTCTGACGAAGAGGACGACGACCACGACGACGAACGGAGTCGACGAGGACAAAAAAAAAGCAGCGTGACGCCAAACTTTTCCTTCCGCGCGTTCTTCGAGAAGGCATCGTCGTCGACATCGAATCCGAACGCTGTTGTTGGGGAGGAGAAGAAGAAGAAGAAGAAGAACGCGTTCCAAAAGTTCATGACGTTCGAGCCTGAATCCGTCGCGAAAGACGACGAGGAGGAAGAAGAAGACGAAGAAGAGGAAGAAGAAGAAGAGACCGCCAACGGATGCTCACCACACCTGAAAAGACTGGAAAAATTGTTCAACAACAACAACAACAACAAGGAAGAAGAAGAAGACGAAGACAACGCGGAGGACAACAAAGGGGCGAAGAAGAAATCAACGACGCCTTTACAACACCACGAAGGCGGAGAAGGATTGAGTGGCTTGAAACTGTTTCAATTCGGCACGGACCGGTACGGCGAAAATCCGGCGGATTATATGTTCGACGATTTGGGCGGGTTCGTCCCGCCGAGAGGGGCACAGTGGGTGTCGACGACGACGAGCTCAGAAGACGACGGCGAGAGTCGAGTGAACGACGGGAAGAATAAGAAAACGGAAAAGTCTACGATTGAAACGGTTTTGGAGAGGACGAAAGAGACGAACGGGGCGAAGAAGTTACCGGGTGGGATTATTTCACGAGCACCGTCAAATGTCATCATGGCAAAAGACGGGAAAGGGAGGACGTTACCGGTGTTGCCGGAAAAGATGGACGACGAGACGTTGATGAGGACGACGCACTCGAGAGATCCTTCGGAAATCCCGGAGGATGTCTTACTCGCGCTTGAGGAAGAGGCCAAGGAAGAGGCGGAGAAGATGAAAGGAGGAGAAACAGTGGGAACCTCAGAAAGTCTAGGAGCTCCAACGCCGACACCGACACCGATGTCAACGCCGAGAAAGCAAAATAGCAGTTCTACCAGGGGCGGGAGTAGTAACTTTAGAAAGAAACAAGATTTGAAAAAATTCTCTGGCGTGACGATTCCTTCGTCCATGTGGGAAATCGTCGAGTTTAATCGCGCGATGATTCGAGTGACGACCATGCTTATGAAAGAATTGAAACCGTTGGGTTTGGAAGGCATGGCGGTATTTGATCCAATCGCGGGTATCATGCTGTGGAGAGAACAACGCGCCGAGGCTAAGTTGAAGAAGACGTCGAAACAGTATTTATATGGCGACGAGGAAGACGATATGCACGACGAAAACAACGATAACACGAGTGGTACTACTAGAAATATCGACATCAGTCGAAACGACGGAGAAGTGTCTCTGGAATCTATGGAAAAATTGAAACCGGCGTTACGACACGCGTCCGCCGCGTACGGAACGTTTTCGGCTCTTCTCATGAACGGCTCGGGTACGGAAAAGTTTGCGAAGTTTGCAAAACACTTCGAGATTCAACATTTCGAAAAGGATCCGGATGTCTTGCACGATAAAATCACGGAAACTGCCGCGAAACATGCGAATGTTTCGCCTGATGACATAGTAGTCGCCGATTGGGAAACGTTACAATTCTCCCCGGCGTCTTATGTTGCCGTCGATAGAAACGAGAAATTGGTGGTCTTAGCCATTCGAGGTACCGCGAGTGGTAGTGATTTCATCACGGACGCGTGTTCGACGTCCGTACCTTTCCTCGGGGGATTCGCACACAGCGGCGTCGTCATGTCTGCGTGGCAAATAATCTCCACGAGGTTGCCGCAAATGACGCGAGCGTGTTACGAAAATCCAGATTTCAAAGTTTTACTCACCGGACACTCTATGGGTGCAGCCGTGGCCGTATGCGTTGCCATGCTTTTACGATCTGATGACGTCGATGTCATCAACGCGGCGCAAAAAGGTGTCGAAGGTTTACCCAACAGCGAAGGTGCTATTACATCCGTCACGCATAACTGCACGGTCGTTTCCTTTGCCTCGCCGGCGGTGGTCACTTTGGATTTATCGTTGAAGTGTCAAGACTACGTGACTTCGGTCGTCGCTGGGAAAGATGTCATTCCGAGGTTATGTTATGGTTCCGTGCGACGACTTCTGAGACGATTAAATGCCGCATCTCCCGCGCAACCAGTATTAAAGTCAATCGGCGGAGCGTTTCGCGAAGTCGCCAACGGATTACAAAACTCGAGCAGAAGCAATAGCATTAGCGAAACCACTGGCGAACAAATAGAGCCGACAAATAGAAATAGCAGTAGCGAGGGTAACAAAGTAGACGAAGAGGAGGAAGAGGTTGTTGCTGATGATGCGACGACGAAGGACGACAAAGAAGGTATGGAAAAAACGAAGAAAAGAGATTCGGACCAAACGAGCTGGCAAGATTTAGGCGACCAGAGTGGATTAGAACTTCGCGACCACTCAGGGAGCGATTTTCTTGTCCAACCAGGACGTGTGATTCATTTGCGGCGACTGTCGAGTCAATGTCCCGTGGCGCAACCGAGACACGCAACGGCATTCGCGGATATTCCTTTGAGCACGCGAATGATGACCGATCACATTCCGATGGTGTACGAAACCGCGATTTCTACGATTTGCGAACGCATGAAAGCGGAACGAATGGAAAAAATGCAAGAAGTAGCCGAAAGATTTCGTCGCGTGTCGACCACCACAGAGTTGGTTTCGTCCTCGCAGCTTCGTCCAGTCCGCTCTCTCTCTCCCACTTCCGAGTTCAAACGAAGTTGTGTCGCGGAGGGCTCGGCCGAAAACAAGACGGAGAAACAACAAAAACTCGCGGCGGAAGCGACTCGAGCGACTCCTCGAGAAGATACCACCGACGTTCTTCCATCCAATAACAAAGGTTGGCAAGTCGTCCGAAACTTCTTCTCGACGTTGTTAGACAACGATTCTCCCGAAGAAGAAGAAGGCACCACCACCTCTGAGAAAGAAAAAAAAACGCCCAGAACCGATGATGTATACTTCGATGCGTAAAAGTACATACATACTCTTGATGAAAACGAAAGACGAAAACACCGCACAAAAAAAATCGACGACGACGACGATGATGCCTTCCCCCAACACCCCTTTACCACCCTCTCGAAGCGCTCATGTATGCGGGTGGTCTTCCTCCTCCTCCTCGCAGCAAAAAACGCGGTTGTCGTTTGTGGTCGCGTCGTGCACGAGCGAGGTGCGTCGATGATGCTACGGAGATGAGCATATGCGCGCTTTCTTTTTCCTCGTCGTCGTTTACGTCGCGCGTCTCGTCGTCCACTTAATAACATTCCTCTCTTCCAAAGTGTTTTGGATTCAAAAATTTCCGTTGACTTTTATATCGCGCACATCATCGGATGTGTGCGACACCACACATTATCGATGTCTTCTCTGTGCACAAAACAACGACTGACCAACAAAAACGTTTTTTATTTCTGTCGTTCGTTGTTGCCTCTTCTTCTTCTTCTTTCTGTTGCACCAGGACGCGCACGCGAAAGCGACGCATCTCAACACCGCTTTAGTAGTGTCTCATCAAAAGTCGTCACATAAAAAGTCTTCCAAATTCACTGGGGAAAAGAAAAAGGATGGTGATGATGATGATGATGATGATGATTTTGGAACGAACGAGAACGAGACCAACACCGAAAATACACCACGCAACAACAACAACAACAACGTGGGATGGTGCTCTGAAAAAAATCCAGATCCGAACCGTCCGCAAACGCTCGTTTTAAAACTTCTGGAACCGAAATCGACGGTGCATCAACTCTTGTTGACTTCGCACGCGTATAAGATTGCCTCTAAAGTACACGTCTCGGCGACGACGGTGTCCGCGGACGCCGGGAAGGAAGAGACGAAGAAGCTCGGGTACGTGTCGTTTTCGGAGAACAGAGAGTCTAATTTTCACGCGAGAGAGTTAAAGACAATACATCTCGTGGCGGAGAATTGCACGGAGTTGAAGTTAGAGTTTGACCAGGCGTATAAGAACGAGAAGAACGTGCACGGGCAGATTGGGATCGCGAAGATTCAGATTATCGGGATGACTCCGGCACAAAAAATGGCGAACATGATGAATTCCAAAGGTAGTTCAGAGGCTGTCGCGAGAACACCGGAAGTAAAGATTATAAATTCAAACGCACGGTCGACGATCCCGTCGTTTGTCACGCACAGTAACGCGACGACAAATACCACGTTCACGTCGCCGCCGATGTTTGAAAATATGCCGTGCGACGCGAAAACAGCCAGACGAATCCAAGAGATACAAACGTTGAAGCAAAAAGCAGTCGAAGTGGAAGATTACGACGAAGCGAAGCGATTGAGAGACGTGATGAATCGTTTGCGTAAGTTTGGTGCCGCGGTAGCTGCACTCGAAGTGAAGAAAATGAACGCGGTGAGGTTGGAAGATTACGATACGGCCAAAACGTTAAAAGCTGAAATTGAAAAGATGGATTTCGATGCGTTTGAGAATTCTCGAAATCAAAATAGCAATAATAATAATAATAATAATAATAATAATAATAATAATAATAGCACGGCGTCTAGCCCAATCTTAGGCATGCGCGTAAAGAACGACGAAAATGGAAACGAAATTATCGTCAAGTCTAACGCCGCTACTGCGGACAAGTCCTCTGATTATAACCAAGATGACGCGGAAAAGAAGAATGTTGCAGCCGCGCAGCCACTTTCTGAAAATAACACGCGTCCCGATGACGCTAGCGCGATTGGGTTATCGAACGACGAAATCCCCGCGCGCGCGAGTGGTCGAGCGAAATCTCCGCCAACGTCGCCGGGTGTAGCGGGCAACAGCGATGGAGGGCCTTCTTTCACTCCAGTTAGTAAATTCGCTCTCGGAGGAGGATCTGAAATGGATGAGAATGCAAACACGCCGACGACGAACGATGACGAAGAAACGTTGCAACTCTCTGCGAGCGAAGAAAGAGACATGGAACCAATCTTGGCAATATTCAATGCCGACGTGGTTGCAAAATTAAGCAAAAGCGGACGATGGCGCACGCGAGACGCCGCGTTGATGGAAATGAACACAGTTTTATTGAGTGCGACTGTTACCGTAGAAGATGCGAACCAGTTCTTCGTTTCCGTCTGTCGCGCTCTGGCGCAAAAGTGTCTTTGCGATAAAATAGCCTCGGCGTTCATTCGCGCATGCGAGACGCTCCGCAATCTGTGCACATTTTGTTGCGAGAAAACAAATTTTGATGCCAAAAGTAGCGGTAGTACTCACGTCGCGGCTGTTCTTTCCATCGAAGTTGTGCCTTTTTTGCTCGAACGTTTAGCCGAAGCGCACGCGCGAGCGAGAGATGCGGCGAAAGAGACCCTCGCCCACATCGCTACCACGGTGGAGAAACGACACGATTCGTTCATCATTTTGGAAAAGATCGTCGAGTCGATAAAGAAGAAAGACGGTAGTTCTGGAGGAGGAGGAGGAGGAGGAGGTAAAGGTTCTTCCGGCTCATCTTCGTCGTCGTCTTCGGTTGTCTCGTCCACTTCTTCAAAACCGATCGCGCCTCGCGCGATGGTGAAGCGCTTAGAAACGCTCGGCTTGATTTGTTCTAGTTTGGACAACAAGTCTCGCGGCGCGCACGCGATACATGCTGCGTCTAGAGCGTTGGCCTTTTGCTGTAAAAACTTGGAAAACAATTCCGGCGACGTGAGGAAAGCCGCGGTAGAATCGTTAGCTTTAATCGGCACGTATACCGGTAAGAGCAAAGTGCGCGATAAGTTACCAAAGACGCTGAAAAGTTCAATTCGCGATGCCGTCGAACGCGCGCTCGATGAGAAAGTAGCACACGTCGAGGAAGGAAACCAAAAAGACGACGACGAGTATTTAATCGATTTGAAGACGACGACGAAGAACAAGAATGAAACGAGTTCTAGAGCAGGCGTAGCAGTAGAAAAAGAAGAGCAAAATCGTGAAGCGATGATGAAAGTATTTGAAGCGCCGAGAACGTCGTCTCCATCGTTCGAGTTGAGGAAGACGGGCGCGAGTGAAACTGCCGCGATGGTCTCCCGTTCGCAGCAGCAGCAGCAGCAGCAGCAACAACAACAACAACAACAACATGGAGGAGAAGAAGATAAAGAAGCGGAGAACGAAGAATCCGATGACGATGACGTCGATTATCCGTCCATCGAAGAACTGCAACGCGAACTCGCCGCGCTTTCGGTCACCAAAGGCACTCGCCACCCAGACTACGCTCGCATCCTCGTTGACATCGCGGCTGCAAAATCCGACTTGGAAGACTACCTCGGTGCGGTTCCTTTATACGAACAAGCCTTGCGCATCCAAGAAAACGCGTTAGGCGACGACCATCCGAGTTCCGTGCAAACACTCACCGACTTGGCGATATGCCGCTTGGATTTGGGCGAGACCCACAAAGGCAAACCGTTGTTAGAACGAGCCTTGGTCTTGCAAAAGCAACAGTTAGGCGACGACCACGCCGACGTGGTCGCGATTCGAGAGGTTTTGATGAGTTTGTAACAACAACAACGTCTCTTTTTGTTGTGTGGTATCTAACGCGTTTAACCATTTTTTTATTCACAACACTAGGTACCATACTTAGATACGTCACAAATCATCAACAACATGAGACGCGCGGCGGGAGCGTGTGCGCGCCGCCGCCTCGCTCGTCGTCTCCCTCCTCGCGCGCTGGGCGTCTCTTCGTCTTCCTCATTTTCTCGAAAGGACAACAGCGACGATTCAAACGCAGACGCCACGACGACAGACACAAAAGTCTCATCAGCGCATCATCATCATCATCTCAAAGCGGATTTCCGCTACGCCGCCGCGCTGTTGCGCCAACGGGATTACGAGACGTATTTGTGCACGTGCGCCGTCGACGCGTCAAAACGCGCGGTCCCGCTCGCCCTGCGCGCGCTGAACTGCGAAACGGTGATCGATGTCGTCCACGAGAACGACGGGAACGCGGCGCTGATGAAACTGAAATGGTGGCACGATCGAATGGATGAAACGGTTAGACCAAAGGAGACGTTGTCTGCTCCAGGAGTCGTGGACCACCCGATAGCGCGGTGCGTCCGCGCGGCGTTGGGGGTGTCGTCTGAGGAGGTTTCTTCCAATGATGATGATGATGTAGGGACGACGACAACGACGACGACTGGGTCGTCGACGCGGCGATGGGTGAAGTGGTTGAAGCGCGCGATCGAGGCTCGAATGGAGGACGTGGCGAAAGGATCGAGAACGTTCGATTCGATGAGCGAATTGGAACGGTTCGCGAAGGAAACGCACGGGCATTTTTTGCTCGTGACTTTGGACGCGGAGAACATTCGGTCGACGGCGAGCGACCACGTGGCGTCGCACGTCGGCACGGCGATTGGTCTGACGAACAGTTTGAGAGGAGCAAAAATACACGCGAGAAATAGAAAGACGTACTTTCCGATGGATGTGTTAGCCACGGAGAATTTAAGCGCGGAAACGGTATACGACGGCGGGATTGGAGACGAACGGGTGAAGAACGCCGCGCAAAAGGTTGCGAGCGCCGCGGTCGGGCACATAGCCGCCGCGCGAAGGATTTATATCGAGAATAAGTTAGGCGAGAAGTACCCACACATGGCAAAATTGCTGTTACAAGCGACGACGGCGGAGAGGTGGTTAGAAAAGTTGGAAAAGTACGATTTCGACGTGTTTCGAGATGAATTACAAAGGACGCCGCCGCTGATGACGCAAGCGCGAGTGTTCCTAAGCGCGTGGAAGAATCAGTTTTAGCAGTTTTAGCAGCGGCGGCAGCAGCAGCAAAGAATAGAAAAAGAGCACACTAATAAAATAGTATTTAGGCTAAGTATAGTAATTCAATTAGTAATTATTCTAGGACTGTAGTAGTGTTTGGCTAAATTTTCGCTTTGAGACGAACCGTCGTCTCCTTCGCATGGGGCGCGTTAGATGTTGCTCGGATAGAGCATGCACCTGATTTTGCCCCCGATGCTGGACGGCGGCAAGTTGTGTTTAAACTTCGCGCGAACAACCCCAGACGTCCCGTGTGCTCTCGTCACCTTACCCCACATGGTTCTGTACACCGTCCCTTGCTTCTTCGTGTGCGCTTTGTACACGTAGCACAGTTTCTTCCCCAAGTAAAACGCCGTCGACGATTTGTCCGGAACGTTTTCCAATTTAATCAGAGACGTGTTTTCGTGTTGGTTCGTTCGCGCGCGTTTGTACCCCAAAATAACGCCACGGACGTACACTCTGTGTCGTTGTTGTTGTTTTTCGCGGATAAGAAGAAGACCAAAGACGTCAGTCAAAGTCGATTTTACTACGCTTCGTTGTTGTTCATGGAGAGATGATGATGATGATGATGATGATGATGGCACGAGACCAAAACGAAGAAGACCCAAAAGAGAAGATTCGAGGAAAAAAAACAGAGGACGCGAAATCCTCCCCGGAACGGCACCGCGCGACCGACGTCGCGCCGTTCGCACCCCGTTTCCTCGCGCGCGCGAATGCGTCTCGTCTTCGCGTCCCGTCTCCAAACCCGTTTTTTTTTTTGAACGCGCGCGACTTCGCATCGCACACGCGACATCATCGAGCGCGACGAAAAAGGGTTCAAAAGCGCTCATATAAATAAGCGTCTCTCTGGAATCAATCGTCGTCGTAAAAGGACGACGCGCGTGGCATCGAGAGAGAGAGAGAAAAAAAATATATACGTGACGAAGAAGAACGTTTTCGAAGAAAAGCGAATGTACCTGCACGGTTGCTTCGATTCTTTCGGCATGCTTCGTTTCGCGTCAAAGAGAGTAGTAATAAAGGAGTCGTCAAAGTCGTCGAGATGTGTGGCACAAATGAATGCACGACGACTCCAAAGAGAAAGGAAGAAAAAAACCACAACACTTTTTGCAAAGGCAATGTGTTTAGGGTTTCTTATAAAACCCTAAATGGTGCACGAGAAAGGAAGAAAACACATCGGGAATTCGACACAAAAAAACGCGTTGCTGCGCTCTCATCAAAGTGTCGTCGTCGTCGTCGTCGTCATGGGAGGAGGATACGTGCCGCCCCACCTGCGACGAACGACGACGACGACGACAAAAGCAGCAGCATCA
>MDSZ01240855.1_pt1 | contig 14824 bp, 21 predicted proteins | sample 811201 | NCBI WGS metagenome assembly MDSZ01 (sample SAMN05326647, study PRJNA326480) | marine metagenome | isolation source: seawater | place: Indian Ocean: North | collected 2010
AACTTGGATTGAGTTTTGCTATCCCCTTAACATTTTTGGCTATATTGGTTAATGATTTCAGAAAATTTATTAATGTAATTGTTATTATAGTTTCAGGTTTAGTTGCAACATTTGGATATAATTATATTCCTTACAAAGCTTATGTAATTGTTGCTGCTTCGGCAGGATTATTTACAGCATTCATCTTAACAAAAATAAGAAAAAAATTATGAGTGATTGGTTTCTAATTATTTATTGTGGATTAATAACTTATCTTACTAGGTTTTCAATGATAGCTCTTTTAAAAAAAGAGATGTTTAATGATAGAGTAAGAGAAGTTTTATCTTATGTACCATCATCAATCTTTCCAGCAATTATATTTCCTGCAATTTTTTTAAAAAATTCTGGATCGTTTCATTTTGAGGATAATCCAAAAATTTTAGCATCTATAATTGCTGTTTTTGTAGGTATGTTTACAAATAATATTTTAGCAACAATATTTGCTGGTTTAATAGCATATTGGTTTTTAATTTTTGTATAATAAAAATTGAATAAAAAAGATTTTAGGATATAAAATTTTTAATGGCTATAAAATCATCTCAAATATTAGTTCAAGAAGCATTAAAAGAAATTAAAACAATAAATGTAGATGAAGCTTTTGAATTGTCTCAAAATAATAAATGTAATCTTATTGATATCAGAGATATAAGAGAATTAGAAAAAAGTGGTAGAGTTGAAAACTCACATCATATACCAAGAGGTATGTTAGAATTTTGGCTAGATCCTGAAAGTGCTTATTTTCAAGAAGGTAAATTGGATATCGAAAAAGAAATGGTCCTTTTTTGCGCAGGAGGACTAAGATCTGCTTTGGCAACAAAATCTTTAAAAGAAATGGGTTTCAAAAAAATATCTCATATTGATGGTGGCTTTGGGGCTTTAAAACAAAGTAAATTTAAGATTGTCTAAAAATTTAAAGAAATTTCTTAATGTTAATTAAAAAAATTTTTAATTTATTAAGTGTATTTCATTATAATTCAATTTACAGATATTCAAAAAATTTAAATTTTGAGATCATGATTGATATTGGATCTCACCAAGGGGAATTTATAACTCGATTTTTGAAGTTTAAAAAAATAAAAAAATTTTATTGTTTTGAACCAAACAAAGTACTTTTTAAAAAACTTTATAAACAATACAAGAATAATAAAAAAATTTCCCTTTATTGCACTGCACTAGGAGATAATAAATCAGTAAAAAAACTTTTTTTATCTAATCTTACCTATAACTCGACAATGTCTTCATTCAATAAAAAATCAAATTATTTAAAATTTAAAAATTTATTAATCAAAGATCAGAATAATTTTCGATATTTAAATGTTAATCAAAATACTTTTAATAATTTTTTTAAGTACAAAAATATTAAAAAAAGTTTTTTAAAATTAGATGTCGAGGGTTATGAGTATAATGTTTTGATTGGAGCAAATAAAAAAATCAAAGAGGTAAAATATATTTTGATAGAACATCAATTTTCTGATCAATACCAAAACAATTTCCAAAAAGTAAAAAGATTGATAACTAAATATAATTTTCGCAAATTGAAAAATTTTTATTACCCTTCGTTGCATTATAGAGATATTCTTTTTGTAAATAAAAGATATAAATAATAAGTCCATATGAATAATGATTTAACTTTGTTGATACCAGCTAAATTTGAATCCGAGTCACTTCCAATTTTTTTAGAAGAACTCAAAGAATATAAATATAAAAAATTAGTTGTATTAGATCAAACTGATACAAAAACAATCAGCTCGATCAATAAATTTCAAGATATTGAAATCTTATGTCAAAAACAGACAGGCTACGGAAATGCTCTTATCGAGGGGATTAATCATATTAAAACAGAACTATTTTGTATAATAAATGCTGATGGCTCAATGAATCCAAATGAGTTAAGTGGAATGTTAAGTGAAATTAAAGAGAATAATCAAGATATCGTATTTGGATCACGATATATGAAAAACGCTGGCAGTGACGATGATGACATCATCACATCTATCGGGAATTTTCTTTTTACTCTTCTAGGTAAGGTTTTTTTTAGGTTAAAGATTTCCGACATATTATATACTTATTTGATTGGAAAAACTCAGTTAGTTAAAGATTTAAATCTCCAATCAGGTGATTTTAAATTGTGCATAGAATTACCTATAAAAGCAAAAAGAAAAAATTTAAAATGTATTTCTTATCCATGTTATGAGCGAAGCAGGATAGGTGGTAAAAAAAAGGTAAATCCCTTTCTAGATGGATTTAAAATTCTGCTTGGAATGGTATCTTTATTTTTTGAAAGATAATCATAAAATATCAAAAATTTTACTTAATGAGATTAAAAAAAATATTTTGTAATCTTTATTTAATTTATCATCTATTATAGGGTAAAAAAATGAATCATTTAAAAGACAGTTTTGGAAGAACATTTCCATATATTAGGTTGTCAATTACAGATATATGCAATTTTAAATGTGGCTATTGTTTACCTAATGGTTATCAAATAGATAATAGTGACAATAGAAAATTTTTAAATTTAGATGAAATAAGCAGGTTAGCAAAAGCGCTTTCTGAACTTGGTGTTAGTAAAATAAGACTTACAGGAGGTGAGCCCACAATTAGAAAAGATTTTTTTGAAATCATTGAAAGTATCAAAAATAATTCAGGTATTAAAAAAACCGTTATTACTACAAATGGTTATCATTTAGATAAAATCGCTCAAAAAATAAAAAAAAGTGGCTTGGATGGTATAAATATCAGCATTGATAGTCTAGATAGAGAAACTTTTAAAAAAGTAACAAGCCATGATAGATTGCAAGAAATATTAAGAGGTATCAAAATTTTACAGGATTTAGATTTTCAGAATATAAAGATAAATGCCGTATTGTTAAAAGGAATTAATGATGGAGAAAAAGATTTCGATAAATGGGCAGAATTTATCGAACAAAATAAAATTGATTTTAGATATATAGAATTAATGCAAACAGGAGATAATTTAGATTATTTTAAGAAGTATCATGTATCAGCTAAAAAATTTGTAGATTATTTGAATAAAAACAAATGGATAATTCAAACCTTTGGTAGAGACTCTGGACCAGCAAAGAATTATCTCAATCCAAAATTTAAAGGAAAATTTGGAGTTATCGCTCCGTATTCTAAAGATTTTTGCAAAAGTTGTAATAGGCTTAGAATAACTGCAAAAGGAGATTTGAGATTATGTTTGTTTGGTAACACAGGAATTAATATAAGACATCTAATGCAAAAAAATGAGCAACTAGAGGAATTAAAAGATTTAATTTTAAAACAATTAAACTTCAAGAAAGAGTCTCATTATTTAGAACTTGGAGAAACAGGATTAACAAAAAATTTATCTACAACAGGTGGTTAATGACTAAACTTAAAATTATAAATCAGAATGAGCTTAAGGATTGGGCAAATGAAATTTTTCAAAAAAATTCTTTTAATATGGTTGATGTTTCATCAAAAAAAGAAACATTTCGTAGAGCTTTAGCATCTGGAAAAATTTTTGTAGGAAAAGAAATATTTGATTTAATTAAACATAAAAAAATGCCTAAAGGTGATCCTATCGTATTAGCAGAAGTATCAGCTGTACTAGGTGTAAAAAAAACTAGCGAATTAATTCCTTTGTGCCATCCAATACCAATTGATCATACTTCTACAAAAATTATTATGAATGAAACAGACCTCTCCCTAGAGGTTTTTTGTGTTGTCTCAGCAGTATCAAAAACTGGTGTTGAGATGGAGGCAATAATGGGTGTAAATGCAGCGCTAATAACTATATATGACTTAAGTAAAATTGTTAATCCACATCTTAAAATTGATAATATTAGGCTGTTAATTAAAGAGGGCGGTAAAAGTGGATTATGGACAAATCCAGATGGTTTGCCTAATTTTTTAAAAAATATTTTTTAATTTCAAAATGACTATTTACCTAAGTTCGCAAAAAGTTATTAAAGATTGGATCGATTATAATGATCATATGAATGTTTCATTTTATCTTTTAATTTTTGACAAATATGGTGCCGATACTCTCAACAATATTTTCAAAATGGGAGAACATTCAGCCAAAACAACTAAAAAAAGTACAATGATTGTCGAGTCACACATTACATATAATCAAGAGCTACAGCTTAATGATGAGGTTGATATTAATTTAACTTACTTTGATCATGACAAAAAAAGACTCCAGTACAAAATGGAAATGATACATAAAGAAAAAAAATATCTAGCTTCAACAATTGAAATTTTAGCTCTTTATGTAGATTTAAATCAAAGAAAAGTAGCTGAATTCGAGGATGAAAAAATTAAATTAATGGATAATTTTATTAATGAAAATAAATCTAAATTTAACGATGAAAATCTAAAATTTTCATCAAAAATAAAAAAATGAAAATTAAACTAGAGTTATTTGGTGCAAGTAGGGATTTTTCTACAAAAGATTTTTTAGAACTTGAAGTTCCGGACAAAGCTTCAATAAATGATTTAAGAAATGAGATTGTTCAATATTTAAATAAAAATTTTAAAGGAAATCAAAGTTTTATAAAAATCGTAAAATCATCTGCATTTTGTTCCGAAAATAATGAAATAATTACCGATAATTATAAAATCATTAAGGATCAAAAAATTGGTATTATACCCCCTATTGGAGGAGGTTAATGCTCCATACAAAAATAGTAGATGTTAAAAAAGAAAAAATTTTAAGTTCAAATGCTGAAAAGTTTATTCAAAATTCAAAGTTTGGAGCTTCGATATATTTTGTAGGAACTGTCAGAAATATAAACGATAATAAAAAAGTGACTGGTATTACATATGATGCTCATGACAATATGGTCGTTAAAAGTTTTCAAGAAATTTATAAAGAAGCAGAACAAAAATTAAATATAAAAGACAAAGCAGTTTATATTGAACATGCGAAAGGGTATCTAAATGTCGGAGATTTGAGTATTATTATTGCTGTTGCTTGTAAGCATCGTGATCAAGCATATGTACTTTCGAGATTTATAATTGAAGAAATTAAGAAAAGATCTCCTATATGGAAAAAAGAACATTACGAGAATGAGGATAGCGCTTGGTTAAAAGGAAACCCAATTAAAAATAATTAACTTGATTTACAAATTTTAATTAAATTTTATGCACCTAGTTTTAAATTTCTAGAAATATTTTCATTTATCGATATTGGTTTTTTTAGATCTAAATTGTTCATTATTTCAACATATTCATCAACATTGTTAACCTGTAATCTTGGATTATTTTTTTTTTCTTTTCCAATAGTGCTCACTTTTTCACCATTATAATCATGAGCGGGGTAAAGCAAAGTCTCATCTGGTAGTTTTAAAAGTATATTAAAAATTGAGTTATAGGCATCTTTAGCACTACCATTTTGAAAATCGGTTCTACCAGTTCCATTAATCAGAAGTGTATCTCCTGAAAATAAACAATTATTCATCAAAAAACTAAAACTATCAGATGTATGCCCAGGCGTATAAAGAGCTTTAATCTTAAGTTGATCTAGTTGAATAATTTCTTCATCTTTAACTTTTATTTCGACTGCATCTGCAGGAGTATGTTCACCCATTATTGTAACACACTTAGTCTTCTTCTTTAATTCATTTGCACCAGTTATATGATCAGCATGAATATGTGTGTCTATTACTTTGACTAATTTCAAATTTAAATTTTCTAACAATTTTATATATTCATCAACATTATCAATTACAGGATCTATAATTAAAGCTTCTCTTCCCTCTGCTGAGGCAATTATGTAGGTGTAAGTGCTGGATTTTTGATCAAAAACTTGTTTAAAAATCATAAGTAAACATTATCATAAAATTATGGAGTCCAAAACATTTGACTGGTCTTGTAAAAATACATGGAAACAAAGTGCAAAAAATACTGCATGGTGTTTACTTGGTTGTGCTATAGGAGACTTTGGTACTATTTTATATTTTCAATTAACCGAAATACCATTTCCAGTTTTAGGAATAATGATTCTCGCAATAATTAATGGTTTAATAACTAGTATATTACTTGAAACTTTTATTTTACTCAGACAAAGTATAAGTTTTAATAATGCATTAAAAACAGCTTTTGGTATGAGTTTTATTGCTATGGTAAGTATGGAAATTGCGATGAATATAACTGATTATCTTTTAACTGGTGGGGCAATATTAACTTGGTGGGTTATACCTTTAATGCTTGTAGTCGGTTTTGTAACCCCATGGCCTTATAATTATTGGAGACTTAAAAAATTTGGTATCAACTGTCATTAAAAACTGGGATAATAATACTTGGCTTTCTTCCAACGATTATATCAAGTCATTTAATAAATTTTTATTAGAAAATATAAAATTAAATTCAAATTCTAAGATATTAGATATTGGATGTGGTCGAGGTAAAATTTTAGGAACAATAAAATCAAATCTAAAACTTAAAAGTAAGCCCATTGGAATTGATATAGTAAATCACAAGGACAAAGATAAAAGGATAAATTTCAAAAAATCAGATGCCACATCTTTTTTTTTGAATAGTAAAAAAAAATTTGATTTAATTTTGATTAAACAAACAATTCATTTGTTAAACTTTAAAAAAATAAAAAGATTATTATTTCTATGTAAAAAAAATTTGAGACATGATGGTAAAATTTTTATTTTTACATTGGATGGTAAAAGAAATGAGTTGCCAACCTTTAGAAAAATGAAAATAAATCTTAATAAATCTTTAAAAAGAGACATTAAAGTTTTTAAACTCATCACCAAACTTTATCCCCAACGAAAAAGAAAAAACTTTATTTATAAAGTTAGAATTAAAAAAAAAAATTATCTCAATATGATCAAGAATAAGTATATCTCAATTTTATTACCATTATCTAAGACAGAGATTTTAGAAGGTATTGAGGAAATTAATTATAAATACAGAAATTATATTCAATTTAGAGATAAATTGAATTGTTTTATTTTATAAAATTCTTTTTAGTAAATTTTCTTTAAATAAAACTTTATGTGCTATTACTGCTAAAATATGTAATGAAATTAAGATAATGAGGCAATAATTTGAAATAACATGGATATCATAAAATATCTCTGCTAGTTCGAAATTATCTTTGATTTCTAGATTAAAGAAAAATAAGTCAAGCATTTCACCATTAAATAATTTTTTTAAAGCACCTGAAATAGTAATAGTCAAAATAGTTATATACAAAAACACATGGTTCATTTTTGCTATTAATCTTTGTCCTGCAAAGATGCTATTACCCAAAGATGGAGTTGGATTGAAAATTTTAAAGAATAATCTCAATATAGTTAAATAAAAAATCAAAAGACCAATAACAACATGTACACTTTCAATAGTTAATCTTGCTTCATTAAAATCAAGATCAACCAGGTAGAAACCCAATGGTATTTGAACAAATAATACTGCGGCACTTAACCAATGAAATGCTTTGGAAATAAATCCATATTCTGTTAAATTATTAGTTAATCTCATATGAAGTTTAAATATATCATAAAACTAACTAAGTATATTTTCTTTATTGCTGCATTAACATCGATCTCTATTCCTGCGTATTCAGAATTATCTGTTGAAGAAATAATTAAAGGAAGAAAAGCATTATTTAGTAAAAATTACAGTACTGCTAAGAAAGTTCAAACCTTTGCCACTAAAGGTGATTTTGTTAAGGCTTCAAGCTTAATGAAGGAAATGAGTGAAAATTATATTAATTTACTCGAATATTTTCCAGAAAATACAAAAGAGGGTTTTAAAACAGAAGCTTTACCATCTATATGGGAAAATAAAGATGAGTTTAATAATTTGATGAAAAAATCTTCTAATGACATGATTGAACTAATTAAAGTCATAGAATCAAGTGATGATGTTAAGGCTACCTTACAAAAACTTATGTGGGCTAATTGCAAGGCATGTCATAGTAAATATCGAGGTAAGCATTAAACATTAAATAACTGATAATTGGGATATCTAAATTTATTTTACTTATCAAATGAATATGTATAAAAATATGATATGAAATATTTATGTGCATTAAAAGATCTACTTATTAGTCTTGTCGCTTCTACTATAATAATTTATGCATTAAACATTATAGCAGGTTTTGCGGGTGCAAATTATACCTTCACAAATGGCGAAGCATTTATTGTTTGGATCTTGATGGCAATTTTAGTTAATAATTGTCTTAAAAGATAATTTTTTCTTAAAACTAAAATGCAAAAATTTAACTGGAATTATCCAACATCAATGTGGGTTGGTAAAAATAGAATTAATGATTTAGCACACGCATGTAAATCATTGAATATTTTTAAACCCTTATTAGTTACTGATAGCGGACTTGCAAAATCTAAGATTATAGAAAATGCTGTTCAAATACTTAAAAAAGAAAATATTTCTGTTCAACTATTTTCAAGCGTTGTTGGTAATCCAACTGGAACCAATGTAACAGAGGGTGTTGAAGATTATAAAAAAAATAATTGTGATGGAGTAATTGCTTTTGGAGGTGGAAGTGGTTTAGATGTTGGAAAAGCAGTCGCTTTTATGTCTGGACAAACTTTACCTATTTGGGATTTTGAGGACATTGGAGATAATTGGACTAAAGCCAATTCAGAACAAATTGCTCCAATAATTGCGGTTCCAACTACAGCAGGCACTGGTTCAGAAACAGGAAGAGCATCTGTTATTTTAAATGAAAAGACTGGTGTCAAAAAAATTATTTTTCATCCAAAGTTCTTGCCCTCAATTGTAATTCTAGACCCAGTTTTAACTTTAACACTTCCACCCAATATCACTGCCTCTACTGGCATGGATGCATTAGCTCATAATCTTGAAGCTTATTGTGCTCCAGGATATCATCCAATGGCTGATGGAATTGCTTTAGAAGGAATAAGATTAATAAAAGAATATTTACTTGAGGCTGTGACTAATGGCTCAAATATTGAAGCTAGAATGAACATGATTACAGCAGCAAGTATGGGATCAACAGCTTTTCAAAAAGGCCTAGGAGCAATTCATTCATTAAGTCATCCCATTAATGCATTGAATAATATTCATCATGGATTATCTAATGCAATTTTCATGCCATATGTTTTAACTTTTAATAAAGATGTTATTGAAAATAAGATAATTAAAATTTGTAAGTATCTAGATTTTAAAGATCAATCATTTGAAGGATTTATTAATTGGATAATAGATTTAAGAAAAAAATTAAATATTCCTCATAAATTATCAGAACTAATTAAAGATGAAGATTTTCAAATAGACCGATTGGCTAAAATGGCATTTGAAGATCCTTCAACCAGTGGAAATCCAAAGAAATTGACTATGGCAGATATGAAAATTATGTATCAGTATAGTATGATTGGAAAATTATTTTAATGAGTTTAAATATCTTAATAGTCGAAGGTAATAATTCAGAAGACAGCTCTGTTTTTGTAAAAGCAGCTGGTGCTACAGCAGCAGATAATCTAAAAAATCTAGTTTTACAATTAGAACCAAATTCAAATATTGAAATAATAAATCCTGTAAAAGATAGACAAACCAATGAAGTTTTAAACAAAATGAATCAATTTCAAGGGATTATTTTTACTGGAGGTGCGATGAGAATCAATGATATGACAGACGATATAAAAAAACATATTAATTTTGCATCTAATTGCTTTAAACATAATAATAAAATCCTAGCTATATGTTGGGGTCTTCAAGTTTGTTCTACTGCGGCGGGTGGCAAAGTTGCACCTGCAATTAAAGGAGCACACATAGGTATAGCATCTAATGTTCAAATTTCAGAAGAAGGCCAAAAAAATTTAATTTATAATAAAAAAAAAAAAATTTTTACAACTCCAGCATTTAATTTTGATGAGGTAGTTCAAATTCCTGATGGAGCAAAATTATTATCAAGTGATGACAAAAATAAGGTAATGGGTATCTACTTCAAAAAAGAAAATTCAGAAATATGGGGGTTACAATATCATCCTGACTATGAGTACTTACAAATGGTTAGTTTAGCTAGAGCAAGAAAAGACAGATTATTAAATAACAAAGTTTTTAAAGATGATAATGACTTTGAAAAACATATGAGCTTAATACAAGATGAGAATAAAAATCTCGACTTTGAAAATAGAACTTGTGAAGTAAAAAATTGGCTAGAATATATTAAATTGAATTAATATGTGTGGAAGATATGTAGTAAAAAATCCTGTTACCAAAACCAGTAGTTTAGTCAAATCTGCTATTCAGGTTGAAGACAATGAAAATTATAATGCACATCCAAACCAAAAACTTCCTGTAATCAAAAAATATAAGAATGGTAATACACTTGAAAATCTCAAATGGGGATTAGTTCCAAATTGGGCAAAAAATAAAGATTTTAAATCTTTAATTAATGCAAGAATTGAAACTATAGATGAAAAAATTTCTTTTAAGAAATTGATTAAAAATAAAAGATGTGTTGCTGTAGCAGATGGATTTTATGAGTGGAGAAGAGAGGAAAAAGTGAAAACACCTCATTATTTCGTTAGAAAAGATAATAATACTATTTATTTTGCTGGGATTTATGAAAATGATCAATTTTGTTTAATAACAGAGGAGGCTCAAAACAACATTAAAGAAATACATCATCGTCAACCTGTGATCCTTATTCAAAATGATATAAATCGTTACCTAAATTTAGAGTTACAAGGTTCAGCATTTTTAAAAGAGAGAAAGATACCTGATCTCACTTTTTATCAAGTTTCAAAGAATGTAAATAAACCAACTAATAACACAGCTTCCTTAATTCAAAAAATTTAATCAAATTAAGGAATATTTTTTTTTAAATTTCTTGAAAGAAAATTTTTTAGGTCTTTTTCTATTTTTAAATTTTTTTTTATTTCTTGAATTTATTCTTTTAGAGTCTGATTGTTTAAAATTATTAAATCTTTTCTTTTTTTTCTTATTAAATTTTGAATTACTTTCTTTAGACTCTTCATTACGAGTTTTATAAAATTTTTTTTTAAATTTATTTGTATTATTAAATTTTTTATCTGAAAATTTTTTTTTAAATCTTTTATTTTTATTAAATTTTCTTACTTTATTTTTTTTTGAATTATAAAAACTTTCTTTATTTCTAAAATCTGGATCAATTAACTTTTGAATTGATCTCCACATATTACGATCATTTGGAGTTAAAAAAGTTAACGCTGATCCATCTTTGCCAGCTCTACCAGTTCTGCCTACTCTATGAATATAATCCTCTGGAACCTGCGGGAGATCATAATTAATAACATGCTGAATTAATGGAATATCCAATCCTCTTGCTGCCACATCTGTTGCAATCAAAATTCGACTATTTCCATTTCTAAATCCATTAATAACCCTATCTCTTTTACTTTGTCTTAAATTACCATGGATAGCGTCTGCTCTGTGTCCATCATACTTAAGTCTTTTAACAATTTTATCTGCACCGTGTTTTGTTTTAACAAATACTAAAATTGATCCACTTCTCTCAATAAGTTGATTAATTAATTCGTGATATTTCCTATCTTGAGTAATTTCAAAAGTTTCTTGCTTTATTTTTTCAATTGGAGTCGACAACGAACCAACCGATATTCTCTCAGGATTATTTAAATACTTTTGAGAAATTCTTAAAATATTATCTGGTAATGTTGCTGAAAAAAGTAAAGTTTGATGATCTTTAGGAATAAATTTTAATATTTGCTCAATTTGTGGGGTGAAACCCATATCAAGCATTCGGTCAGTTTCATCTAGTACTAAGTAACTTACTTGTGATAAATTCAAACTTTTTCTTTTGAGATGGTCATTAATTCTACCTGGTGTTCCAACAATAATTCTTGCTTTTTTACTTAATTTTTTAAGTTGTTTTTGCATGCTTTCACCACCAATTAATAAAGCATTACCAATTCCTATTTCTCTAATATTTAATTTTAAAACAGTTTCCATTACTTGTGTTGCAAGTTCTCTTGTTGGACAAACGATCAGTGCCTTTTCTTGATTATTTTTAATTAATTTATTAATCATCGGAATTGTAAAAGCCAGGGTTTTGCCAGTTCCTGTTTGAGCTGTACCCAAAATATCTTTGCCTGTTAAACTTACTGGTATAGACTGACTTTGAATTGGAGTAGTTGTTTTAAATTCGGCAAGCTCTATAGACCTCTTAAGTTTATTTTCAATTTGTAAATCTGTAAAATTCATAGTGGAGGAATGATATAAATATTAAGTAATTAAAATAATGCTTATACTTTTTTTCAATAATAGCAAGAATACTTAGTTTAATCTATATTGAGATTATTATAATTCTCAGTATAAATAGTATATTATGCTTACATATATAGTTCCATTTATAGTTTTGATATTGATTGTTGTATTCATACATGAATATGGCCACTATTATTTTGCAAAACGTTATGGTGTAGGTGTTACTGATTTTTCAATAGGTTTTGGTAAAGAAATATTTGGTTGGAAGGACAAATCAGGAACAAGATGGAAAATTTGCTGGATACCTTTGGGAGGTTATGTAAAGTTTTTTGGTGATAGAAACGTTTATTCACAATCTGACCATAAAGAAATTTTAGAAAAATACACTGAGGAAGAACAACAAAAACTATTTACTCTTAAACCTCTATATCAAAGAGCCTTAATAGTTTTTGGAGGTCCTTTAGCTAATTTTATATTAGCTTTGGTTATTTTTTTTTCTATTTATACATTTATTGGAAAAGACTTTACACCTGCTGTAATAAACGAAGTTCAAAAAGACAGTCCTGCGATGATTGGGGGTTTAAAAGATAATGATATCATATTAGAAATTGATGGAAATAAGGTTCAAAGCATAATGGAAGTTTCTAAATATATTATGATGTCTACAGATGATTTTATAGATTTTAAAGTTAAGCGTTCTTATGATGAAATCATATTGAGGATAAAACCAGATATGATTGATAGTGAGGATAATTTAGGAAATTCTGTAAAAAAAAGAATGGTTGGCATAAAACTAGGTGCTTATAATAATGAAATTAATCATGTAAAACTTGGTCCGGCCAAATCATTATTCCATGCCGCTAATGAAGTTTATTATGTTAGTATTTCAAGCTTAAAATATATTGTTGGAATGATAACGGGTAAAGCTGATACCTCGCAATTAGGTGGACCTATCAGAATTGCCAAGATATCAGGCCAAGTTGCAGATATAGGATTGTTGGCTTTCATAAGCATGATGGCGTATATTTCTATAAGTCTAGGTTTGGTAAATTTATTTCCTATACCAATGCTCGATGGAGGTCACTTGATGTTTTATGCTTTTGAGATGATTTTAGGTCGTCCTTTATCTCAAAAAACACAAGAAGGTTTTTTTCGAATCGGTATGTTTTTATTGATATCTCTCATGTTTTTTACAACATTTAATGACCTTAAAGACCTTGGATTATTTAAATAAAGAATTAATTATTAATTAAAAAAACTCAATAAAATCAACAATAATTCAATATTACACAATATATTGTATTTAAATATACATGACACACTAAAAAAAAGGTTGATTTACGGAGGTTTTTTTGAAACATAGAAATTAACCAATAAAACCGGAGCTAAAATGAACAAAAAACAATTAATAGTTAAACTTTCAGGAGCTTTAAATCTAAGTAAAGCGGATGCTGAAAGAACATTTGATACTATTACCAACACTATTTTAGATGCTTTAAAGGGAGATGATTCAGTAAAAATTGCTGGGTTTGGCACATACAAAGTAGCTAAAAGAAAAGCAAGAGTTGGAAGAAACCCTAGAACTGGTGAGCAAATACAAATTGCTGCATCACAAAAGGTAAAATTCTTACCTGCTAAAGCTTTAAAAGAAGTATTTAATAGATAAAACTTTTTAACAGCCTTAATGTTAAAATATACATTAAGGCTGTTTCTATATGCAAATTATGCATACCCAATTTTACCATTAAGCGTTAGTTTTTAATCATTAAAAAATTATAAGAATTTCCTAAATAGGGAGGTCTTATGACTAAATTAATAAAAAAAATAATGGCACCATTTATTAGTTTAATTTTCTTATTAAACATGAGTAGTGCGGGTTTGGCAGAAACAACAGTCTCTGCTGAAGTAGGGTTTATATTCAATACTCTACTTTTTCTAATTTGTGGATTCTTAGTCATGTTTATGGCAGCTGGATTTGCGATGCTAGAGTCAGGTATGGTTACATCAAAAAGTGTATCTGTTATCTGTGCAAAAAATATAGGTTTATTTTCAATTGCAGGAATAATGTTCTGGATGGTGGGTTATAACCTAGCCTATGGTATTCCAGAAGGTGGTTACATTGGAAAATTTGTACCATGGTCAGATGCAAGTGCAGTAGATACAGGTTATTCAGATGGTTCAGATTGGTATTTTCAGATGGTATTCTGTGCTACAACAATTTCCATAGTATCTGGAACAATGGCTGAAAGAATAAAATTGTGGCCATTCTTCGTATTCGCTGCAATCCTTTCAGGGATTATTTATCCAATCGTAATGGGTTGGCAGTGGGGTGGAGGTTGGTTAGCAGAATTAGGTTTTTCTGATTTTGCTGGTTCGACTTTAGTACACTCAACTGGTGGTGCTGCAGCTTTAGCTGGTGCTATTATTATTGGACCTAGACTTGGAAGATTTACAAAATCTGGTTCTCCAGCTCCACTTAAACCATTTGCCGCTTCATCAATACCATTAGTTACAATTGGTGTATTTATTTTATGGCTAGGTTTGTTTGGTTTTAATGGTGGTTCACAATTAGCTATTGGAACTGCTA
>MDSZ01260976.1_pt1 | contig 14824 bp, 16 predicted proteins | sample 811201 | NCBI WGS metagenome assembly MDSZ01 (sample SAMN05326647, study PRJNA326480) | marine metagenome | isolation source: seawater | place: Indian Ocean: North | collected 2010
CGCTATTACAGGTTATTTTTTGTTCTCTATATCGAATAGTTTAAAAGAATTAGCAAAATATGATTCTGACATTAGAGCATGTGCAAAGATGAAAGCTTTTTTTAATGATAAAGAATCATCAAAGTTTTATCAGCAAGAAGCAGCTGCAATTACAGGTGTAGAGGTTAAATTTATAGGTGATTATTGTAAAAAATTAACTCAACAAAATATATTTTGATATGAGTAAGAAAAAATTTAATAAAGATTTTTATTTTAGGGTAATTCCAATATTTTTTTTAGGTTTTGCTTTAGGAATTATTGCTGTTTGGCCTGGTATTATTTCAGGAAATAGCAGAAAATGTTTTTTCAATATTCTTAAAGACGGTAGTGATGGGGATATCGAATTTAAAACTATTCTCTCAGTCAATCCAAATTATTTACTGAAAATTAAAAATGCTAGAAATAAATATTTAAAGGTTTTGCTTGTTGGAGATTCATGTTTTAGAAAGTTTTGACATTTTTAATTCAAGTGAGATCTTGTCAAGATCTTTGCTACGGATCATGTATTTAAAAATTCAGCATAATTTAATTAATTCATATCGAAGCCAGAAAATTAATTGTCTTATTTATCTTTTTAAGGAAATTTTTCGCAATTATCAGTATCATTACCATATATTACTAACATCCCAAAACAAATAATTTGTAAATTAAAACTAGAAAAATTTGGAAACTAATTAATCAGATAATCAAGAAAGAAAAATAAAAAAAAATTTATAAAATTTGGTTCATTTACCTAAAATATAAAGTAAGTTTGTTGGAATTTCGAAGAATAGTAAATTTGGAACTTAAAGAGTCTCATAAAATATCACTTCTAATTAAAAATCAGAAAATCCAATTGCTATGAAGTAAAACCAATCAGATGATCATAAATTTCTAGAAAAAAGTTATCTCCAAATAGCCAAACACTCATTCCCGAAAAGATAATATAAGGTCCCAATGGGATAACATCTCCCTTTTTTAATTTTTTACAAGATAGTAAAATAAAACATGTTAACCCAGCAAGATTGAATGTTAGAAATAAGGCTATTAGTATCCCAGAAGGTCCTAATAAAATTCCTAAAATAAATATTAATTTAGTATCACCGTCCCCCATAATTTTTTTTCCATAAATTAAGTACCCAGAAAACATTATTAATCTAAAAATAATAAATATTGATAAAGCAGTACCAAGGTGGCTAAAAAAAATAACTAATCCATTTTCATTTACTGTAATTAATGAATAGATTGATAAAAAGGCAATAACTACTATGGATAATAAGTTAGTCAATGCATTTGGTAACCAAAAATATTTGTAATCGAGGATAACTAGTGGCAAAAATAATGTTATTAAAATCCAAGTAAAAACAATAAAAATATTTTGTTCAATATATAAATACTTAGTTGAATCTGAATAAGAAAATATTAAAAATAATATTCCTGTTAGAAGTTCTACAAGAGGATATTCAATGCTTATTCTTGTTTTGCAAAATTTACACTTCCCTCTTAAAAATATCCAACTTAGAATGGGTATATTATTAATAGGGGGAATTTTATTTTTGCATGAAGGGCAGAAGCTTCTTGGCTGAATTACGGATTTATTAAGGGGAAATCTATAAACAATTACATTAATAAAGCTACCTATGCAAATTCCTAATATAAAACTAGATAAATTAAGGGGCATAAAATTTTGGAAATATAGTAAAAATACTTTTAAAAATTTTATAATATATTTCTAAATACATTTTTAAATATAATTTAAATTTTTGATTAAATTGGCCTTTATTATTGACAATTTCTCAAATTTTAATAATAATTATTAGATAAGTTCATTGTTAAAAATGAAAGAATTACTTGAAAAGAAACTCTTAACAATCCTTCAATCAAAAAAGAATGACGAAGGATTTTCACTTGTTGAGCTAGTTATTGTTATTGCTGTTCTTGCTATCCTTTCAGCTGTTGCGATACCAGCTTTCCAAGGTGTACAGGCAAGAGCTAAAACATCAGCAGTTAAAAATGGCTTAACTAACGGTATTAAAGAGTGCGTGGTTAGTTCGGGATTAGGAGAAAGCACTCAATATTTAGTTTCACAAGCTTTTCAAGGAAACTACCAAGGCTATACCGTAAGACCTTATGGAAATGGTAATCCTAATCTTGCTACAACAAACTGTTATTCTTCAGAAGCAATACCCATAGCAGCTGAAGCAACAGTATTGCCATGGTTTACTATCACTTATGATCCTTCAAATGGACAAGTCCAAAAAGCTTGTGGATTAACTGGAAAGGTTAACCCACCTGGTTGTAAATCTAATGAAACAGTGCCCTGGTAAAAATTTTTTAAGTTTAAAATTTTAGGTAAAAAATAAAGATTTATATGTTTCATAAATCAGTAAAAATACTGAATTTCTTTCTGTTACCCTTACTGGTATATGCATGTTCAAATAAGAAAGATGATTTAACAGTTGACTTTATTAAGCCACCTGTAATACCTATTAATAGTATTGATAAATCCAATGTCACTGAGAAGTTGAATGAAGGATCTAATTACAAGTTTGAAAAATTACAAGATAAATCTTTATTAATTAAAAGAACTTTTGTAGGAAAAACTGACCCTTTTTTATTCACTACTACTGGTGATTTAAGTCAATCAATAAATAAATTAACTCTAAAAGGGGTTTATTCCATCAATAATAAAAAGTACGCTTTAATTAATTTTGGAAATTTAAGTGGAAGTATTAAAGAAGGATATAAAGGCGACTCATTAAATAATTTATTACCAGAAAATTTAATACTTAGTAAAGTAGATCTAAAAGAAAAGCTAATAATACTTAAAAATAGAGAAAAAACATTTGAAATTAAAATGAGTAGAAATTAAATTTAGCACTTACTTATTTAGACTTTGTTGGACCCATTGACATCAAACAATTTTAAATATTAGAGTTATATTAATGAATTTATTCAGGAAATTTATTTAAGAAGAATCTCCTATGGAAGATTCAATCTTTCTTTTTAAGAATAATAATTATAAACCAAATAATGGAGGATTTTCCCTTGTAGAGTTAACTGTAGTAATTTTTGTTTTATCTGTTTTATCTGCAATTTCAATTCCATCTATTTTAAAAAATATAAAATTAACTAGAATCGACGAAGCAAAAGTTTTGATGGATTCTTATGCATCCGAATGCTTACTGGAATATAGAGCTGGCAATGATCTCACTTCTGTTTCTCCTCCTACATTTTCGATTAAGAAAATTAATGCTCTTGGCTTTAAAAAAGTTAATGGATCAAATTGCTCAAAGTTTGGTTTATCACCTTTAAATAGTAATGATACAATCTTATATTCGTTCGATTTTAGAATTGGAGAAGAGTCAGGCACTTTAATCAAAACAGCTGTTCCTTCAACTAATGGTTCAAGCGGGAATTCCTGCGAATTATGGGCGGGAGATCTTTGTAGTACTGATAATTCTTTGAAAAATAACTGGGAAAGTATTTTTAACCTGGAAAAGGAAAAAGTAAAATGTGAAAATGACTTTTTCAATTGGAGAAATACCCTCCCTACAGGTTCTTCAAATAGATGGGATGATAGCAATCAATCTTGTACTAAGAAGACGTGGGTTTATAAGAATTACATAGCCGATTCTGAAACTGATTATCAAACCATTAAAAATAATCAAGAATGCACAGATGAGAAAAAAAAATATAATAACTATACAGGTGAAAAATTTATTCCAGAATGTCAGTTAACTTTTTATTTTTTTAATGGTATTGATATGGGATCAAATAATTTAATGCAAGCTAAAAAAATTGAAGAAGCAGAAGCTGCTTGTAAAGTTAACCAAGAAAATAAAAGATTAACAGCTTCAAACGGTAAACAGATAGGAGAGACATCTTCCGGTATTTGTGGAGATTCTTATTGGATTTGCAATCAAAAAATTCTCTCATCTTTAGAGCAATGGAAAGAATCACCTTGTTATAGCCCTTGAAATAATGGATATTAATAAAGTTTCAATTAATTCAGTTAGAAAGATAGTTGATCAATTTTTTTCATTGCAATGGTGTAGGGATAATCTTTTGGTACCACTTAATATTGAAGCTCAATTACCACCAAATAAAAGTATTATTAATATTGCTGTAGCCAATATTGTTTTTCTAGGTACTATTGGTGAATCAATTAAGGCAAGAGTTGGATCAAAATATCAATGTAAATTTGTTGAAATTTCTACTGAAGAAATTCAAAAATTATTAGATTTAGCCGCTGAGGAAACATTTATAAGTGGTAGTGAACTAACTACAGATCAGTTTACTGAGGAAGCAGTTCTTGAAGCGCTCCAAGATGGATCCTCTGAAGAAGACTCATCTGAATTTTCACTCGAATTTGATGATACTGATGAAGATATGGTTGTCGAGGAATCGGTAGATCTTGAAGAAGAAATGTTTAATAGTAAAACTCAAAAGGCTGCGGGAATAATATTAATTAATTCAGTCCAAAACAATATATCCGATATACATATTGAACCCAAAGAAATGAACTATAAAATTCGAATTAGAAAAGATGGTGTCTTGCAAAAGTATTTATCAATGCCAATTTCGGCTGGTAGGCAACTAATGGCTTGCTTGAAGAATATGGCTGAAATGGATATTGCAGAAAGAAGGGCTTCACAAGATGGAAAAATCCTTAGGAAATATGCAGGTAATAAATTAGAGTTCAGATGTTCAACTGCTCCCGGCAAGCACGGAGAAGGTATGGTATTAAGAGTATTAAATAGTGATAATTCAATTCTTGATTTAAATTCTCTTATTCATATTGACTCAATACGAGATAACTTTAGAAAAACTATTTCGTCCTCAAATGGAATTGTAATTGTTTCTGGGCCAACAGGTTCTGGAAAGTCAACCACACTTGCATCTGTTCTTAGAGAAATAGACAACGGAGAATTAAAAATAGTAACTGCAGAAGACCCAATTGAATATGATATGGGCGGAGATATTATGCAACATCAAATTAATCGAGCTAAAAAACAGACATTTTCAAATTTCTTAAGAACTTTTCTAAGACAAGATCCAGATGTGATTTTGATTGGTGAAACAAGAGATCCGGAGACAGCAGAATCGTCTATGGATGCAGCTGAGACAGGTCATTTAGTATTTACTACCTTACATGCTAATACAGCTACAAGTTCTTTAACTAGATTAGTTGATATGGGAGTCCCTTCTTTTAAAATAAATTCTTCGATAAGAGCTATTCTTGCACAAAGATTATTAAGAAAAGTATGCCCACATTGCAGCGTTAAAAGAATAGTTGAAGAGAGGGATTCTAATTATTTTAAAATTAATAAGAATGCAGTTATTAGGTATGCGAATACGCTCACCTCAGAAGAAAAAGAGAAAAGAAAAAAAGAGCGAACACTTTGTATGACTTGCAAGGGCAGTGGCTATAATGGAAGGATTGGAACTTATGAATTATTGGTTATGAGTAGACCAATTCAAGAGGCTATAAAGTTACAAAAATCAGATAACGAAATTGAGGATATTGCCCTCCAAGAAGGAATGTTGACTTTAATGAAATATGGGGTTGAACTTATTAAACAAGAACTTACTACTACAAGTGAAGTAATGAGAGTTTGTAAAAAATAATCATAATGTCAATATCTCGAGAAATCATAAAAAACGCAATTAATGCTGGATCTTCAGATATACATCTAGAAGAGGGTTCTCCAATTGCAGTAAGAATTAATTCAGATATAAAAATTAGTTCTCAAAAATTGCAAAAGTCAGAAATGGATCAAATTTTTGATGAATTAATTGAACAAAAACATCAAAAAGAATTCAATGAAACTGGGGATCTTGATACTTCTATTGGATTAGAAGGCTTGTCAAGGATAAGAATAAATGCATATATTGCTAATGAAAAAAGATGTTTGACATTAAGAATTTTACCTGCAGAATTACCTGAATGGAGAAATATAGGATTACCTAAAGAGTTTATAGATTTATCTAATCTGAATAGAGGTTTAGTACTTTGTATGGGACCAACTGGATCGGGTAAATCGACATCCCTTGCGGCATTTATAAATTGCATACTTGAAACTCAAAAGAAACATATAATTACGATTGAAGATCCAATAGAATATGAGTTTTCGCATACAAATAATTCTATAATTCACCAAAGAGAGGTTAAGAGAGATACTTTTTCTTTTGCTAGTGCACTAAAAGCAGCTTTAAGAGAAGACCCTGACGTTATATATATTGGTGAAATGAGAGATTTAGAAACAATTCAATTAGCTATTACTGCTGCAGAAACAGGCCATTTGGTTCTTGGTACTCTACACACATCATCGGCGGCAAAAACTGTAGAGAGAATCGTGGATGTTTTCCCTGCTGGCCAGCAGGACCAGGCAAGGTTACAGGCCTCTACATCATTAGCAGGTATTCTTTCTCAAACTCTTTGCAAAAATAATTTTGGATCACGTTCATTGGCTTATGAATTAATGATAAATAATCCAGCTATAGGAAATTTAATTCGTGATAAAAAAGTTAGTCAGATCTATTCTCAATTACAAACTGGAGGTAAAGACGGAATGGTGACTTTGGAACAGTGTCTTTATTCTTTGATAAATGAAGGAAAAATATCACGAGAAGAAGCATTTAGTAAAACATCAATTCCAAAAGCATTAAGTTCTCTTCTGGATGGAAACTAATGGCACAATACGGAAAATCTATTCAAATTAAAGAGAAAGATAATTCAAGAATATCTTCAAAAACGATTAATCAATCAATCCTAGCTGATTTTATAACTGGTAATAAATCTCCCAAAAGACTCAAAATTCCACTAAAAATAAAATTAATTTTTTTTAGACAACTTTCTGTTATTTTGCAAAGTGGAGTACCTTTATCACAGGGTCTTGAATTACTTTCTGATAACATGACCAATAAAAATTTTTCAGAATGCATTAAAAACATTTCTAATGATCTTGGTTCAGGTCAGGATCTCTCTTCAACATTAAAAAATTACCCTAGAATATTCGACCCTATTACTATTGGCTTGATCGAAGCAGGAGAGGCAGGTGGAATATTGTCTAAAGTATTAGAGAGAATAGCACTTCTTTTGGAGGGGAAAAGTAAATTAAGGGGACAAATTATCGGAGCGTTAGTTTATCCGGTGATAGTTCTTGTATTGGCAATAAGTGTTAGTTTAGCTTTGTTGATTTTCATTGTGCCTACTTTTGAAAAATTATTTGACGGACTTGGTGCAGAATTGCCTTCATTAACAAGATTTATGTTGGCCTCATCTAGATTTGTAACTTCTCCATCTTTCTTTATAATCTCACCTATTTTTTTCTTTTTAATAACCTATTTATTTAATCAATATTATTCAACTAAAAATGGAAGGCTTATTGTAGATTCATTGATATTGAGGATTCCTTTATTTGGTGATTTAATTTTAAGGTCAGAAATGGCAGGATTAAGTGATACTTTAAGCACACTTGTTGATTCAGGCCTCCCAATTGTTGAGTCTTTAGAAAAATGTATAGTTTCTTCATCTAATCAAGTTATTAGGAATTCAATAATTAAATCAATTAGTTTAGTTAAGGAAGGGCAACTACTTAGCTACTCATTTAGTACTACAAAATCAATTCCTAAAATATTCTTGTCAATGCTTAAAATTGGTGAGGAAACAGGTGAATTGTCTTTCATGCTGAATAATCTGTCAAATTTTTATAAAAGGGAGGTTGATGAAACTGTCTCAGCTTTGACTAAAGCGATGGAGCCTGCAGTAATTTTTGTCGTTGCGGCTATCGTTGGAACTATAGTGATATCTCTGTATTTGCCAATGTTTAGTTTATTAGAAAATATTTAAACTTATTTTGAATTCATATTTCACTTTAAAAAATCTGTATCTAATTTAAATTTATCTTTAGTTTTATTAGGCAAATTATTTTTGTCATCAACTACTTTTTTTTCTTGAGAATTTTTAGATGATTTAATTTTCTTTTCATTGTTTTTATCACTTAATGTTCCTGCTTTGGAATTTTCGGATAACTTTATTTTATTTTTGGAAATTATTTCCTCAGATGAATTTTTTAAATTGAATTTATTTACAGAAGATTCTATATCTTGAGTACTCTTATTTTTATTCTGATTATTAATATCAGGGAATTTGGAATCTATTTTTAAAAAATTATTTTCTAAATTTTTATTAGTTTTTCCCCCTTGATCTTTATTTGATGTTCCTTGAGATATTTTTATATTCAAGTTTTTTTCTTTAAGAATTTTGGATTGATTTTCTGAAGATGAATCATTATTAAGATAATTTTTTTTTGATGGATCATAAAAATCCACATAATTAGATTTGAAATTATTTTTTATAAGGTCTTGATTTTTATTTAAAAGTCCTAAGCTTAATCCAAAAATTCTAACTAGTGAGGATTCATAGTATTCCTTATCACTAAATTTTACTTTTCCAATGTCGTTATGATTAATTGTTGAGATTATATAAGTAGGCAATTTTATATATTCACCAAAAGTTTTAGCTAAATTTGGATGTGAACTATTAATGCCTCCCAAAACAAGTTTGAAATTATATGATTGAATATTTTGATTAAAGAATTGATTGATTGTATTCTTTATTTCTTTGACTAATGCTTTCAGATCAAGTTTAGATATAGGTAAATATTCTTCTTTGTTTTCTTTATCCATACTTCCAATTTCAGAGGGATAATTTTTTATAGAAGTTAAACGCGTGTTAAATATAGGGCCATCTTTATCCACTAAAGTTAAATTAGTACAGTGTGTTAATAGTTCAAGAACTATACAAATTTGATTAGGCTTATCAAAAATTTCATTATCAATAAGTCTTGAAAAAGCATTAAATGCCGTTTCTAAATAGTTAAGTTCTAATTTTGAATTTTTACATATTTTTATTAATGTATCTACTGACTTCTTCGGAATAGCCGTGAAAAAATAGTTAGTAATTTCTCTTTTGGCATCTTTACTTTTTAAGAAGGTTGTTTTTTGTACTTGAAAATCAGACTTAGAAATTGATATTGGAATTTGAACTAGTGACTCTGGATTCACAAGATATTTATATACATCTTTATCTTTAATAGATTTAGGGATATCAATTAATCTTGTATAAACAGCTTCTGGCGAAATAACAATAGCTGTTCTAAAGCCTCTATATTTTTCTTCATTTATAATTTCTTTAAGTAAAGTTGACATTGATTCAATATCATTTGGAATACCTTTATCTAATGCTTCTTCAGGAATATCAACTCTCTTTATTTTATTAAAATTAATCTTTTCTTTTGAATAATATATTTCAGAAATTAAAATATGATTATATCCAATCTCGATACATATGTATCTTTTAGAAATACTACGAATGAAATTTCTAAGTTTTGTTTTTAATGAATTAAGGTTCAAGAGATTTTTAATTGATAAATTCTTTTCCATAAACTAATACTAACAGTAAGTTATTGGTCTACATAATATTCTTCTTAAGGGTAAGGAAGTAGGAGTTATTTTATCTGGTATGGCATAAAGAAAATAAATACCTGGTTTGGCTCCTTCTTTACCAGATATTAAATCCTCCATATCACTCTCAATTAAAGATGATGGCTTCACACAATATTTATATTCTAATGGCAAATCTAAATCCGATTCTCCTGGTAAATTCCAGATCGAGTTATTATTTTTGTTTGGATACCTACAGGTTAACTTTAAAATTTCTTTTTTAGAATAGGATGGTTGAGAGATAATTTCTGACCATTTCCCCATTTTTTGATAAATTTTATTTTTATTGGAAACCCACGATTTTCTTTGTGAGTCCAAAGAATTTGATGCTTTTAAATTTTCTTGAATATATTTTGTAGAGACAGCAAATATTGCCATAAAAATAACCATTACCATTAGGGATAAAGAAACCTCAGGTAATGTCATTCCATTATATTTTTTGATTTTTAATTTATTCATCAATCTAGCTCTATATTTGAAATATCTATTTCAATAATCTTGATTTCATTTTCATTGAATCCATATTTTTTCATTAATTGTTTTTCTGTATTAGTTAAAGGAAATTTTGATGATTCTTTAATAGTTTTTGTACTTAAAGTAATAGCAATTACTAATGCAATTGATGCGAAAGAAGCAATTATTGTTCCAAGAAGTGCATCAATCATTTAATCTATTTTTTCGAAAGAACAATATTGATTATTTTTAAGTAAACACGAATTTATAGTATAGGGATTATTTGGATTACCTTTTCTTATAATAAGTATTCTATGTAAACCATTTGATAATGTACATGAATTTTTAATATCTGGATGATTGGATTTAGTTGGTTGGGAAATAAAATATTCTGGAATATTAGACGATGGGATTTTTAACAATATGTTTTTTTTAAGTATAAAACAAATCTCATCTCCTTTATTTAAAATGCTTTTTTTTTGATTTCTTAAATAAAGAAGTATACTCCTATCAATTTGCTGATATTTTGAATTGTTATATTCAGAGTCATAGAAATATGAAACATTGTTTTTTGAAGAAATTAATAATGTATACCTGTTGATAAACATTATTCCGCTCATCATAAATATTCCTAATGATGCATATAAAAAAGACATAATTTTAAATTACATTATTGATTAAATTCTTTTGATTTACCATGTGCTGAAATTTCCATTTTAATGATTATTGGACTTTTTATACTTTTGAAAACTTCTTTTGATCTACTAATTTTAAGATCATTAATCAAAATGATATTCTCTAATAATTCCACTTCACGAAAAAATTCAACTATTTGTTCAAAATTCGCCTCAAGTTTTATATCAACAATATGTTTTTCTAAGTTTGGAACTAAAAGATCTTCATTATTTGATAATGCATTAACTGAATTAATAGGGTTTTGATTAGAGTTTGAAAGATTATTTGGAGTTGGATATATTGGACCATTATTTGGATAAATAGGACCATTTAAAGAACTCTGATTATTATTTAATGTAGGAACTATATCTTCGACTGGTTTAGATTTAACGACTTTATCTGGTTTGATTGATAAAATTTTAATAAAATTTGCATTAGATAACTTGTTTATCATTGCCAGAAAAGTATCAAAATCTTTTGTGCCACCAACAATACTTACTAGATCACTTTTATTTTTCTTTGCTAGGTTAAGTTTTTTTGAAACTTTATTCAATTCAATCTCAACTTTATCAATATTCAATTTTTTTGTTTCTGATTCTTTTAATAAATTATTAGTTTCTTTTTTTTTGTTCGATAAATTTAAAGTAATTGTTGAAAAGAGAAGAATTGAGAAAATAAATCCAATAGTAATTGGAATTAAAAGAGTCGAATTCTCAGGATTTAACTTTATAGATTTCTTTAAATTAATTAATTTCACTTTAAAAGACCAAAATTATTTAAAATGCTTACTCTATTAGAAAGGCCAACTGAACCAAGTTTATTTAAATAATTTTGATTAACTTTTGAAATATTATCTGTAATTTTTGCGCTTAAAGAAAAACTCATAAAGTCTTTGTTTCCTTTCTCTTTATTCCCTTGGTTTAACTTGTCAGCTTTTAATAGTTTTACACTTTTTGCATTAATGAATGGTGATGAATTAATTTCGATCATAAAAACATTGACAATTTCAATACCGTCTTTCAAACTGGCAATCCCAGTTATTGTTAAATCATTATTTAATACTTCCATATTTGTTATGGTTATTTTTTGAGGTACTATATTACTAATTTCTTTAAGAAGCGCTGAACCTGATCTAATATTAACTATTGCTTTTGCTAATTTTTTATTAAAAATTTCAATTTTAGAAAGTTCTATATTTTTTGATTTTATTTTTTGGGTATATAGATCGTATCTATCAACGATGGGTTTTAATTTTTTTAATTTTATTTTTGAAATGTAGGTTTGCATTAATATTAATAGCGAAATAAGTAAAACTGCAGAAATAAAAGAACTTCCTATTAATGCACCTTTTTTAATTGTTTTTGCACTTGATTGTAATAAAGGCAAAGATTTCCCTTCCTCTATTCTTCTAGCATTTAATAGATCATTATTTATTAAATTATTTAATCTATTATTCATAGCTATCAATCTATCTCAGGCATAATTTTTGGTGTAACTAATATAATTAGTTCACTCCTTTGAGTACCTTTTCTCTTGCTTTTGAAAAGATTCCCAAGTAATGGCATATCTCCTACTACAGGCCATTTACTAGTTACTGTAGTATCGGTATCAGATACTACACCGGACAATACAAGAGTATTACCACTTTTAACCCTAACTGTTCCTGTGTCTAATCTTCTTTTGCTAAGAATATTAACTAATCCGCAAGTACCAACATTTTGAGTTGCGGAAACTGATGATATTTCTGGACTTAAGCTGAATGAGATGAAATCTTGTGAATCCACCTTGTGTAATTTGGCACCAAAGGTCAAGCCGGCAGTTTCAAAACCTGGCTCACAAGAAGCTGGAGCACCATCTGATCCAGCAGTAACGCTATAGCTTGTAATAGTTTTAGTTCCTACAGTGATGAAAGATTCATTACCAAATGGCCTTCCAATTGTTGAATTGGCAAAGCCTTCATTTGCTGCAGTGACAGTATCCCCCCCCTCAAGAGCATCTCTACTTTCACTAAGTATTAAAGTTGGAGAAGCTAAAACTTTTGTATCTTTTGATGTTATTTTTGCTTGAAGCCAAGTTACAAAATCAAATTTACTTGCATTAGATAGATCTAAAGTACTTACTCCAGTTGCTCTATTAGTTTTCCATGAATCAATACTTCCAAGTACTAAATCAAAGTTACCTTCATCACTAAGTATATAGGCTTTGGGATCTGATAATCTTGTAGCGAAACTATTAGTAAGATCTTTATTATCATCAATATTCACATCCATAATTTTTATTGACATTGCTACTTGTTTTTGCTTTTTGTCAATTTGTTTAATATAACTTTCTGCTAATTTAAGTAAATCACTTTTCCCAATAAGTGTAATAGTTTCTCTCCTTGAATCTGTTGTACCAATAATCCCTTTAAGGGGTCCTTGATTTGATCCATATGAAATAATTTTTGAATTAGAACTATCTCCATTCTTTAATTCGGATTCATTAGTTTGCCCTATATCAGTAACTTTTACTTTAGATATTATTGCGCCAAGACTAGCTAAATAATCTGCAGCCGAAGCAGCTGACGCATTATTCATTTTATAAATTTTTGAAATTTCTTTTTGAAAGCCCTTATTTAGTATATTTTCTCCAACCATTAAAATATTGCCTTCTTTTTTCCCTTCCCATCCAGCAGCAAGAAGAATACTATTTATAACAATCTCATAATCTTCATTTTTAAATGAAAGAGTAACAAATTTATCTTCATTATTTTCCTCTTTAGTATTATTTGGAACAAAAATAAAACCATATCCACCTTCATCAACTAATGATAGAAGAGCATCTTTGGCATTTGCATTACTATAAGTTAATGTGATTTTTGGGCCTTGGATTTTAACATATCCTTTTCTTTTAATTACTAAATCTTTCTCAATATCTCCTGCTTGATAATTGCTTTTTTTTGAAGGATTTTTTTTGACTTTTTGTTTTTCTGGAATATATTCAAATTTATTAATATGATTTAATTTATTTGGATCATTAGTATTTTTGTCATTAATTGTTTGAGGAGTCCATTGAATTAAATCTTCAACTTTAGTATCAAAATCCGTGTCTTTTTTTCGATTTTCTAATTGGTGCCATTCTTGAGATTGAGCATATGAATTTTCTAAATTATTTTTATTTTCTTGAGATAATCCACTTAGCTCCATACTAATTAATGAAACTGGTAGGAGAATAGAAAAGTGCTTAAATAATTTTCTCAAATTCTTTAAACTATAAAACATCATTTTTTAAATTATACTTAAAAATTCGTTATGTAAAATATTAAATTTTAAAATGGGTTAATAAATTAATAAAATTATTTCAAACTAATATAATAGTAAACTTATAATCATTAAAGTACTATAAAAAATTTTTCCTAATCCTAAAATAAAATAAACAAAAAGTGGTGATATGAAGATCCTAAAATAAATAATAGGTAAAGTCTTCCTTTTAAAAAAAGAATTTATTATCAATATTATAATGCTTATATTTGATATTAATACATATAAATAAGCTGCAAAGATTTCATATTCTAATTTGCCAAAATAAGGCTTAATTATCTCCTCTATTAATAAAAATATATAAGCAAAAATTAAAGAAGTTTTTGCATCGATAATTTCATATCCAAAAATGCTTTTAGTCTTAACTCCTTTTATATATTTAATGATCATTTTTTAAATATCAAATTTGAATTTTTAAAAATCTATAATATATCCTATTAAACAATTTTATATTTTTTTTGAATTAAAATTAATTTTTGTTGTTTGGTACTTAAAATGAATAATTTTTAAATTCTTAATACCATACTTAATTGGTAATTTTAATAGAATTTTTGAAATAATTTTCCAAGCAGCAGATTTCAACACATATTTTTATTTTTTTATTTGAAAGGCAAATAAGTGTTTTAAATTTTAGAAATTTTTTTAATTAACTGATAATCAAAATTATCAGTACGAGATTTTTTGACTGAAGATTTTCCGAATGAAATATATTTTTAGCTTAAAATTAATATCTAATGATAAAGGTAATAAGATACAACCCTGCGACCTAGTAGTGTCCACAAATTACCTACTAAAATAAGGCTGTAATTGAGCCTTTTTGCTATTACAGGAAATTAGGGGAATTAAAATGCAGGCTACTTTAGAAAAAG
>MDSZ01086950.1_pt1 | contig 14822 bp, 11 predicted proteins | sample 811201 | NCBI WGS metagenome assembly MDSZ01 (sample SAMN05326647, study PRJNA326480) | marine metagenome | isolation source: seawater | place: Indian Ocean: North | collected 2010
CACACGGCGAGCGAGAGAGAGAGAGAGAGAGAGAGAGAGAGAGAGAGAGACAAAAGGAGAAAAAGTCATCTCAAACAACGAAAAATGATGACGACGCCTTTTGCGCGAAGAGAAGGACGGAAGCGACTGTTGGAACTCGCGAATTTTTGTTGGACGACGCAAAACGTCCTCCTCCAAAAAAACGTCGACGCGACGAGACGCTTGAACACCCTTTACTACGTTTTTGTGCGAGGAGAAGGAGCGACTTTCGGAGGAGGGTCGAAACGAACGGTGAGCAACGGCGGGCGTGGCGGAACCGCGACGTCTTTTGCGACGGAGAGAGAACTCGCGCTTTTTCGTCGCTCGAGGAGCGCAACGCCAAAGAAGCGAGAGATTTTTCAAAAAGGAGAAGGAGGGACGAAGAGAAGGGGGTTCGCCTCGGACGCCGCCGCCGCGCGCAAAGAAGAATTCCGGTTGCTTCCAAGAATATGCTCCGTCGCCGACCTCAAACTGAACGAGTTAGCTTTTTTCAAAAACACGATCCCGTTTTTACGATGCACGTCATCTTCCAGTCGAAACGGCATGACGATTACTGAACTCTGCGGCCACTCGGCGTTCGTCTTGCTGGGATGGTCCTACGTCGTCGACGATCCGTTCTTGTTGAGATGTTTAGCCACCGCGAGTTTTAGCGCACAAATATGTTTTCAGTTCTTTCGAGAAAAACCGTTGTGGTTGCCGATTCGTTGGAACGTGTTGTTCGTCGGAGTGAACATGGTTTGGATCGCGAAGATGTTGAACGAGTACAGCGAAAAATCGTTGAAGGATTTAACGAATGGTGAGAGAGAGGTGTACGACGCGTTTTTCAAAGTGAAAGAGAAAGAAGTTATGACGATGTCGTCGTCGGAAGTTGAAGAAGAGACAAATAGTAAAGGTGAAAAAGTAGTATCGGCTGCGCCGAAGAAGACGACGAAGACGTACAGAACGCACCAGATTCACCCGAGTGATTTCAAGGAGTTAATGAAACTCGGCGAATGGAAAGAGTTGAAAGAAGGCGAGGTGATAGCAGTGAAAGGAAAGGTGAATAAATATATCTACGCGATTGTAGATGGTGCAGCAGAGTTGTCGTTAGATGACGTCGTGCCTTCAGTGACTGTTGTTGCGGCAAGTGCGAGAGAGAAAATGGCAGCAATGACAAAGACGAGCGCGTCTGCTTCTGCGCGAAACCTGCCATCTAACAAAAATATCTTACGCAGAGGCAAGTTTGTCGGCGAAATGGCATTGAGTCACGGCGCCGCTTTTGGCACCGTCGTCGTTGGAAAAGAAGGTGCAAAAGTCTTGGTGTGGGACACCAACAAATTGAGAGATTTTGTGGCGGAAAATCCTCGAGCGATGAACTCCGTGCAAGCATCGTTTGGGAGATCTTTAGTCGAGAAGATGAAAATCGTCGGCATGGAGTGAACAAAAACGAATAACATACTAATACATAGCACTACCTAGTTATAAACTTGAATAGCAAACACTAGCGAAAAAAGATGATGGCAACACATGAGTACTACTATATATCTTTATCTAATAGCGCGCATATCTGCGCACCTTCAATACAAAAGACGTGTTGTATACAACTAAAGCACAACTAATCTAAAATCTAAACTCTCCTACGCTCCTAACTACATAATCGTACACTGCTCGACCGAAAACCCAGGTTTTGATTGATACTGTCCAAACCCTCTCTCTGGACAACGCACTAACTCTCCAACCCGTAACTCTCTCCACACTTCCCGCGCTCTCTTCGAGTGCATGTCAAAATCCTCCGAGTTGTCTCTCTCGGCGCCCTTCATCATCACCTCTCTTCCGGCTGGATGAAACCTTAAAAATGCATGCGCTTCGTACACGTTCCCGTGCGCGACTAACCAGACCTTCTCGTCCTCTCCACTTTCTCTTCCATGCTTCCGAAGTCGGTCGATGTCGCAACACGTGAACTGATGACGATGTTTACTACTCGTCTTCGTTCGTCCTTTAGTCCTAATATCGCCCATATTTTTGTCTACGCGGCGCGACAACGCCAACATACTCGCGCAAAACTCACACTCTTTCAACGAGCAGTAATACTCACAAAACGAGCATCCGTAACATTTGTCGCTCCTTCGTTTCGTTTCTTTCATTTTCTTCTTCGTCTCTTCGTCTGATGCGCTTTTACTCGCCCGCGCTTCCGGCGCGAGCAGCTTCTCTCCAGAGGTGGCACACGCCGCCTCGATGTCTTCTTCTAATTCTTTCTCTTCAACTGGTATCGTTTCAGACAAAGACGAATTGCACGCGTCCGACGACGTTCGAGACTGATGTTTACTCTCTTCTTCCTGTCGTAACTTTTGGAACGCGTCGATGGCGTTCACTGTCATCATCATCGGTTTCACATGGTTACTCTCGAGAAGCGGCGATGCAGTTTGTACCGAGTGGGACATATTTTCCACGGTCTCTTGGACGTCGTGTTTAGGGACAAACTGTCGAGCGCGATGGCGCGAGGACGAGCCCATCGTATCACGACGGTGGGGTCGCCGCCGTCCGTGGTCGCCTTCCTCGCGTTTCGATCGGCGACCTGCCAAAAATCGACGGGAAGGGATTTTAATAAGCCTTCCAAGTGACGGCATTAAAACGAGGTTTCACCGTTCTATTGGACCCCCCGAATGCGAGCCCGAGGAAGAAAAGCAAGTATGTAATTTTTTTTTCTGCACGTCTACGACGTATAAAGCGCGTGTTATTACAAGTCACCATTGCCTCTGAATAAAGACAACGCGGCACCTATGCCACCTCTTTTGTCAGAGAATTTCTTCCTCTCCTTCCTCTTCTTGGTGCTAGTATTGTTGGTAGTATCGGCCGGCGTGGGCGGAGGCATCTTTCGCTCCGTTTCTATTTCTTCTTCTTTTTCAGGCGCGGGAACGATTGCATCGGAGGCTAAAGGTACGGCTTCGCCTTTTGCCCAGTCTGGGAGAGGCACTTGCGCATGCGGATTCACGCGCCAATCGCGGGGAAGGTCTGATAACGGTCGCATTGGGCCAATCGTTTCGTCCAAAACGTTTAATCGTTTGACGGTATTTTCGGCTTCTTTGCGCACTTCTGTTTCCGCACGAGGGTCGCTTTCGATCGTCTCCTGGAGGTATCGCGCTTGATGGTCTTCAAGAATCTTACCAAACGCGTTCTCCGGACGAACGAAATACCGGTACCCGCCATTTGCGGCGTTTTCCTCGTCGTGGAGTAAAATCATACCTCTCGCTTGCAACTCCTCCGCGGATAAGCCTTCGAGACAGTCTCGTTTCAAATGCCACTCTTTTCCAGCGCACTTGTCGTTCATACACCACTCCAATTGTTCTTGTTCATTTTCTACTCGTTCTTGAGTTTGTTTAGGCGCATGTCCGCGCGGAACGCCTAGCGCGGATGGCGGTATCGTCCCGGCGCCGTTTCTCAACTCTTTAGGCACGTCTCTGAACTCTGCCATCACGTCCAACTGGTGCCAAATCGAACGTCCACCAATGCACACAACTTCCGTGAAATCATCGAATGGAAGCTCTAAAAGACCGTTTGGTTGGTAAGGAGGTGGCGCCGGTAGCTGTTTCTCAAACCACAATTGCCCGGCGGAAGTCGCTCGATCCTCCGGATTTGGACGAAGTCTGATCGTTTTGTTCTTCACGTCGACGTGTTGGACGGAGCCTCTCAGCCAATTAGACACTTCGGGAGTGCCGTCGGTTTCGTTAATCGTCAACGTCTTGTACGCTAATATGTCCGTGCGAAAAATATCCGACACATCCTTCACTCGTTTCGCTCTTTGAAGCGTCTTCCTCTCCTCGCCTAAGATCTTCGCTTTCTTGTCCTCCAACGCTTCCTTAGCGAGCATATCGTCCACATTTTCCCCGCATCTAAAAATATGCATCCACGCGGCGAGCGGGTCATCCTCGGCTAACTTTCCGTTCTGTTCTATACTAAACTGTTCTCCAATTTTCTCTTTATGCATGATGAAATCGAGAGGTTTCTCCTTCTTCATCTTTCGCCACTCCTTCTCATTCTTTGGCCAATCGACCAACGCGTCGTTCCTCCCAAACCTCTTCTGCGCTCTCGACTTTTCAAACGCTTTAATCTCGTACCTTTCGGGTTCTTCTTCTTCTTCTTCTTCTTCTTCTTCTTCTTCGCGTCTTCTCTCCTCGACTGGAAAACCGCCTTCGGTTATCATCTTCACTTTTGCATCTCGTTCTCTCGCGCCGCTACTTGTACTGCTGCTACTTCTACTCCTATCGTTTTCTAGTCTCCGTTTCTTCTGTACTCTTCGTCGTATTCCTCCACTTTGTCTCTTCTCTTCTCTCTTTTTTCTTCTCTTGCTTGCTTTCCGTTCTGCACTTCTACTCCTCTTTTTCTTGTCCTCTTTTACAGTTGAAGCTCTTTTTGTATCTGTACCTTTTTCCTCCTCCTCTTCTTCTTCTTCTTCTTCTTCTTCCTCGCTGCTCTCCTCCCCGTACCTCACCAAAACGCGCTCGTCGTCTCTCAATACGTTCATCGGACTCGATTCGAGCACTTCGTATCCTCCGTCTAGGGATAACCGAATCTTATTCTTCGTCTTTCGACGAGAAGAAAAATTTCGTAGTTTCGTTTCTATGAAATCCTTGACTGTTTTACACGACGAAGGAACGTCGAGGACGAGCTTTTTATTCGGTTTCCCCGCGCTTTTTGAACACGAGGCGAGCTCCACGCGCACGCGGGGAGGGGTACTCATCGTAAAGAGAGCGTTTTTGCGCGCCCCTTTCACGATGTCGCGCGCGAACGCCTGCGCCTTTTTTTGGTGGATTGGAGAGAAAGAGAGCAAAGATATACTCAGAAAAAGATTGGCGCGCCTAACGTATTCGCTATTAAAAATATTCTCTAGAAACTACGCACTACTATACGCTAAAGCATCTCGAGCACAGGATTCATCCAAGTTCGAACGACGTCTAAACTTCCGTACCACGGGTGAATGTCGTCTTTCTCGTGTTTCACGCCTTCGATTCGAACTTCAATCGCTTCCGGGCCGAGTCCGAGTCCGGAAGAAACGCACGTGACGGAATCGCCGTCGGAACTCGGGTCAAGGCAATCGGTTTTGTACGAAATGCCATGTTTGATTTCCTCGAATAGCGTTTTCCAGTTGTTCGATTGGGAAGAAGATGATGGATTCGAGGTGAAAGATAAGAAGAAATCGGCCAATTTGAACGGTCTTCCTTTGAATCCTGTACCTTGAACGGTGACGTATTTCATCCCCGAGTCGGCGTGGAAACAGTTCGGGTATAACCGCCGCGTTTCCTGTAAACTCGTCTCTTCATCATCGTTTGATTTCTCCCTCGTTCGCTGCTCTTTCACTCGTCCAAACGGATACGCTTCTGCGCTGTTATGCGGCGTACCGAGCGTTACAAGAGCGACTACGTTTGCTCTTTCGATACAGTCATACATTTTCCCGTCGTATGTCACCGCTTTCCCACCTAGAAAAAGCCGGGCAATCCACCCACCCGCGCTGTGCCCAATCAAAACAACTTTTGTCCTCTCGTTTCTCACGTCATCCGTACCGCACACCTCGTCCTCGATGGCGTCTAAAATGTTCCTCAAACTCTCCCCTCTAAACGTCACGGGAATCCACATATCCTTCGTCACTTTCGCCACCGACACTTCAATCGCGACCCCCGCGTTTCCGCTTCCTTCTTTCTTCTTCACCGTCTCCTTGAACTCTTCCATCACCTTCTCCACGTTTTCTCTCAGCTCCTCGTAGCTCTCGAAACCTCTCAAGAACCCGGGCAAAATCACGCACTTTAGAGTCACGGCATCGTCGTCCTTCTCCGTTTTGGATTGCGACGACGGTTCGGCCTCTCGTCGTCGTCGTCCTCGTCGCGACGGTGTCCTCCTCCTCGCCCTCCTCGCGGCAACGGCGGCGACGACATCGCTCCGAAACGCCGCCGCCGCCGCCGCCGCCGTCGTCGTCGTCGTCGCCCCGTTGGTCTGGTAGTAAGAGCTCCCCAACACCATTTTTTGCGATTAATTAATTGGATTTTTTTTTCGGATTATTTTTTTGTGAAAACGAAAATTTTATCGTTTCGGAGCATGGAAAAAAGAGGGGGTGGGGGGAGGAGTCCACATGGTACCAAAAAAAAAATCAATTCAGATTTTCTACATCGTATACATAGAAACGGAGTAATACGCAAACGCTCGTCGAAAGCACCGCACGTTTTATTCGCATCGATGAAACTGTTCTCCTTAAAATGAACGCGTATTGATTATTATTATTATTATTATTATTGCGTCGCTGTTCCGTTGGTGCACCCGTGACATCGACGTATGATTAATACTCCCAAATGATGCGAAACAACAACAAACGAAAGAAGAGTTTTACCAACATCCGCAACGCGGTCGTCGTTTTATTCCTCGTCGTGGCGTTTCTGGATGCGCAGTTTGCGGATATTTCTGGTCGAGTTATGCGAAGATTCAGAAAGGAGCAGAGATACACTCCCGCGAGTGCGGTAAAAGCTGCGTGCAGAGCTTCTCTGTTCAGGGAATTTCGTCCGGCGCCTGTCGTTCCCGCCGTCTCCAGAATCGATGAACCGGTGGAGTGTGACTTAAAAGCAGGGCTTGCGATAGGGTACAACTGTAAAAATTGGTGGAATCCCGTTGCACGAAATTCTTTTTATGCGTTTTTCACTCTCGATCCCGAAGTCGACGTATACGTTTCGAGGGAGATGCTTCAAAAGGACGGAATTTTTGATGATCACGTTCATTCAGCACTCGGAACAGCGATGGAAGAGAGTGCATCGTGCGATTCGAGAAATCCTGTTCTTGATGTTGGAAGTAATCTTGGAAGTCTTACGCTCGCTGCTGCGTCCAATTACGGTTGTGCGGTACACGCGTTCGAGTTGCAAAAGGATATCGCTTGTCGAGTCCGTATGAGCGCTGCTGCAAACTCTTTGAACAAACTCATCACTGTTCACAATAATGCTGTATCTTCAATCGATGGGAAACAAGTAACCTTTCATGGTAATGAAAAAAACCCTGGTGGTACGGGTATAAAAGATGTCGTATCAGATACTCATCGCGTTGAAACTTCAAATATCGTGACTACAGTTACTTTAGATAATTTATTTTTAGGGAAAGTCGAAAGTATACCATTCATGAAAATCGATACGGAAGGGCACGAACACGAGGTTCTCAAATCAGCAAAGCTTTTACTTTCTAGAGATATCATAAAGTACCTAGTGGTTGAGATTCGGCGTCATCAAACGCAGATGGTCAATTTTTTATACGAAAATAGATTCACGTGTCGCTTGCTCGACTACAAAAAGAAAAACTTCCTCTGGATCGGGAATCCGAAATGTAAAGGGGAGAAATTGGAAACGCTACAGTCCCAGGTACGTGGCATCGAGCTCTTTTCCGATTTATTTTGTTGCCACGAGTGAAAGAGATTCTTCTTGGACGTGTAACGAGTGAACAACTATGCAGTAGAAAACTAGGTACCAACAATGAAAGAAAATAGATGACAAAATTCAAAGACTAATATTTAGGGTATCACTCTCATACACATAAAATTTTTCTTCCTCCTCCCTCCTCTTTTGAAGATTACTCCCACTTCGGTTGCACCGCAAAACGAGACCACCACAAAACATGTGGCCGTTCGATTGGTTTTACGACATCCTCTCCACGCTGGGGTTGTGGAAGAAAGACGCGAAGATCTTGTTTTTGGTGCGTCGTCGTGAGAGAGAGTCCTTTTTTCGCTCGCTTCAACCATTCTTCTGCGCTCCTGTCTTCGACGACGTTTGAGATCTCTTCGGAACGAATGCGCGTGGAACCATAACCGCTCGAGAAAAGCTGCGGGGTACCTTTTTTTGCTCGTCGCGAAGCGCTCCGTCTCTCTTTTTCTCGCTCTCGTTCTCGGTGTCGAGCGCGTCGTCGTTGTGGATGCGGGGAAGCGCGCGCGGAGTCGAGAGAGAGAGAGAGAGAGAGAGAGAGAGAGAGATTGAATAGATTTGGAAGAAAATCGGGATCGTTTCGTTTGAACGAAACGTCGGTTTCCAGTCTTTCGTTTCTATCGCCCACTTCGCGCGTACTTACCACTCAAACAAATCATCGTAATCATCTGCAACAGGGACTAGACAACGCCGGGAAAACAACCTTAATGCACATGCTCAAAGACGAACGATTAGCGCAGCACCAACCGACGCAATACCCAACTTCCGAGGAGTTGTCGATTGGACAAATCAGATTTAAAGCATTCGATCTTGGCGGACACGAAGTCGCGAGGAGAGTGTGGAAGGATTACTACGCGAAAGTGGACGCGATCGTATTTTTAGTGGACGCGGTAGATAAGGAAAGATTTATTGAGTCCAAAAAAGAGCTCGATCACTTGTTAGGCGACGACTCGTTGGCGAGAGTACCGTTTTTGATATTAGGAAATAAAATCGACGTGCCGCACGCGGCGAGCGAAGAGGAGTTGAGACATTGTTTGGGTTTGTCGAACTACACGACTGGGAAAGGGAAAGTGAACTTAGAGGCGTCGAATATGCGACCGATTGAGGTATTCATGTGTTCGGTGGTGAGAAGGATGGGTTATGGGGAAGGGTTTAGATGGGTGTCGCAATACATTTAAGAAAAGAGCGAAAAAGTGTTTGCCCGCTTTTTGCAAAGAAAACAAACCGATACGACGCATAATACGAAAGATTTTAATCGAAAAGGTACTGGTACGTGGGTGAGTATTTCGACAACAGTAGTATAAACTCGCGTTTGACATTTTTCCACGTTCTTGCACGATATTTTCTCCTCTTACTTCGTGTACTTGCCCTCGGCCTTGTCGAAGCCAATGGTCGGGAACTCCTCGGCCAAAGACTCCACTTCCTTCTTCAAAGCGCCAATCGCCGGGAATTCTTTGTTGTCCAAAACCTTTTTGAAGTCACCAAACTTCTTGCCTTCAACTTCTTTACTAATTTCAACGGTAATATCGATGCCTTTCTTGATGTAATCCGCAACCTTGACGAAGTCTTCCTCGGTGAAACCTCTCGTCGTCAACGCCGGCGTACCTAAACGCAACCCGCCCGGAACCAACGCGGACTTGTCTCCCGGGACGGTGTTCTTGTTGCACGCGATGTGTGCTAATTCCAACACTCTTTCCACGCGACTGCCATCCACGCCGAACGGTCTCAAATCGCACAAGACTAAATGGTTATCCGTGCCTTCCGAAACGATCTTCACGCCGTGTTCTTTCAATCTGTCGACCATCGCCACCATATTCTTCATGACTTGCTGTTGGTACTTGACAAATTCCTCCGTTTGCGCTTGCTTCAACGCGACGGCCAAACCAGAGATGGTGTGGTTGTGTGGTCCACCTTGCAATCCCGGGAAAACGGAGAAGTTTATCTTCTCGTCGTAATCGTACATGATGTCTTTGCCCGTCTTCTTGTTCACGCCCTTCTTCCCTTTGCGATAAAAGATCATCGCACCTCTCGGACCTCTCAAAGATTTGTGCGTCGTCGTGGTGACCACATCGGCGTATTCAAACGGCGATGGGATCAACTTTGCAGCGACCAAACCAGAAATGTGCGCCATATCCGCCAACATCAACGCCTTGGTATCATCGCACGTCTTTCGCATTCTAGCATAATCAATCTTTCTCGAGTACGCGGACGCGCCAGCAATGATAATCTTCGGTCTAAACGCTTTCGCCAACTCGTCCAATTTATCGTAATCGATCAAACCTGTGGACTCATCTAATCTATACGGCATAGAGTTGAAGTAAATAGACGTGGCGGAAATCTTCTTGGCGTCTGTTTGGAATCCGTGCGACAAGTGCCCCCCGTGCGGCAAGTCCAAACCCATGATTCTATCTCCCGGGTTCAACAGCGCCGTGTACACTTGAAAGTTCGCCGGAGAGCCGGATAACGATTGAACGTTCACTCCCCATTCGTCTGGGTTCAAATGAAACGCCTCCAACGCTCTCTTTTGGCACAAAGATTCTGCCATGTCGATCCATTCGTTTCCGCCGTAGTATCTCGCTCCCGGGTACCCTTCCGAATATTTGTTCGTCATGACCGAACCGAGCGCTTCCAAAATCGAAGCTGAGGTAAAATTCTCCGACGGAATCAACTCCAAGCCTTTCCATTGTCTTTCTTTTTCTCTTTCGATGATGTCAAAAATTTCCGGGTCCACGGTTTTCAAATCGTCGTTACAGGCTTTCGGCCACGTGATGCCTGGTTTGAGTTTGGCGTACGCTTCCGCGTTGGTGGAGTAGTGCGTCGTGGTCGTCGAGGTGGCAGTCGCTCTCTGTTGTTGGTGTTGGTGTTCGTGCGTTGGTGCGCGCGAAAAAATATGCGTTCGCGACGCGTTCGGAGCACAGAGAGAGAGACGGGTGGTGAGCGCGCGCATAATCGAGCGCGAAAAAAGAAAGGGAGACGTGGTCGATTTCTACACCGGCATTTTGTGTTCCCAATCCGGTGCCAAGAAATCCGGACGACGATTCGATTGCACACAAAGAAAAGGGGGAGGGAGACGCACCGTCAACGCCTCTCGTCGCGTCGTCGTCGAAAGCGCTTTGCGCGCTTCTCTTCGCAGCGCGCGCGCGATCATTCTTCTTCTTCTTCTTCTTCTTTCTGCGGTGTTCCAAAAGCACACTCTTTTAAAGTCTCTTCCTTTTTTTTCTTCTCTTTTAAGAGAGAGTAAAGTTCCGTGTTCCGTGTGTGGTCGTTTTCGTCGTCGTCGGCACCAAAACTGCTCTTGTTGCCTTTTTTGCTTCGCAGTCAAAGTGGTTTTTAAAGTGCCTTTTGTGGGAAAAAATGCGATTCATAATGGGGGAGACGACAGCGATGGTGTTATCCAAAAAGAAAAAAAAACTATGACGTCGTATGACTTGAGACAGTCTCGTCTCGTCTCTCTCTCAAAAGGTCTCTCTCTTTCCCAGTGGTGTCTTTTTTTCGGTCCCAACAAGGGAAAATAAAACTCTCTCCCTCTCGAAGGAAAAAAACGAAAAAAAAAGCACCTCCCCGAGTCCACATCATCATCGTCTTGGGTATTTTATCGAGGATACATATCCAAAAGAAAATCGAACGCGAGAGACCACCACCTTTACCACCGCGCGACGACGACACAAAAAAAGCGTACCGCGCGCTTTTGTCGAAAGAGAGAAAGAGAAAGAGGGAGAAACAGAGAAGAGGGTAGACATGTTGACAGCAGCACCCCCGACGACGCGGACATCGTCCCCGACGACGACGACGACGACGACGATGAGCGCGAGAAGACGGACGATGTCGATGGGGTCGAGTTGTGCTTTCGTGCGCGCGACAAAAAGCCGCGGAACGAGAGGAAGTGCAGGAGGAAGAAGAAGCGCCCCATCTACGGTGCGAGTCGTTTCCGAAGGTACCGGGCGATTCATCGTCGGGGGGAACTGGAAGTGCAACGGCACGCGAGCGTCCGTCAAGGAATTAGTCCAAACGCTGAACAAAAACGTTCCGCAAATCGAGAAAAACTGCGACGTTTTTTGTTGTCCGACATTTTTGCACTTGCCGTACGTGAAAGAAAACTTAGACTCCAGATTTAGCGTTTGCGCGCAAAACAGCTGGGTAGAAGCGGATTTAGTAGATCCTGAACACCACTACGATTCGACGACCGGAGCGTTTACCGGGGAGATTTCCGCTGAAATGTTGGAAGATTTGGAAGTGCCGTTCGTGTTACTCGGCCACAGCGAACGCCGAACGCTTTTAGGCGAAACGGATGAAATCGTCGGAAAGAAAGTCGCGCACGCCAGATATCACGGATTGAGCGTCGTCGTGTGCATCGGGGAATCGTTGGAAGAGAGAGAAAACGGGACGACGTTTGATGTGATTTTTAAGCAGTTGAAAGCGGTGGCGAAGGAAATCGACGACCGAGAACATTCGAGTTGGGGGTCGTCTGTGGTTATCGCATACGAACCGATTTGGGCGATTGGTACCGGGAAAGTTGCGACACCGGAGCAAGTGCAAGAGGTGCACTCGAAAATCCGCAACTGGTTGGCGGAGAATGTCAGCGAGGACGTTGCGAAAGCGACGAGAATTCAATACGGCGGCTCCGTGAACGCATCGAACTGCGCGGATTTGGCCAAGTTGAGCGACATCGACGGCTTCTTAGTTGGTGGTGCAAGTTTGAATGGCGATGACTTTGCGGCCATTTGCAACGCAAGTAGCGTTCACTATAAAGCAGTCGGGCGCTAATAAATAAAAACAAAGACTTAGCAGAGAATCATGCCGCATGTTTAATAATAATTATTGCAATCAGACGTCAAAAGAATTTATCAATCTACAAAGACGACGATAAATTCTCGATGCGCTCGAAGCACTCCTCGCGAAGCGGCGTGTCCGCGAAGCACGCCGAAATAAATGAGAGCACTTCGTTCTCGCTCAGTAGTTTCAGCTCTCCTCTCGCATATGTTTCAGTAATTTCTTTCAATTTCGTCTTTAACAGTTTCGCGTATATCAAGCCTTTCTGCCATTGCTCGAGCGCGTCGTAAAAAAAATCTTCAAATGACAAACTCGGTCGTAAAGGCATGAATGCATTCTCGAGCGCGTCCGCCAACGCATCTGCGTCGTCCGCGGAAATATCGTGCATTCCTTTGATTACGGAGACGATTCGTGAGGCGTATGACTCGCAAAATTTCCCAACGACGCGCTTCGCGTTTGTTTTCTGCAACGTTTGATTCGCGGCGGAGCAGAATTTCTTCAGCACGTCGCGCGATATTGCGATAGATTTCTTCAGCGCAGATGCGTTCATGCCTCGGATGGTTTGCGTTTCGTCAGCGAATGCATTCAGAGACTCCTCTAAAGCGACCGAGGCGTTGCGTTCAGCGCGCTCAAAAACGGCATCGCCTGTGTTTCTCAGTGCTTCCACGGCCCACAAAATCGCCGGTCGTTTTTGAGCATCGTCGTCGTCGTCGTCGTCGTCGTCGTCGTCGCTTTTATCTTTTCTGACTAATTTTTCTAAAGCCTTCGCAGCATCTAAACTTTGCGCGATGAACTGGTCGGCGATAAAGCCGCAATCGTTATAAAACACGAGCGATTCAAAGAGCGATTGTTTGAAAATCGACTCATCCCGCGTACTCATGCGCGAACACCGGAACGCTTCGAGACAATCGCACGCGGTTTTTATCGCCGCAATGGCATGTCGTTTGCGTCCCGCGGGCGTATTGGCATCTTTCGAGTTTTCCTTATCTTCAGAAGAAGAAGAAGAAGAAGAAGAAGAAGAAGAAAGGACGCTGCGAAACGTAGAGTTTGTCACGTTCAAAAGTTCAACCGCAGAACTCGTGATTGTTCGCGACGCCGGGTATTCGAAACAGTGCAATTCGAAAAACTCTTCGCAATATTTCGTCGTCGCAGCGTTATGAGCACCACCATCGTCTCCGGTGGCGATGCGTTCTTCTTCTTCTTCTTCTTCTTCTTCTTTCGCTTTCGTTCGCAACAGTTCGTCGGAAACTGCAGGAGTTTTACCAGCATCTCTCGCGCTCGCTAAACTATTCACTCGGAAATCTAATCGACTTTCTATTTCGCCTTGCATGGCCGCTATTTCTAAAGGTCCAGCGACTGTTTCTAAAGCGCTGTCGAGACCGTAAATGTTGAGCAAACCTAAACTAGCGATACGTTTTTCGAGCGCGACAACGCTATCCACGTCGTCGTCGGTAAGCATCGCTTGCTTCGATCCTAAATTCCACGTTTGAATGCACGTCTTCGAGACCGTCGGCCATAAGACCCCTCGAGCGACGTCTACGAGATCCGGCGCGAGTTCATCGAGCGCGAACGACTGCTTCGTAAATATGCCTTTGAAGAGAAGAACCTCCAAGCCTTGGACAAATTTCGTGATTATTCTACCTTCCTCTTCCTCTTCTTCGCGAGTTCCTTCTTCTTCCTCTTCTTCTTCTTTGTTCCACTTCAACATTTTTGCGTACCCGTTCTCTTCATCCACAATCAACTCAACGTTCTTCGCTCGCGACTGCACAAACGGCACGACGATTTCGTCCACCACTTTCCACGTCACGAACACCGCGCACTCTCGAAACAAATTCTCTGAAACCACTCGCACCGCTTTCCACGCGTCCCTCGCGTTGGAAAACTCGACGACTCCGTCGTCGCTCACGTTCACCGATACCGCTATTCTCCTCCGTATCGCGTCGTGCAGCTTTCCCATCAAATGATCTATCCTCTCGTTCGGTGCTTCCACGCACGCGTACTCTTCTCTCGCTCGATTGAGTGTTTCGTATGCACCCATCATGGCGTCTCCTTTCTCGTCGTCAATCATCCTTTCCACCTCGTCCAAACGCTCCTCGAACATCTTCTCCTCTCTCAACATCTCCAAGTGTAACTGTTTGAGTTCCAATGTCTCTTCCAATTCGTGGACCGCTCGCGCGTCTTTTCGCACGTTCATCAGCGCTTCGCGCAGTTTTTCCGCGTCCTTCTCGCCCGTCCTCGAACTCCCGTCTTCTCTTCCCTCCTTTTCTTCTCTCAGAAGCTCTAAAAACTCCTCGCAAAACGCTTCGGTCGACTTCAAACGTTCGTCTCGAAACTTTTCAAAACCAAAAGAGTTCTCTCCATCTCTTCCGTCGTCGCGACAAAAATTGCGCGTCACTTCGCGCGCGAGCCTCGCCCGTTCGCCGTTCGATTCGCGACCCAGTTTCCTCCACGCGTACTCCAGCGTTTCCAGCGACGTTTCCGCCCCGGACGGGACGGAGAGGTCGATCAGGGACCCCACGCTGCTTTTGTTCTTCTTCTTCTCATCAAAGGCCATGTGTGGAATTACTAATGATTGCGATGATGAACTTCTTCTTCTTCTTCTTCTTCTTCTTC
>MDSZ01213030.1_pt1 | contig 14821 bp, 14 predicted proteins | sample 811201 | NCBI WGS metagenome assembly MDSZ01 (sample SAMN05326647, study PRJNA326480) | marine metagenome | isolation source: seawater | place: Indian Ocean: North | collected 2010
AATTAATACATATTTGTTTGATTTTTATTTAAATTACATTTTATTTATATTTTTTAAAAGAAATTAATATTGTTAAAATTTCCATTGATAGTGTTTTTAAACTGCTATAATTTTATTTTTTGAAGTGGTTTTTAAAATATAGAGATATGCAAGCATAAGTTTAAATCAAATAACTTTTTGAAATAATTATGAAGCATTTCTTGTAATCTTAATTAAGTTTTAATTTGACTGTAAAAAGCATGAATATTTTTGTTTCACATCACAACAGTATGATTGGCAGTGCTATATTGAAACGTCTAAAAATGTTAAATTGCAATGATAAAATATTATTAGATGATAATTTAGATTTAACCTCCCAATTAGATGTGAAAATATTTTTTAAAAATAACAATGTTGACCAAGTATATCTTACTGGTGGAAAATCAGGAGGAATATTGGCAAACCAAAATTATCCTGCCGATTTTATATATAATAATCTAATAATTACAGCTAATGTTATAAACGCATGTTTTATTAACAATATAAAAAAAATTCTTTTTGTTGGTTCCAGTTGTATGTATCCAAAAGATACTCAATTTCCTACATCTGAGGAAAAACTTTTGACCGGATCATTAGAACCTACTAATGAACCCTACTCAATATCAAAAATTGCAGGATTAAAACTATGCGAAAGTTATAACAAGCAGTTTAAAAAAACTCATGGTACTGACTACAGGACAGTTATTCCAACTAATTTGTATGGTCCTGGAGACAAATACGACTTGAAAGACTCTCATGTAATTTCTAGTCTCATACTCCGCATGCATGAAGCAAAATTAAGTAATATAAATGAATTATTGTTATGGGGTAGTGGCAAACCCAAAAGAGAATTTTTATTCATTGATGATTTTGCGGATGCAGCAATTTTCTTAATGAATTTAGAAAAAAAAACTTATGAAAGTTTTTTAAATCACTCAATATCGCATGTAAATGTTGGTAGTGGACAGGAAATTTCTATCAAGGATTTGGCACATTTGATAGCTGATGTAATCGGTTACAAGGGCAAAATTAAGTTCGACAACTTAAACACAGATGGGGCAATGAGAAAAGTGCTAAATATTTCAAAAATTAGTTCTATGGGTTGGCAATCTAAAACATTACTTAAAAAAGGTCTTAACAAAACTTATGAGTTTTTTTTAAAAACATATAAATAATTTACATAAAAATAGGTTAAGAATGAAAATAAAAGCACTTTTTCTAGATAGAGATGGAACATTAGTTGAAGATAATGGATATGTTCATAGAGTAGAAGATTTTAAGTTACGAAATGGTGTAATTGATGGTTTGAAGTTAGCACTAAACAAAGGTTTCAAACTTTTTGTTGTTTCAAATCAAGGCGGAGTTAGTCTAAATAAATTCTCTATAAAAGATATGGAATTTTTTAATGAAAAGTTAAAATTGGTTTTGTTCAAAAAAGGAATTAAAATTGAAGATATCAAATGCTGTATACATCACCCAAGGGCCGCAAATAAAAAAATGAGAGTTTGCGATTGTAGAAAGCCTTCCCCAAAAATGATTTTAGATCTGAGTAGAAAGTATAATGTTGAACTAAAAAAAAGTTATATGATTGGAGATAGTGATGTTGATATTGAGACAGGAAAAAATGCAGGCTGTAAAACACTATTAGTAAAAGAGGATAACTTTTACAAAACAATTTTAAAATTATAAATTTAAAAAAGGCATTTGTTATGGATAAAATTGAAAATTTTAAAAATCATATATTAGAATCATCCGAAGTAAAATTAGAAACATTAAATAAAATGCAAAAAGTTTGTAGCTCGATTATAAATGAAATATCAAACGCATTTAAAAATGGAAATAAACTCTTAATTTTTGGCAATGGTGGATCTGCAGCTGATAGTCAACATATTGCAGCTGAATTTATGAGCGTTTTAGACAAAAAAGAGAATAATAGAGGACCTCTTAGTGCAATTTCATTAGTTGCAGATATAGCTTTTATAACTGCTCATGCTAATGATTTTAGTTTTGAAAATATTTTTTATAGACAAATTTTAGGACTTGCAAAAAAAGGTGATGTTTTATTAGGTATTTCAACAAGTGGAAGTTCTATAAATGTAAATAAAGGAATGTTACTTGGGAAAGAACTTGGTTTGACTAGGATTTGCTTTACAGGGACAAATGGAAAAGAAATCGTTAGAAATAGTGATTATTCTCTGATAATTCAATCTAATAACACACAAATAATTCAAGAGGTTTATCTTTGCTTCTCACATATGATAATAGCTGAAATTGAAAAAAAATTGGGTTTAAATTGAATCACAATTTAAAAAAAAAAATTAATGATTTAGTCAAAATTGATTTCAACGAATCTTTCAATACTATTTCAATCATATATTGTTTATTTATTACTTTTTTATGTGCAAGAAACCATTATGCTATAGATGAAATTATTCTTCTTAATTCACTATTTAATAATGACACCCTTTTTTTTATTGATACTGCAACTGGTAAAAGTGTAGTTCAATACATTGGATTATTGCTTTTTAAAATTGGATTTACTCCATTTTATTTATCTTTGTTTTTACTTCTATCAACAAACTTAATTTTTTGGTTCTCGTGCAGTAATATAATAAAAAAAATAATAACTAAAAATTGGTTATTAATTTTCATTTTCACATGGATTTTAACACAATTAAATTTATTTTCATATTTGAACCCATCTTATGAATACCCTATTACTTATAACCCACATTTATCAACTTTTTCATCTGCATTAGTCATAGGCAGCATATCATTGATAATTAGTAAGAAATTTCAAAAAAGTATTTTTATTAGTTTGGTGAATATTACCATACATCCAATTTTAGGGTTCTTTAGTTTTATATTAGGAATTAGCTTTCTTTTTTTTACAAAAAAAGAAGTTACTTTTACCCTTAAAAAAATTAAATTAAAATATATTTATATAATTTTATTTTTTATAATTTTTTTTGGTACAAGTTTATTCTTTACTCAGAATTATATTGAAATTTCAAAAAATATAAATTTTTCGAATAATTTTGATACTCTAAATATAGCAAAGTTGATTTACAAAAAATGGGATATATCTCATAGAAATGAATTTTATGCTTTAGAATTTTATATAGCTATAATTTTATTTTGTTCATATTCATTTTTTTATTTTAAGCGTGAAAATTGTCAAATTTTTAATTATGAATTATTTATTTTATTAATAACATTTACAATACCAATACTAATAGCGTTAACGAGCCAAATTTTGTTAGCTAATGATATATTACTAATTGAAAAATATATTCCAGGCAGATTTTTAGTTTTTTCTAGTTTTGTTATCAAAATATTTTTCCTAAAGTTAATTGTTATATTTATTCATCAGAAAAAATGGCATGTGTTATTATTTATGATTTTATTTTTTACTTTGCCAATAATAGACATTTTTCAATTAGATAGTAATAATTTCATTTCATTAATACCCGTTTCTAAGTTAAATGTAATTAGCTTTGTTCTTTTAATAACACTTTTATTTTTTAAAAATATTTTTAGAGATGGTAATAATTTTCAAAAGTTAATTTTTATTTTTTTATTTTTTTTAGTTCTATTTAATTTTAGTGAAAAAAAATTGGCAAAAATTTCTTATTTTTCCAATGAAAAGTTTGGAGTTAATACTTTACTAGTTAAACAAGATCTATGTCCAAAAATCAAAAAAGGTTCGGGAGTTTTAGTATCAAATTTTTATCAGTATAACTATTTGCTTCGATCTTGTGAAATTGTTCCTTTTATAATGCCTCATATCCATGATGGTATATTTTATGATGAAAATAGAATACGTGAATTTATTAATATTTTTAAAATTGTTTATAATGTTGATTTACTTAATGCTGAAAGATATGGATATGATAAAGAAAAAATAAAGTTTAATGAGAATTTGTTTAGAGTTTACTGGGAGAAAAGTTCTCAAGATAATTTTGTTAAGAAACTTAAAAAACTAAAAATCAACTACATTGTTACACCTCGTGAATGGAACGTAAATTTGATTAAAATCTTCTCTTTCAAGAAAAACTCTATTTATGAATTATTTTAGATTAATTTAGAAATGAAGTAGTAGTCTATAACAAATGACAAAGTAAATTAAACTGATTTTTTAATAATAAAAAAGAAGAACAATTTTATGAAATATAAAAAATACCTAAATTTTTATTTGATTTCATTACCTTTTTTGGTTTTGTTAGTAAACCAAATATTAGAATATATTTATGGCCCTTATGTTATTGGAGTTAATCCAATAGCTAATATATTTCATTTTATTGGTGGAATAAGTATTAGTTTATCGTCTGCTGGAATAATTAATTATTCATATAAAAAAAAATTAATATTAGCGCATAGTAAGGTTATTATTTATGGATTAATCATTGGTAATGTTTGTTTGGCAATTATTTCATGGGAGATAATTGAATATTTATTTGTTTTTCCAAATTTTCCAGATTTGTTAGGCTATGAAGATACAATTATGGATATGATACTGGGTTTATTAGGAGGCTTCTTTGGCCTAGTTCTTATTTCTTTTTTAAATTATCATGTAATTGATAAATAATTAATGAACTAATTAATAATAAAATGAAATTTATTAAAAATATTTTTAAGTTTGTAATTTTAGTTTTGATAACAATCTATATTTTTAGAGAGATAAACTTTAAAAACGTATTCAATAATTTCAATTTAAATACTGATCTTATAATATTAATATTAACTATACTGCTTATAATTAGAGTAGGTGTATTCTATTTTTCTATGCAAAGATGGAATTTATTGTTAAATATATCTTCAACTAAAAAAATACCTGTTAGAGATATATCAAAGGTATATACTTATTCAGTTTTAGCTGAAGAACTGTTTTTTTTTGGTTTTGTTACAAGGTCTGTTCTAAAGTTTACAAATAATATAAACTTTAGTTATATTTTTTCGTCTACCTTAATAGAGAAAATTTTTTCCTTTTATGTCTTGTTATTTATAGCTTTGTGTACAAGTATACCTCTAATTGATTTTCTGTTCAAAGAAGAAAATACAAAAATTTATTTCAAACTGATATTGATAATTTTTATACTTTTACAAATTTTTGTTCCGTGTTTAATCTTCCTTTTTAAATTTAAATTAAATAAATTTTTGAGATTAACACCTTTTAAACACTTTATTATTTATAAAGACATTAATAAATTAAAACTTCCATTTTTATATTCTTTTTTTATTCAATTTTTAAATATTCTCTTCTATATTTTTATTCCTATTTTATTAAATATAAAATTCAATATCTATGAATTTATGCTTTTAATACCTGTGGTTGTATTTATAAGCGTCCTTCCAATTTCATTTTCTCAATGGGGTTGGAGAGAATTTGTTTTTATTTCAGCTTTTCAACAAATAGGGATTAGCGCAGACGATTCATTTACAATTGGAATTGTTTATGGTGGTGTAATGTTATTCTTTGCTTGTTGTTTTTGGCTTATGCATGAACTATATAATGTAATATATAAATAATTGACACTAATTTTCATTAATGGAGAATACAATAACCAAAGTTAAAAGCTTGTCTCCCGAACAAATAATTAAAATAGCTAAAGACCGGGGTTTTTCTTTTGAAAAAATTACTTTTGAAGTTGAAGGTAACTACTCAATCAAAGATTCTATGTTTAATCACAGAGATATATCCCATTACAATCATTTACACAAAAAAATGGCTACTAAAATGAAACATGAAGTGATTTATCAAGGAGATGTTACTACATTCATAAGATATTATTCATTTTTGGGATTTTCAATACCTATGGTAGCAACTTTAATGGATTCTGGCCCTAATAGAATAATTGAGGTATTTGCTAATATTTTGTTTCAATTTGTTAAAGTTAATACTGAAAAAAGCATAAGTGAAAATAAATGTTTATCAATTTTAGATTTTTATATTGGATGCAAAAGTAAAATACTTTTATTTTTATTCAAACCCTTGTTTAAAAAAATAGTTAAAGACTCATTTGCCGACTATATTAACGAAGATGTACCATATAACGAATTAAGAGGTAAACTTAGGTCTGATGGGTATTTATTGACTAAAGATAATGGTAAATTTACACACTATGATACCTTAAATATGGTTAAACAAAATGTGTTCTTAACAAATAATGTAAAAATTCCCAAAGTAAAAACCAAAATACCTTTAGATAAATTAGAAAACAATAAGTTTCTTAAATTTAATAATGTTGACGCTTTTGGGTTTCAAATCATAAAAAATGAAAATATTATAAAAATTTTTCCTAGACTTTGTCCTCACGAGGGAGGTTGCCTTGATGTAGATAATTCATATGGAGGAGGTTATAAAACAGAAGAATTTTTGGAAAAACAACAAGTGAAGTGTACTGTTCATGATAGAGTTTTTAGTCCGTTAGCAACAATTGATTTAAACAATACAAATAAAAGTTATGATACGAACTTATATAAAATAAAAATACATAATGGTATGCTTGTCTTTAGTATCAAAAACAATATCTATGATTACTCTAAAATTGATTGGACATAGTATAAAAATAAATTATATTCAACAATGTTTTTTAAAAATCTTTGGTAATGAAAAAATTTAATAACTATTCATTACAACGTCAAAATTTATAAAAGAATAGATACTTATATAGAATTACCCAAATGAAAAAAAAAATATCTGTTATATTAAGTTTTTATAATGAAGAAAAAAATATTAATTTTGCAGTAAAAAAATTAACCAAAGTTTTAAACGATTTAAAAAATTATAATTATGAAATAATATTTGTAGATGATTGTTCTACAGACAACTCTCTAAGTTTATTAAAAATAAATAGAGAAAAAAATCCAAATATAAAAATTATCTCACTCACAAGACGTTTTGGACATATGCCAGGAATAATGGCTGGCCTTAGAAGATCATCTGGTGATGCTGTAATATATATAGATATTGATCTGCAAGACCCTCCTGATTTAATTCCTAAAATGGTGTCTGAATGGGAAAAAGGAGTAGATGTAGTTTTAACTGTCAGAAAATCAAGAAAGGAAGAAAATTTATTACAACGCTTCACTACATTTTGGGGTTACATAATTTTAGATAAATTATCCAATATTAAAATAACAAGAAACTCTGGTGATTTTAGATTAATAAGTAGACGAGTTGCTGACGAATATGCTCAATTTTCTGAATTAAATCCTTTTTTTAGGTTTTTAGTAGATTGGATTGGGTATTCTCAAAAAAAATTATATTACTCTAGACAGCCACGAACTTATGGGAAATCAAATTTCAAATTAGGTAAAATATTACTACAATTTTTTGAAATTAGTCTATCACCATTTTCAGACGCACCACTCAGATTTTCATTATTAATCGGTATATTAACATTCATAGTATATATGTTAGTATTAATTTATACAATCGTTGGATATTTAAACGGAACTAATTTGCCAGGATGGACTGGTATCATGGTAACTATTTTGTTTATTGGCGCAACACAAAGCTTGGTTCTAGGAATGATGGCCATGTATGTTGCTGCCATTTCAAAGGAAGTTAAAAATAGACCTTTATACATTACTAAAATGGAATATGGTTTTGAAAATAATAATAATATTTCTAAGAAAAATAATAATTATGACATAGGATATTAAATTGATAGAAAAAAAAGATTTTGATATTTTTAGAACAGAGGGTTTTTTGCTAATCAATCGACTAATTTCGAATGAATTAATTGGTTCCTTGAAAAATGATATTGAAAAACTGATGAAACAAGATTACGAAACTGGCATTATTCCAGACAAAGTTAAATTTCAAGAATATAACGGTTCAAAAATAATTCACTCTCAATGTAATGTTTGGAAATCAAGCTTGGGAATACAAAAAATAATTCTAAATAAAAAAATTGCTGAAATTGCTTGTTATTTAATGCAATGGTCAGGTGTCAAGTTAAATCAAGACACCCTTTTTCACGTACCTCCAGGTTTTGGGCCAACATCTTTTCACCAAGATAATCCATATCAAAATTGGCATACATCAAATGGAGTTATTACTGCTATAATTGCCCTAGAAGATATTGAAGAAAATATGGGGGGGCTTATATTTGTGCCTAAGTCACACGTTTTGAACTCCCCCAAAAAAAGAATCAAGGAAGATTTTATAGGTAGTTTAAATCCCCAAAAAGATTTTGAAAATTTAGTTGAATTGAAACAAAAAAATAAGTTGAAAAAACATAAATTGTTAATGAAAAAGGGAGACGTTTCATTACATCATGGCGATCTATGGCATGGATCAGGAATAAATAAAAGCTCTTTCTATCGTAAAACAATTTCAATTCATTACATGGAAAAAGATGCAAAATTTGTTACTGATACCAAAAATCCTTGGTTTTCAAGATACATGCTTAAAAACTCTAACGAAATGCATGATTCATTTTTTCCAACCTTGTTTTTTAAACCTAATTTAAATTAAAATGTAGACTCGTTTAAGTTTTTTGATAAAAATCTTAAACCACTGAATAAAACAAATGTATATATCGTAAAAATGTCTTTAATTTGCACGTTTTATTTGAAAACCAGTTTTATTTAACGATAAAGTGACAAAAATAAATTACAAAGTATGCAAAATCTCTGTAGTTTAAAAATTAGCTTGCAAAACTACTTTGTGAAAAGTTTGTTGGTCCGGATTTGATAGTTTTATTAAACGTATCTCTATTATTATATTTATCAAAAATCTCGCAAATATGTGGTGATAAATGATATCCAATTTCTGTCAACTCAAACCCATCATTTTTAAAATTTAAAAGACCGTCTAATTCAGCATGTTTCAACATAACTATTTCATTTGCAAAATATTCATTAAAGTTTCCATTGCACCTTTCATTATAATCCTTGTAACTAACCTTAAAATAAGTTCTTATAGTCTTAATTATATCTCTTCTTAATTTATCATCTTTATTAAGTTTGATACCTCTATATATTGGAAAATCACCAGACATTACTGCATCAGTATATAAATTTCTTTCATAAAAATTCTGAAAATAATAATCACCAAATGAGCCATGTGCAGAGCTACCTACAGCAATAAAATTATTAGCTTCACCAACCTGAGTCCCAAGAGAATTATAATATGCCTTTTTTTCTTCTATAGCTTCAGATAATTCATCATTAGGAAGGGCATAACTCTCAAAACCTGCTTGTTTATATCCAGATTTCAGTAATAAATTCCTAGCTTTGTGAAAAATAGCTCTTCTATCATAGAAGTCAGGTAAAGCTTGGTTCCGAACCATATTAGTCATATATCTTCTAGTATCAGGCTTGTAATGCATATACATTGTCTGAAGTTGGGTCGGTTTTATTCTTGATACATGGTTAATCGTTTCTTCAATAGTATCAGTTGTTTGTGCAGGCAATCCAATTAATAAGTCAAAGTTTATTGCAGAAAACATACTTCTGATCTCTTTTGTTAAAAGATTTTCAACCAAATCAGGCGGCTGTATTCTATTTATTTCTTTTTGAACTCCAAGGTTAAAATCTTGTATTCCAAATGATAATCTGTTTACACCCATAGAATGGTAAAATTTAAGCTTATCGGCATCAACTCTTCTAGGATCTATTTCAACCGTCCAAGTGTTTATTTGGTCAAAATTGATTAACTCTTTCATTTTATTTTTTAAAGCTTGAAACTCTTGTTTTTTGTAGTACGTAGGCGAACCTCCACCAAAGTAAATTTCTTTGAATTTTGGTTTTTTTCCTATTTTATTAAATACACTTACTAACATATCTATTTCTTTAAAAAGAACATTATACAAATAGTCTTTAACTTTTTTATAATCTTTTGTAATTTCTTTAGAACATAAACAGAAGTAGCAAAGTTGTTCGCAAAATGGTGTGTGAACATAAAACATTGAATTTTCACCATCACTATTTTCTAACCAATCTTGTAAAGCTTCTTCGTAATCAATAGATTGAAAATTTTCGTTCCAATGAGCTTTTGTAGGATATTCTGTGTAGTCAAACACCAAAGGTTGAATATATTTTTTTAAAAGATTTACATTATCAGTAATTTCCATTTTTAATTCTCTTTTAAATATAATAATTTGAAATTTTATATCACAAAAAATGTTAATAAGCTAATAAGATTTTTAGGATTTACAAGTAAGTAATTATTTATACAATAAAATTTCATATTAAAAATTAAATTAATAAATTTTATAAGAACAAATTTATTAAATAGTTGTTTTAATTTTGAATATTTGATCTATAAGTATGACTAATCTAAATTCTAAGGTTTACAATGACAGATTATAACCAAGAAGAAATTAATATTTTTAAAAAAGCCTGTCTTTGTAGGGCTTTTGAAACTAGAGTTTATAAAGCCGTAGAAGATAAACAAATTACTATTCCTGTATATTTGTCTGCAGGACATGAATATATAGCCAGCACTATTGCAACATATCTTTCTTATAAAAAAAAATTAGATAAACAAATTTTCATTCAACATAGAGGTCATTCCACATACCTAGCATTTGGTGGGCAAATCGAAAAACTAATTTTTGAACTTTTAGGAAGTGAAAAAGGTTGTGCCTATGGAATGGGTGGATCTGCATCTATTCAAGGAAAAGATATCAATCTTTATGGTCATGACGGCTTAATGGGCAGTCAAGGTCCTATCGCTACTGGAGCTTGTTTTGGTAATAAAAAATTTACATTATGTTTTGCGGGTGATGCAGCTGCAGAAGAAGACTATTTTTTGGCTTCTTTAGGTTGGGCCGTTACCAAAGATTTGCCTATTTGGTTTATTATAGAAGATAATAATTTATCTATATTGACAGAAAAAAAATTCAGACGTAATTGGGAAATGAATAACATTGCAAAAGGTTTTGGTATGAAGTCGTTTAATATAGATGACAATCCTAAAAATATATGGAGTACTCTTGAAAACGTATCATTTGATAAACCTGCTTTGTTTAATATAAATACTAAAAGATTATTTTGGCATGCTGGAGCTGGAATTGATAATCAAAAAGAATTTGATAGACACCAATCTTTTTTAAAAAAATATGATAATTTAAACTTGCAAAATTCATCGAATATGATGATTAACGAAATCTGGGAAAAATGCAGCAAAAATCTCTAAGAGAAACTATTAAAGATATAGTCCGCGAGCATCTATTAGAGAAAAATGGTATTGCAATGGGTCAATGTCTTTCAGCTGTAGGCTGGGTTGGTGGTACATTACCTGAATTATATGAAAAGGATGGCATGATTGAGTTGTCGATGGCTGATGTTGCCGGAGGTGGTTTTGCTGTTGGCTCTGCCTTAGCAGGAAAAAGGCCAATTTACATAATAAGATATCAAGGATTTAATTGGTTTAATGCACCCATAATAATTAATTATGCTGCAAAAAGTAAAGAAATATGGAAAATACCTTGTCCAATTTTTGTTAGATCAATTGCTATGGAAGGTGGAATTGGACCAGTTGCAGGCTCATCGCACCATTCGCTTTACTACAGAATGCCTGGTATTAAAATTTTTAGTCCTATGACACCACTTGAGTACACTACAGTATATGAAGAATTCATGAAGACAGATGATGTATTTTATATTTCTGAACATAGAAAATCATTTGACAATAAAATAAATTTTAAAAATATAATAAATAAAAATGCTGATTTTACAATTTTTGCAATCTCAATTACAAGATTCAGCGCCATTGAGGCCCACCAATACCTTACTAAACTAGGTTATGTAGTAAATATTATCCATCTTTGGAGATTAAAGCCATTAGTAATTGGAGAGGATGAAATCAATAGCCTAACTAACTCAAAATTTGGTGGGTTAGTTTTGGATGATGACTATGTTGATGGAATTGCCAAAACAATTGCATTTGATTTAATGTCAAAAACTAACAAAAAGTTAAGTGTACTTGGTCTAAAAGACAAATCTGCTGGATTTTACAAAAAAGTTGATAACCTTCCTCCATCTTCCAATGAAATATCAAATGAAGTTATTAAATTAATTAACATTAGTAAGGAATAAATGCATTGTCATCGTTAAATTATAGAAAAAAAAGAATAGAAGAAATTAGTCAAAAATGGCGTATGACTAAACGCAACAATTTTTTTCTAGAGAAAAAAATAGAGACTAATCAATTTGAACAATTAAAAAATTCTATTAAGTTATATATTTCAAAAGCTATGCATATATCCTTTGATTATAACGACATACAATTTATGGAAAAAGTAGACAAAGCTAAAAATAATTTAAAAAATATAACACCTAATGGGGCAGTAGTACCCAAAAAAGAATATTCAATAGAATATAATTTGTTTTTAAAAAATTGGTGTGAAATTACATCATCTTTAATTGAACCTAATCCGGAACTACTTAAGAAATTCAGAGTAACACCAAATATAAGGATTAAATTTGGTGATGAAATATCAGAAAACAAGAATAGAAATTTGAACACTGCTATTCCTCATTCAGATTCATGGGTTGAAGGTCCCTTTGGTCTGAATATGCATGTGCCAATTATGGGTGATTGTGATTCCAATTATTTGTGTTTTTATCGATTAATTACAGAGAGTAACTTTGATGATAGTTTTTTTAAAACATCTGAATCTTATAAAGACATGCAATGGGTTTTAAAACATTATGAAGAAGATGAACTAATACCTAATTCTGGATATCTTAATCTGTCAGATTATACTTTATTACATAAAACCAAAAGAAAACCATTTTGTGGAACAAGAATCTCAATTGATACGACTATATTAGTTGGGGACCATCCTATTCATCCTGACAGAAATGTTGAATATTTAGAAAAAATTCCAAAAATTGGTGAAGATCTTTTTATTGTATGCGAAAGATCAGAAAAAAACCCTATTATTGATAAAAAAACAACATATAGCAATTATACGACTGGTTCACTTAAAAGATTGAATCTATAAAATTTATAATACAATTTTATCCATCAACTATTTTTCTCTTTAATTTTATTTTCGTAGTACTTTCAAGTTGCTTTACAGCCTTAGTTCCAAATTTATCTAAAAGCAATTTTTTATAAGGTTTATGAGCGTGATATTCTGACCAGGCTTTATCTCTAAATTTTAAAATTTCTGAAGCAGTCAGATGATCATTCCTAAGATTTAAGGTTTCGTAAGAATGTTGACTATAACCTTCATATTTTTTAGGTAATTCAATTCCCTTTTGTTTTGCTACTTTGTATAAGGGTGAACCTGGATAAGCCATAGCGCAATAAAAGTTTGCCATTTCAGTTGGATTTTGTTTGGCAAATTCCAAAGTGTTTTTCATTGAATCATGTGTTTCATTGGGAAGTCCAAAGATATAGTTTCCTCCAACATTTATACCTTCATTTCTAATTAAATCTATCTGATCAACAATATTAATGCTTTGGTATCCAGACTTATGTATTTCTATTCTATGACTTTCACTAGGATTTTCTATACCTAAACCTAACCAATTTACACCAGCTTTCTTTAATTTTGACAAATATTCAGGTTTACATGTATCAACTCTAGAATATGCCCATATATTAAAGTCATAACCTCGTTCAATTATTAAATCACAAATTTTTATAAAATGATTAGGATTTAATACAAATAATTCATCAGCAATTTTTATATTTGTGATATTGTTTTTGGCAAAAAAGTCAAATTGTTTAATTATAAAGTCTGGTGACCAAGTTCTAAAGTTATTACTATCTGCACTAGTAATGTGATCTCCTGGCAATATTCTATTGATTATGTTAATCATACAAAAAGAACACTTGTAGGGACAACCTAAACTAGTGTATAGAGCCGCAAAAGGTGTTTTTTTACTTTTGTTTGACCATGAATGCCAACCAGCTGTTCTATATTTGGTTAAAGAAGGCAATAAATCCCATGCAATACCTGGTAGGATATGATCTAAATTTCTTTTTTCAACAGGTTTATTATAATCATTAATAATTATGTTATTGTCAATATCTCTAAATGCTAAACCATTAATTTTATCTAAATGTGATTTAAAATTTTTATGTGAAACCAATGTTCTAATAGTATAAACACCCTCGTTCGTGCAAACAGCATCAATATTTGGTTCATTCATAAGTGTTTCCATAGGAAGGGCAGCAACATGACCACCTACAAATAAGACAAAGATATCAGGATTTAATTTTTTTATTTCATTTGCCGCAGAAACAGCACCAGACATATTTTGTGAAGAAGCTGATGGTTGTTGTCCGTAAACTACTAGACAAACTATTCTTGGCTTGTAATCTTGAACTTTTTTTGCAATATCATAATCTAAAAGTTGCTCTGCCTCAGCGTCTATAATTGCAACACCTTTTCCCATTGACTTTACACTACTGGCTAACATCCCTGCCCAAATTGGGGGTTCAATGGCTGCATCCTTTTTATGTAAATCTTGATATATTTTTTTAGACGCGTTTGGATGTATAAACAATATATCAATCAAAATAATTTATTCCTATAAAACTAAAATATTAAACTTTATTAATGATATAATTTTTTGTACCCGTATTTTCAAACTTAAATTTAACATGAACAAAGGGTTTTAATAAATTTATAATGTCTTTTTGTTTTTCTGTTTCTACTAAAAACAACATAAAACCACCACCGCCAGCTCCTAACATCTTACCACCAAGAGCTCCATTCTGCAGTGCTTTTTCATATGCTAAATCAAAAAAATCATTCGATACTGTGTGATGCAAACTTTTTTTTCTCAACCAATTTTGGTGTAAAAGTTCACCAAATTCAGTTAAACT
>MDSZ01194414.1_pt1 | contig 14820 bp, 18 predicted proteins | sample 811201 | NCBI WGS metagenome assembly MDSZ01 (sample SAMN05326647, study PRJNA326480) | marine metagenome | isolation source: seawater | place: Indian Ocean: North | collected 2010
AATTACAACAACAACTTTTGCGTGATAAAGCCCTCGCTGACCAAGCAAATGCTGACTTGGTGAAGTCTCAACTTTCATTGGAGAACATTCGTTTACAAGCCAAAACCGCGCTTACTCCCCAAGCTAAACTATTGATGGGCATTTTGCTTGTCGGGGCATTAGGTGCGGGTTTTTACTTTTATCAGAAGAGCAAAAAGTAATCGATGGATTCGGTTGAAGACGTTGCCTTCGAGGAGGTAGAAGAGGTCAACGAAACATCTGACCATTACGATTCTTTGCCAAAAGAGGCAAAGGAGAATATTGACAAAATACAAGGCAAAAGAAGCGTTTTTGACAATAGCGATACCAACACCTATTTATTAGGGGCGGCCTTGGGTGGTGGTTATGCCGTTTACAAAGGCAAAAAGGTATTGTTGGGTGTGGCTTTTGGTTTGATTAGTGCATATTTTTATATCGAGTATTTAGACAAACCCTCAAAAGAAAAACCCACCAATGCTGACGGCTAATCAATTTCATAAACAAAGTGGCATCCAAATTGAGTTTGGAGACTTTCTTCAACGCATGAAAAATTCGTTTGGAGAAAACTTTATGGAGCAAGTGAATGAAGGAAAAGTCAAACTCCAAGAGGTTCAAAAAGCCTTGGGTCTTCAAGTAACGAAGAGCAGACAAGAAAAGATTGCCGACCGCAAAAATGTTCGAGTCCGAAAGGTTGCTCCTAAACCAAAACCTTCCACGCAACAAACAAAGTCAGCTACGGGCATGAAATGCTCAAGTTGTGAAGCAAATAAAAAGAATGCAAGTGGCAACAAGAAAAGCAACGTTGTAAGAAACATTGTACTTCTCGCCACGATTGGTGGTGTTGTCTATTGGGCCATGAAAAATAGAAAATAATGGAAGTAGAGGTCTACATTGGGAGTCAGCCCACAACTCTTATCATCCCTATTCAAACGGCACAAGAGCATCGAATTGGTATTAAGGTAAAATCTACCGAACATCCGAATACCCTTTTTGTAGACCGATATAAGACCATTTTTGGAAGTATCGAGATTGAGGTAGGGATGCCTATCGCTCCCGAAAAAGTGATTGTAGAAGTATTCAATCAAAGTGAGGGATTAGTGCCTATGAGGGGAGGATTCAAAGTTGGACAAATCCTTCAAAAGCCCTTACAAGCCTTACCGCAATGTATCAACTACAACAACCCAAAGATTGCCTCTGCGATTCCGTTTTTTTCTCAATTCAGCGCAATCGCGGGGTACTCCGATGCGGGAGGCAAAGTTTACTATGACCAATCGTTCGAGTATGTAATCAAATATCTTGATAGCATTCCTGAAGCACCTGAAACTCCTGCAAGGATTCATGCTGAAAAGGGCTTTATCGAGGTAAGCGCAGAATACTTCAGAAGTTATACCATTCCGATGCGTATGGCAGTCTTGCTACATGAATTTGCTCACTATTGGCTCAATCGAGATATTGATAGTGAAATTGAAGCCGACCTAAATGGTCTTGCTTTATACCTTTCTTTGGGATACCCGCGTATTAGTGCATTCAATTCGTTTACACGGGTATTCATGAACGCGCCAACAAAGGCGAACAAAGAAAGAATGGAAATAATTAAAACTTTTATCAGTAACTTTGATGAGGGCAATCCCCCTTCATTTGGGGAGCCTTTAGCGGCTTTAAGCCCACAATGTCAAAAGAGATTACAATGAGTTTTAAGCAGAACAAGCCAAGCCCATTTATGCCTTCGTTAGACCCATTTGGCGGTCGCGGAACGCAGGGAGGTTTGAATCATGGAGGCCAATATAGCGTAGATTTCATTCTCAACCAAGCACCAAAGGCACAAATTTCAAGGCCGAGTCAGTCAGGAAGAGCATCTTATTTGAATGATGCGCCCCCTGTTCCCGCTCCGCGACCAACTCGACGCAAAAGTGCGCGTGGTCAAATGAAGAGTGCAACAGGGCAATTCAAGAATATCGTTTCGGCTAAGGAAAAGGAAGAAATCAGGGAATTACTGAAAGGATATACCTGTTTCCGTAAGCCGAAAGATGGTTTTTTTGAAAGTTGCCCCAATGGTCACGCCATGTATTTGGTGGGTCAAGGCAAGTGCGAACAAGGTCAATCGGCTCTTGATAAACTTGACAAGTGTTCAAATGGATTTTTTGGAGACGAAATTCAAACACTTAAAAAATGCACTAACTACAAAATTGAATTGCCGTGGTATAGTGCGGGTCTTGACAAGAAAAATATGGGAAAATATCTCATAGAACAGGCCAAAAAATACAAGAACGAGTTGTCTAACGCCATTAACGAGTGTAAGGCAAAGAGAGATTCAGGAAATTTGTACACATACGGGTGTATGCAAGAGGAGGCGGACAATTACAATCCGCAAGCCAACGTAGAAGATGGTTCGTGTAAGTTTTCTTACGAAAGCCCCGAACCTGATGGCACTTTCGACCAAAATCAAGGAGTGATTGACCAAGCGATTGACCCATATTTAGAAGGGATGCAAAACTTGGAAGCCCTTGAGCGTCAGCAAATTTTAAGGCAACAACAGGCTATGGAGGCAGAAATGCGTCTTGCCGTTGAGCCTCAAAAAGCACAAATTTTTGGTGGAAATCCTTTAATTATTGTCGGAGCAATCGCACTCGCGGGCCTTTTGATGTTTATGGCAAATAAGAGACCTGCACCTCAACCAATTCAAACTGCCTAAAATGGAATCAAACGGATTTTCACCAACCATCAATGAGGCGGTTTGGAGTCAACTGATGAATCAAACATCATCAGCACCCGCTTCTGACCAATCCTTCAACAATGCCGATGGCAATTTGGTACGGGCGAAGTTCAAAGCCCCACTTCGGGATGCCGTAAAAAATCTCATTTCTTTTTGGCAACACAAGGAGGGTGAAGTAAAGTGCGCCGCTCTTGACGCAAGTATTGCTGAAGGCAATCGATTGTTGGGGTTAGAAAAAAATGCTTTGGAAAGTGAGGTTGAAACTCAAGTCGATTTCAAAGTCACAAACCAACGACGCAAGTATGCGGCTCAAATGCTTCAGCAGTACACCAATGAATTAGAGCGCAAGCGCGACGCTAATTGCCGTGTGAGCGGAGACAAAGCGGTAGATTACGCCGAACAAGACGTACAAGCCCAATATGACGCTTTGGGCTACACCCCACCCCCGCAGTTTACGCCACAACCACAACAAGCAGGAATGGGTGGTAACATGATGGTTTACTTGACGATTGGTGCTATCGCATTCGCAGGATTCTTTTTTATCAAAAGCATGACGGGTAAGCAAGGCGCAGGAGCGTCAGCATCCGCAAAACCTGCACCTGCACCGAGCAAATAAAAAATGATGAGAGATTACGCAGGATTTTTACCCAATTTCAGCACAGGCTTCAAATCCGCTTCAGGACGCAGATTTCGTCGTCAGACGGGTGAACCTGTAAGCGGTTGTACTGACCCTATGGCAATGAACTTCGACTCGAATGCCGAGGCGGACGATGGCTCATGTATTTACTCGGAAGGTTGTACGAATGTAAATGCCTACAACTACAACCCCAATGCAGTGGTTGATGATGGTTCGTGTCAGTTCGATGAAGTAGGTTACGGAATCTTTCAGGATTATCAAGTGGACGGAGACTCTTCTTCAGACGGCAATTACATTGGCGGTTGCTTGAACACAATGGGCCAAAACTTCAACCCCAATGCCAACTATGACGATGGCTCCTGCATTTTTGTAGGAGGATGTACTGACCCCCTCGCAATTAACTATGACACTTCGGCTCAATTCGATGATGGTTCGTGTGTAATTCTTCAAGATGAAAGCGGCTATAATCCTCCAAGCACAGGAACAAATGTGGGCGACCTTCTTGACCAATTAGCAGATGCGGCAGGTGGGGCAACAGGAGGCGCGTCAGGCGGTTCTTCGGGAGGCATGGTAACTGATTCAGAGGGATTTTTTGAAAAAGACCCAAAGAGTAGGCAAAGAAAGAAGCCTAAAAATAGATTTAGCGGATTCGCGGGACGCGATGAGTGCGGATTTGTTTCTTCGGGATTTCAGGGAGATGTCTTCACCGAGGGCGCACCCCCTTCCCAACCTTATATCGCTTCGGTTGCAAGTGTATGAGTAAACCTCCCAAAATTACCTATTGGCAAAAAGCAAGGGTAAATTTGGTAGATAAGAGGAAAATTCGAGAAATAAAGGTCAGCAAGTTGAAATGGAACTTGCAGAAAATTTTTGACCAAGACAAAGAGCGTTGACAGGGGTTGACGCTTTTTGTTTGGCAAAAAAAAGAAAATTGTATTCCGTATTTTTATTGCGAATTTCAAAACAACAACTATGAAGCACAAAAAATTCAGAGGTATGCACCACGGCGTGTCAGGCTTTAGAGCGCAGTCAGGTTTTAATGGTGGAGCGACCAACTATTACGCAGCAGGAGAACAAATGGCGATTGCAGTCTTTAATGAAGGCGGGGTGAACGCATTGTTGGCTTTCCTTGCAGGGTACAATTCAGCAGGATAAAATCAACCAATATGCAAGCAGATAACAGACTTTTTGGTTTTCGCAACCAAGCAGGTGGCTTGTTGGACGAGTTAGCTGATACGCAGAACTACTACGAATCAGGAGTTGCTCAAGCGGTAGCTATTCACGAACAAGGTGGTATTAACGCACTCTTGGCGTTCCTCGCAAACTATCAGGCTCCATCTGACCAATTCGGCGGTGGAGACCCTATGGCAGATTTCGAGGCGGCGTAACGTAAATGGGGCTTTTCGGGCAAAATACCGCGAGTCCAAATTTCAGCACCCAACAAAGACTTTGTTTAGCCTCCGTCCCCACGACCAATACAACGGCAGGGGGATGGCAACAATGGCATCAAAGTTTAGTCAAATGTTTTGGCCGAGCAGGTGCAAATGATGTTTGGACGATAGCGTGGGAAAGGTATGGGAGAAGAAATCCCAATGCCTTTTCCACGTCTTTGGCTCAATATATGCAAGGTCAAGGAGTGACGCTCACCACTTCGGGAGGGGAGTCCTTGGCTTTAGCAGGAGCCAATTTCATGTCAAGCGTGGGAGGTTACTTCAACTTCATGAAAATCTTGAATATCGTCGTAGTTGGCGGTATTGCAGTTGGTTTCTTGATGTTGTTGTACAACCTCATCATGAATCCTGACAAAGCTAAAAAGACGTTAGGCGTAGTAACCGAAGGCGCGATGCTTGCTACCCCTGCGGGGAGAGTGGCATCCGTCGGAACCAAATCCTTACCAAAATGACAGGCAAACAAGTTAGAGGCATTATGATTGGCTCCGTCTTGCTTGTCGGAGGTGTGGTCTATTTTGGAAACAATAGACGTAAAAAGCTATTGTTCGGTAAAATTGAAGAAAAAATCACCGAAATCGGAGGAGACTTTTCAGGAGGCGGTGCGTTTGAAATAGGCGCGGACACCTCGAATTGTCCCCTTTCAGAAACCAAAATTAGAAGAACGGCTGAAAGAATTTACTCGTCCTTGTATGACGTAGGCATATTTGGTTTAGGAACTAAAGAAGAGGAATTGTTTTCGACTCTACGAAGCATTCCAAGCCAAGATTGTTTGGCGGCAGTAAGTCAAAAATATGACTCCCTGTATAACCGAAATATGGATGCGAACATTAGAACCGACCTGTACTCTTTGTTTTCAGATGACAATTTGACCGAGTACGAAAAGATTGTAACACAAGAGATTTTTTAATGAAAAAAGATAGCATTTTCTTAATCGGTGGTTTGGCCTTGGGAGCCTTGGTTTTCTTTGTTTTCAAGGATGACATCGTGGGCAAGAAAAAGAAGTCAGCACCACCGCAAACTTCACCTCCTTCGGGTGGTTCTATGAGCGGAGGCTACATGAATACAGGCATTGGCGCACCTAACGAGGTGATGCAGGGTCAGTCCCAAACAACTATTGCAGGTCAACAACAACCTGCCCCTCCGCCTCCTTACGCGCTTAATCCTATTGACCCTGCGCTTGCTTCTACGCAAGTTCACCAAGATTTATTTGGAGATTGCGGGTTCCCAATTTTGCCGAATGATTCAAGCATTTGTGTGCGTCGCTTGCAAGATGCTTTTGGTGTAGAGCAAACGGGTTCTTTTGATTTGCCTACCCAAGAGGCATACGACGATTACATTGAGAAAATGCCTAATCGTGGGGATGGCTTCTTCAAGGGATACGGAAGAGAAGGGTGCATCGTTGAAGACCCCATTGGGGGTGAGACCAACCTTTGCGGATTGAATCACGACCAATATCTCGACGTTTTGTTCAAAATGGGGATTCCCTTAACACGCACTTATGATGAATAAAGGATACAAAAATTTCAATGGTGGATTAGCGGATGATTTAGACATCGACCGCGTAGATGATTTCGTCAATCAAGTATCGTACAACCCAAGCGGATTGTTCGATTTTTTGGAAGACGAGGATATTGCTATTTCCCCCTTGCAAGGCAGTAGTCCAAATCCAATCGATTTTGATGGGGATGGTATTCCCGACACGTTGGACATTGACGCAGGTAGTGGTACGGGTCTGCCGACAACATCTACCACCCAAGACAAACTCGACAAGCGTCGTCGGTCAGGGGCAGGTCTTGGCGCATTTGCCAAAGGTTTGGGTCAAGGTTTGGGCTTATTACAAAATCAGCAACAACCTTTACCCCAACAATCAAATATCGATTACAACGCTCCCGCACAAGCGGGATTTACGAAAGAGAGACAAAACCCGTTGATTCCGATTTTGATTGGTCTAATCGGAGTGGGTGTCATTTTCATTGCAATTAAATCTACTAAAAAAGGAGGGCAAGACATTGCCGTTCCCGCACCATCCCCTGCAAAATGAATAGACAACAAGTCTTTGCGCTCGTAGCCGTCGTTGGCCTCTCGTTTGGTTTGTTTGCGTATATGCAGAAGCAGACGAGACTCATCGACACAATGGACTATGAATTTGAGAATGTGAGACTTACAGGTATTGGGTCACAAGCCATTACTTTGAGTTTTGACCTCGTTCTTGAAAACAAGAGTGATTTAGATTTGAAAATCAATAACATCGATTTTGATGTTTTGTACAACAATTCTCCCGTAGGAAAAGTCAATTCAGTTCAATCTTATTTGGTTCAACGTCGAAGCACCCAAGTTGTGCCTTTAACTTTGACCTTGATTCGCTCTGAAATGAAACCTGCGATTCAGCAAGCCTTCTCCAACGTTCAAAACCTTTTGTCAGGTCGCATTAAAATTGCAGGAACTATGGACGTGGGAGCAGACTTTTTCACAACCAAGGATTTTCCCTTTGAATATGAGGACACCACCGCTAATTTAGTGGGGTATTCAATTTCTTCAGTTACCAATATTTTAGGATAAATGAATGACCTCATCAAAGACCTCGCAATGAGCGAGACAAAATCAGTTTTCAAAAAGGCTTTAGTCAACTTTGCCGAAAAGAATGACATTGGTTGCAAGGAAAACCAACTTCTTATTCGTGCAAATGCCGAGGGTGTGCCTTTTTACACCTATTGCATCGATTTTGAAGAAAAATCTCGCGTTTCTTTCAAAGAGGTTCTCGGTGTAAAGATTGACTTCAAAAATCGAGAGGCCATTGCAGAGCCTTTTATTTCTAAAACCATCACGCGCTTGAAAGACAAGCATTCGTGCGAGATGGACGATGTAAAAATCTATGCTTGCACATTCGATGAAAAGGCCAAGGATGTGTATCTATTTGGATATATTAAAAATCAGAAAATCGGACAAATTAGCTTCGATTGGTTATTCAGCTAAATCATGCCAATAGAAATTTTAGGAAACGAAATTTTCACTCAAACCCTCACAGGAACGGAGTCCCTGAACATCACGGAAGCCGATGGTGTGGGCACTATTTCGGTCTTGTGTACGACATCTACCGCAGGAACCATTTTAGGGGCGGCCACAATCGATGGTAAGGCGAGTGAAACTATTGACGTTCTTGAGAACAATTCCGTTACTATTTCTGCGTCAAATGGCAAGACGCTCGGCACACTAACTATAACCGCTCCAAGCGGATGCACACTTTTGGTAATCGCAAATCAAGGATAATGAAAGGCACACAATTCAGAAAAAACTTAATTGGAGTAGTAACAATTAGCTTATCATTTGCTCTTGGTATGACCCTTTACAATGCTTTTTTGATTGCAGATATGGAGGATTTGGAAAAGTCCGAACCTGTCAACGCAAAAAAGTCAGCCCCTCCCAAGCCACTCCCTGTTAAAAAGCCTATGAAAGAGTTTTCAGGGCATGGGGAGGCAGTAAGCGACAAAGCAAACGACTCTCAACGACAAGTTCAAAACAAACAAATGGTCGAGTCTGCGCCCGCTTCACAAATGCTTGGATAAAATGAAAAAAAAGAAACTTCTTATTTCCGCGATTGCCGCCCTCGCGGGAGGTGGTCTTCTCTATGTTGTCTACAAAAGAAAACAACAAAAAGAAGAAGAAGAGGAATCCTCGAAAATCATTTCAGTTCAACCACCAAGCGATACGGATGTAATCGGTGACACCACCGATGGAGGTGACGTAGAAGATGACGTATTTGGAGGTGGTGGCGGTGGCGGTGGTGGAGGCGGTGGCGCAGGAGCCAATCAAACGCTATGCCGTGGCTTGGACGAAGAGGGAAATGTTGTAACCGCCTTGGTTCCTAATGGAGAGGAATGTCCTGAATACGCCCCTTTTTCGGATGACACGGAATGGGATGAGTATTCTACCGATGCGTTTCGTTGTTACGCTTTAGATGAAAATGACGAGGTGATTGAAATGGAAAAGGAGTTCACCGAGGTTTGCGGTGAAGACTATCCTGATTATCCATTTGAAACATACAATGAGGCGGTGCTTTACGCATCCGACCCTGAAATGTATGAGGGATGTACTGACCCTACGGCATTCAACTTCAATGAGGAAGCAATTTTAGACGATGGCTCGTGCGAACCTGTGGTTGAAGGTTGTAAAATCGTTGGAGCAGAAAATTATGACGAAGAGGCCAACACGGAAAACAACGATTTATGCGAGTTTCCTCCCGATGCGATTTTGGGTTGCACAAATGAAGACGCAATAAACTTCAACGCAGATGCAGAAACCGACGATGGTTCTTGCATCATGAGCGTCGAATGTTTTTACATTACTGATGCCCCTTATTCGGTTGCTTCTCAAACCTTTGAGTTGCCTGAAAACGAAACGTGCGAATCGGGACTTGAACCGACATATCTTGATTTGCAATATGAGCAAGGAGGAGAGGATTTATTCCTCTACGATTTTATGCAGTCGGGATATTTCAACGCTTATGAAAATGCGGCGGCGGTTCTTACGGGTATGGGAGACCAAGCGTCTAATCTTGGAGGCGATGCGACCGAGGTTATCGAATGTTATCTTATCGACACGGAAGGCACAGGAGTATTCGCAAATGATTTTAGCGTAGAAATAGGAGGCTCATGTGAAGACGTAGAGTTTGCCATGCCTCTTTACGATACCGAAGAAGAAGCGCAAGAAGCCCTTGATGAATTGAACGCGCTTGACACGCAAGAATGCTACACCTATGACTCGCAGGGGGTGTTTATTTTAGAAGATTTACCCTTACTTGATGAAGATAACAATGTTATCCCGTGTGAGGATTTAGGCTATTTCTCTTTGAGCATTGGAGGGGAGAATGAAGCGCAAGACGCTTACGAGGCAGAATTTCCCATCGCTGATTTTGAATCCGAGGGTGACATAGATACGTCTCCAATTATTACCATAGAATGCGGACAACCTGCGGATTGTCAAGCAGGTGGGTCAATTACCGCGCAGACGCTTCAAGACCTTGCGTCTTTATTTGCCCAAGGAACGCTGACTGCTGACCTTGCCAATTCAATGTTAGGATTTGAGTGCTACGACACCAATACTTGCATGAATATGTATTCGCCGCCCCCCTTGCAAGAGGGCGAAATCGCTAATCAAACTGACGCGCAGGGATTGATTCTTTCATGCCTTCCTCAAAATCACCCTGACTTTGGGGAAATTATTGGGGCATCGCTCAATTTGAGTTTTCCATTGTGGTGGGAAGATTTCAACGATTTCATTGGATTTGAGTGTTTGAATGAATTTGCTCTTCCCGTCAATCCGTATTCAGGAAATCCAAACGAGGATTTTACCGAAGAGGTTAACGTTGAAGATGACGATTCGATTGTTGGGGATAGCAACGACAACGAAGAACCGCTTGTGGATTTAGATTTTGAGGGAGAAGAAGAAGAAGAGGCTACGGGAGGCTCGGAGGGCGAAACTCCTGAAGATATTTTTTCCAATTTTGTAAATTCGCGTAAGAAATTGTCACAAAAAGGTTGTACTGACCCAATCGCTCTGAATTATGATGAGGGGGCGGAAGTAGACAACGGCTCTTGCCAATATTGATATGGATAAAAAAACGCGAAATATTCTGATTGGAAGTGCAGTTGTAGCTACGGGTGCAGTTGTTTATGCCGTAGTAAAATCGCGTAAAGAACAAGAAAAAGCAAAAGACCAAATGCCACCCGCCTTTCAACCACCACCACCACCGCCTCCCCAAGACCCATCATCAGGTTTCGATTCAGGCGGTTCTACGATTGTGTACGGGTGTACCGACCCTGATGCGAATAATTACAACGCATCGGCAACCAATTCAGACAATTCTTGCACCTACGATGTTGGTTGTACAAATGAGAATGCGACGAACTATGACCCTTCTGCATTTTTAGACGATGGGTCATGTGCTTTTCCTGACCAAGTTGTACCCGAAAGCGAAACATACGTTTTTGGATGTACTGACGAACTTGCGGAGAACTACAACGCAGATGCAGTAGCGTCAGATGGCTCATGTCTTTACGCAGAGGGGTGCAAAAATGAAAGCGCACTTAACTTCGACCCTGAAGCGGTGGTGGATGACGGGTCATGTATTTTCGACTCTGATAGTAGCGCACCAACCGATGTGGTTTATACTTTAGACTGCCTCGACCCTGCCGCCTCAAACTACAATCCTGACGCGGATTATGACGATGGAAATCAATGCGTTTACATTGGTGGATGCACCAATTCTTTAGCCGATAATTACAACGCTTCAGCCCAATATGACGATGGCAGTTGCATTTTCAATGGTCAGCCGTCCGTCATTCCTGATAGCGAACAATATGTCCTCGGTTGTATGGACGAGGCCGCGCAGAATTACAACCCCCAAGCCGACTACGACGATGGAAATCAATGCTCGTACCTTGGTGGTTGTACCCAACAAGGGGCGCAGAATTACAATCCGTTTGCACAATATGATGACGGCACTTGTAGCTTTATTCCCGTAGCACCTGACTTTGAAGACGTTACATACACATTAGGGTGTCTTGACCCTGCCGCGACCAATTACAACGCGGAAGCGGATTACGACGACGGAAATCAATGTCAATATTTAGGGGGTTGCATGAATCCTTTAGCGGACAATTACAACGTCAACGCCCAATATGACGATGGAGGATGTCTTTTCGACGGAAACCAAAGTGTCATGCCCGAAGATGCCGTTTACACCTTGGGATGTATGGACGAGGCCGCCTCGAACTTTAATCCTCAAGCAACGTCAGACGATGGCGAACAATGTGTTTACATTGGTGGATGTTTGAACGAACTCGCGGATAACTTTGATGCTACTGCACAATATGATGACGGCAGTTGTTCTTTTGAGGGCAATGTGAGCGTGATGCCCGACTCGGTGGCAGGTTATCAATTAGGATGTACCGACCCTGAAGCCCAAAATTATGATGTAAATGCAGTAGGGGACGATGGCTCATGTCAATACATCGAAGGGTGTATGAATGAGTTGGCCGACAACTTTAACCCTGACGCACAATACGACTTGGGTTCTTGCATTTTTGATGGAAATTACTCTTCGGTACCCGAAGGAATTTCAGGTTATCAATTAGGATGCACGAATCCCGAAGCCGTGAACTATGATGCCAACGCGGTAGCAGATGACGGCTCATGCCAATACATTGAGGGTTGTATGAATGAGTTGGCAGACAACTATAACCCTGAAGCCCAATATGATTTAGGTTCTTGCATTTTTGATGGACAGGCGCAAAGCATTCCCGATTCCCTTGCGAATTATCAATTAGGATGCACCGACCCCGAAGCGCAAAACTATGATGAGAATGCAGTAGGGGACGACGGCTCATGTCAATACATCGAAGGATGTATGAATGAGTTGGCCGACAACTACAACCCTGAAGCCCAATATGATTTAGGTTCTTGCATTTTTGATGGAAATGCTCAAAGTGTTCCCTCTTCAGTCAATTATAGTTTGGGTTGTACCGACCCCGAAGCGCAAAACTTCAACAACCAAGCTGAATTTGATGATGGCTCATGTGTCTACATAGGTGGATGTATGAATCAGCTTGCCGACAACTTTGATGATACCGCACAATTTGACGACGGGTCGTGTATTTTTGATGGCGTTCAAGCCATTGACTTTGAAGAAGCAACCTACACGTTGGGTTGTCTCGACCCTGCCGCCACTAATTACAATGAGAACGCCGATTATGACGACGGAGACCAATGTCAATACATTGGAGGGTGTACAAATGCGTTAGCAGATAATTATAGCCAAAGTGCCCAATATGACAATGGCTCATGCGATTTCGGAGATGGCCCGTCTTATGAATTGACAAGTGAGCAATACGTCTTGGGATGTATGGACGAGGCCGCATCGAACTTCAACGCCAACGCGGATTATGACGATGGCAACCAATGTCAATATGTTGGAGGATGTGCAAATGAATTGGCAGACAATTATGACCCATCCGCTCAATATGACGATGGAAGTTGTCAGTTTGAAGGAAATGTCTCGGTTGTTCCCGATGACTTGGCGACTTATCAATTAGGATGTACAAATCCTCAAGCGATAAACTATGATTCCAATGCAGTATTTGACGATGGCTCATGCCAATTCGTTGAAGGTTGCATGAATCCTGCCGCCGACAACTACAACCCTGACGCTCAATATGATTTAGGCTCGTGCATTTTTGACGGAAATGCCACGTCTTTACCTGAATCTCTTGCGAATTATCAATTAGGATGTACTGACCCCGACGCGCAGAATTACGATGCTTCGGCAGAATATGACGATGGTCAATGTGAATACATTGAAGGTTGCATGAATCCGCTTGCGGAAAACTTCAATCCTGACGCGCAATACGATTTAGGTTCTTGCATCTTTGATGGAAACCAAAGTAGCGTTCCGCAATCCGAGCAAACTTACATTTTAGGATGTACCGACCCTGCCGCAATAAACTTTGACGAAGGTGCAGATTACGACGATGGAGACCAATGTCAATATTTAGGTGGATGCACTATTTCAAGTGCAATAAACTTCAATCCTGACGCTCAATATGACAACGGGTCTTGCGATTTCGGTGATGGCCCTGCGTATGAATTGACAAGTGAGCAATACGTTCTTGGATGTATGGATGAGGCGGCCTCGAATTACAACGTGAATGCCGATTTTGACGATGGAGAACAATGTCAATATGTCGGTGGTTGCACACAAGAACTTGCCGACAACTTCAACCCTGCGGCGCAGTATGATGATGGGTCATGCACTTTCACTACGCAAGACTTCACTCCTGCGGATGTGCAATATTCATTCTTCTGCGGAGACCCGAATGCAAACAACTACGTTCCCCCAATTCTGATTGAGAATCTTGCAGGGGCGACTTACGACAATAGCGAGTGTACTTACGACGAAGGTTGCACTCAAGAAAATGCGTTGAACTTTGACCCAAGTGCATCTATTGATGATGGAAGTTGCCTTTTTGCCTCTTCGGTTACTGCCAACCAACAAGTAGACTTCAATGTTGCAAATCTTATTGCAAATAATTGTGGAGTTAGCTTAGGAACTCTCGGAATTGGAAGTGAAACCATTACAACCATTGGTGATATAAATGATGGGGTTGAACAGGCAACAGGCTCCCCATGCTTCACTATTGGTGGCGATACAATGATTCCGCAAGGGGTTCAATACGTTCAGGTTTGCGATGATGTAAATGCAACAAATTCCGTGTCTCCTGCACAACTTCAAGCCTATGAAGACGCAGATTTTAGTGTGGTTGTAAATAATGCCACTTGTCAATATGCAGGTGGATGTACCGATGCAGGGGCGTTAAATTTCCAAGCAGAAGCAGGTTTTGATGACGGGTCATGTATTTTCCCAAGTCAGCCACCTTCAACTCCAATTACATTAACGCAAGCACAAAGCATCGTTCAATTACAATGTCCTCCCTTATCAAGTGATATAACTGGGGATATTTTGGCAACGGCCACGAGCAGTATTTTGACTCTTGGAGAGTTGAACGACATTGTAGAAAATAGGCAAGGAACTCCTTGTTTCACTTTGTTAGTGCCTGAATCTCCACAGGATTTGGCGACCTATCAGCTTGGATGTACTGACCCTGCCGCCTCGAATTATGATTCCAATGCTTCCTATGATGACGGCAATCAATGTCAATACATTGGTGGATGCACGGCTTCAAATGCGTTAAACTACAATGCTGACGCGGACTACGATGACGGGACGTGTGACTTTGGTGACGGCCCTGCGTATGAATTGACAAGTGAGCAATACGTCTTGGGATGTATGGATGAGGCCGCGTCGAACTACAACGCACAAGCGGATTATGACGATGGCAACCAATGTCAATATATCGGTGGGTGTACCGCTGAAAATGCAAACAATTTCAATCCTTCGGCTCAATATGACGATGGAACGTGTGACTTTGGCGATGGCCCTGCCTACG
>MDSZ01096914.1_pt1 | contig 14818 bp, 12 predicted proteins | sample 811201 | NCBI WGS metagenome assembly MDSZ01 (sample SAMN05326647, study PRJNA326480) | marine metagenome | isolation source: seawater | place: Indian Ocean: North | collected 2010
TATTATTATTATTATTATTATTATTATTATTATTATTATTATTATTATTATTATTATTATTATTATTATTACTACTACTACTACTATCGCTTTCTGTGGTATTCTTCACCTCTTCTGCCTCTCCTCCTTTTCCTTCTGCGGCTGTCGAAGTGCCGTCGTCGTCGTCGTTTACGTCGTCGTCGTTGTCGTTCGAATAGGAAGAATAGGAAGAATAGGAAGAATAAGAATACGAAGAATGCGAAGTCGTCGACGACGACGACGTCGGTAGAAAAAGACCCGTCGATCGACGACGTCCTCTTCCTTCTCTCGCGGTCGATTCGTTCCGTCGTTCCTTCTCCTGTTCGAGCACCACCGACGCGTTCGCGCGAAAACGCGCGGGAAAAGAACAGGTACCAAAAGAGGGGGACAAGGAGGAGCACGAGAAGAGGGCCTTCGAAGACGTCGTCGTCGTCGTCGCCGCCTTCAACCGCGAGGCCGCTGCCACCGCGCGACGCATCGTCGTCGTCGTTCTTTTTTTTTTGTGCGTCTCTTTCTCTTTTGTTTTTTTTTTGTGTCGTCCTCTTCTTCTAAAATTCTTCCTCCGTTCCAAAGTCCTCTCAAAAGATGGAAAAAGTTATTTTGTGAAAATGAATGACTTCGTCCTCTCTCCCGTTGTTGTTTTTGTTTTTTGGCTTTCGTTTTTAATATAATAATCGCCTTTGCCGCCAATGAAAAGAAAGGAACGAATGTTGAAGAAAAGTTTGCCGCCAATGAAAAGAAAGGAAATAAATTAAACAAGAAAAAGTACGGGAAAACAAACAAACAAACAAATGTATTAAAAATCCAACAATTTACCACAATTTAACGACCACCGACGGACCGTCGCGAGAACGCGAGAAAGGGAGAGAGAGAGAGAGCGAGGGAAATACGAACGCGACGACGCGGAGATTTGTCTTGATTTCTGTCTCTTTTCCTTCCGCGCGCCGGCGGCGGTGCCTCGCGTGTCCGCGTGTTCATTCGAATTAACAACCGAAAGAAAGAAAGAAAGAAAGAAATTCTGCGCCGACCTACTAATTTACGATGAAACGAGCGCATTCAAACTCCTCGTTGAAGGATGAAGAGGTGAGGGAGGATTTTCAGCGCGTTAATAGTGGTGGTCATGATGAGAAGAAGAAGAAGAAGACCAAGACCAAGAAGGAGGAAGAGCACGGTATTCAACATCGCCAACGAGAACCTACTTCGGAGACGAGCAATAAGACAAGGCATCACCACGAGGAGGAAGAGCCAAGCACCCGCGCGAAGAGCGATACGACGACGGCAACGACGACGACGACGACGGCGACGACGACGACGACGGCGACGACACGCACGACTGGTACGACCACAACGAGTCACAGCGGCGGCAGCCGTAATATCGCTGCCGCCAATAACGTGAAAAGAAGAAGGACAAGACGCGTATCGGAAAGGGTCACTCGACAACTTGAAATACCACAATACGACGCAAATGGAAATTTTATTCCCGCTAAACTGAGATCCGCAGAGGCAAAAGAGACAAAATATAGAGTAGTGAAACATAAAGTGTTTTGCAAAGTCGACGATTGCGGAATGGAATGCATATCGTTGTATTCGATTCGAGTGAAGGTGTGCGTTTCACACTTGAAAGCAGAGAGGGCGAAGCTAAACGGGATAGATTGCCGGTTTTGTCAAAAGTGCACCAAGTTTCACGACTTGAGCGCGTTTATGAAGGATAAACGCGCGTGCATTGCATCGTTGAACAAACTCGCAAAAATTCGCTCGAAAACGACGACGAAGAAGGCGTCGATGGACAAAACCTCAAAGAACTCCGAGCAAGTAGTAAACGCGAAAACGAAAACGAGCGATCTTCCAGTGCATAGTGAAAGTGATGTAGGTTGCTCTGTCGATCATCATTTCGAAATTAAGAGAGAACGCTTTAATAAAGTGCAGGGACGACAACTCGATGAACAAGAGCATCAACACAAAGGACTTCCTAATCTTCGCGGATGCGAGTTGCAGCAGCTTCAAAGAGATACCAGATTTTCATCCGAAATGTTTCGCAACGAAACCGTTCGAAAGTTGCTCGGCAATATACCTTCCCGCGAAGAGATTGATCCAAAGAAAGAAGCCGAAGCAAAACGACGAAAAGAAATAGTCGACGCGTTGTATAAAAATGAAATTAGGGGGAGGTGGGAACAGGCGCTTGGCTGACAAATTTGTTGAGATGATGATGCGTTAATTGTCCCCTTCAAAAAATGGGAAAGACGAAGACGACGAAGACGTGTAAGTCCATAATACTAACTTCACATGTCTCGCCTCCGGCGTCATGTAATTTATTTTAATATTCGGCATAGGAAAACAAATTAATAGTGAACTATAATCACAAGGAGACGGAAAAAAGTTTCATAATTCTAATACTAATACTAATAATACAACATTCAAAACTCTCTTACTAATACACGTAGGTCCGCAACTATATTTATCTTAATCGTTTTCTCTGAGTTTCTCGAGCTCGCCATCTTGAAACTGGAACGCGTTTGGTTTATAATTCTTTTCCAATTCCGAGTCTTCGAGTTTCACGTACACTCTCAAACTCTTCAAGCGCACTGTCGTATTCTTGGACGATCCTCTGCCGCCTCCAATCACTCCGAACAAACTCGTCGAAACGTTTGGGTCTGAGTCGTTCCCATAGTACGTTCCCAGTCGACTCGTGGCCATTTTCGATTCAAGTTGAATCTTTAAACCATCGGGACCCCATTGAGGCGACTTACCTGCCTCGTCTATTATTGCCATCCCACTTCCTCCAATTTTTGCGCATTTTGTCGGATTCTTCTTCTTTCCTCTCGCGTACACGAACAAAAACGCGCTGATAGCGTCTACCCATTCGCCGTACCCGAGCCAGCCTTTTGGATTGTACCCGCCAAAAACGACGCCGTCGGTGGTTTCTGCGATGAGTAATCCACACCCTTGTCCATCCAATTGCGTATGAAAACTCGACCCACTCCATCCGTGCGTGTTCGCGTCGTACGCAATGCCCAATTTTTTCGTTTCCATTTGCGTCTGTTTCAACACTCGTCGAACGAGTCGCAACTCTCTCGTATCGTCGATATCTTCGATCGGTTCTAAAAACTCCTCGCAGTTCGCCGGCCATTGGTCCGGCCACTCTTCTTTGGTCATTCTTTTCAAACCCGCTGGTTCTGGGTCGTCTAAAGCTCCTGGAAAGAGTTTTACGACTAGATTTGTTATAAAATCTCCTCCGTCGTTTTCTTCTTGTTTGTTTTCGTTCTTCTTCTCGTCGTTGTTGGTGTTGAAAAACATCCGCGTCGTCGTCGTCGTCGTCGTCGATGCTCGCGCGCGGTGACGTCGCAAAACGCGCTTCTTCCACGACGGCGCCGACGAGAGCGCCGACGAGGATATCATCATCATCTTCATCATCATCTTAAAAGCGTATCTCTCGTGATGAAAGAAAAGAAACACACGTGCGCTCTCTTTTTTTTTCAAAGTGACACCAAGAAAAAAAAAAGAAAAACGAAAACGAAAACCAACAAGGAACGAAAAAACAAAAAAAAGTGCACACACACACATCCCCACCACACACATCCCCAAAGTGCGCTTTGCGAGAAACCAACAACCCTTTCTTGACCGTGGCGGTGTCGAGGTTTGAACCACCACCACCACCACCACCACCACCACCAAAGAAGAAGAAGAAGAAGAAAGAAGGCGCGATCGATAACGCGCTCGAGCGATGTCCTGCGCGGCTTCGTTTTGCACCGCGACGACGGGCGCTTTTTTTCGACGACATCACCAATCGAAAAAGACAAACGGCATCGCTCCGAGAGCTATGAGTGGTACGAACGCAAACATCCAACGCTTAGGTCCCGAGGACCCTCGATTATCGCAAATTGTTATTCATAACAACACGGTGTATTTAAGCGGTCAAGTCGGAAACGGAGGTCCAGACATTAAAGCGCAAACGAAAGAAACGTGCGATAAAATCGACGCTCTGTTAGAACTCGCAGGGACGGATAAGACAAACTTGTTGCAGTGCATGATTTGGGTGAAAGATATTAAAAACGATTACGCGGGTATGAATGAAGTGTACAACGAATGGATTAAAGATGGGAAACCCGTAAGAGCGTGCGTGGAAAGCAACATGGTATATAAACAGGAAGGGGTGCAACTGTTGGTGGAGATTCAAGCGATTGCCGCTTTGCCCGCCGCGGAGAAATAGCTTTTAAAAACGAGGAGGAGATGAGAGTGATGATGATGTTGTGACTTTTGATTATACGAATTATTTACATTCTTTACAACTGCTTTAGTATCTATATGTTTATATCGCTATTGAATGATTACTTATTATTACTACTAATTGTTATTATTATTCCGATTGACTCATCTCTCGGCTGCTGTGACTGTGATGATAGAATCCAAGACTGGAGAGAATAGTTTGAAACCTTTCGCCGAAAATTTTTTGTCTCGCGATGCGTTCGCGAGGATGCGGTCGATAATATTTCAACATTCCGTCCCAGGCGACCATTTTCAAACCCGCTTTTTTGGCAATCATCGCTCGAACGCGTTCAGCGAATTCTATGGACGTTTCGTTTTCTCTAATAGTTTGCGGTTCCATGAACCAAACGTCCGCGACGACGCTCCACGAGGACATTAATTTGATCAAGTGCGCGGAAAAGCTTTGTTTTCGAGAGTTCCAAAACGCGTCGACGAACGTTTTATCGTATTTAATCGCAATTGGACACACCGGGACGCCTAAATCAAAAGCGCCTCGTTTGAACATGACGCAGTGCTCGTTGTTCACGCACGTGCCTTCTGGAAAAATCAACAACGGTAACTTTGTGGGATCTCTGACGTGTTCTTTCAATCGTCTCGACACCGCTTGTTTATCTTTGATATCGGTTCGATTAAACGTGATGCAATCGACGGCTTTCAACGCAGTGTTTTGAATAAACCCAACCCATCCAGGGTGCTTCTGCATGATGCACGCGAACAAAGACACTTGCGCGACAACATGATAATCAATCATGGATGTGTGGTTGGACACGTACACGCACCCGCCTCTCCTCGTTGGTTTCGGTCCATGGTATTTAATCACGCCCGTCCACGACATGACAAAAGCTGCGGCTAAATACTCCAACAACTTTCTCTTCACAACTTGTGCTTTCTTCTCCGGCATCGTGTAATGGACGATAAAAAATAACAAGAAAAACATAACCAACGATAACACCAACCACGTGAATCGTAACGGCAACAACACGCAGTGTCTGATGACAAAACCAACCACCCAAATAGGATACAAATAAAAGTTAAAGTTCCAAGGCCTTTGGTCTTTCATTTGAAAACATCGATTGAACGAGTCGTCCACGATGGCGTTGCACGCATCTTGAACAACCCCGGAGCAGTTCAATATAGACGGTAAAATCGAACTCTTTTGCTTTTGTAGAGAAGTTAACTGCTCGGGCGTTTTCCGTCCGTTCGGATCAATCTCTCCCGCGAGCGAAACGCCGTCCGGCTCGTTCACTGCCAAGTCTTTTTGTTCGAACGATTTTTTATCCAGTTCAAACCCACTTCGAAACGGCCTAATGGATGGATCGTCGGGATCTGGTTGAAACGGCTCTTCTCCGACTTTGAGAAAGTCGCCTTTGCCCAAGAAGAATGCGTCCGTGGATTGCACTCGAGGGACAGTTTTCTCTGGTTCAGTTGGAGTGGTGTTGCTTGGAGCATCCGTAATTCGAGAAGAAGAAGAAGAGGTGGTTTCCGTCGGGAGAATTCTATTTTCTATTTCTGACTCTGGTGTTGGAACGCTGTCGTTATTCTTCTTCTTCTTCTTTTTCGAAGAGGACAGCGGTATCGCGCTCTTCATCTCTCTCTTTTTTTTCTGCGTGTTACGAATACAAGATAAGGACAGGGAGAAAGAGAGAGAGAGAGAGAGAGAGAGAGAGAGAGAGAGAGAAAAGAATGAGGAGAGAGAGAGAAAGAGAAGTGCTTTGTGTGGTGAAAAAGATGAAAATATGAAAAATTTTTAAACGAACGTTACTTACAAAAGTGTAATGAATAACATTTTATCGCGAAACGGCCATGCCTTTGCTTGCTCTAATCATGTCAACGAATTGGGCGAAGCAGTTATCGGAATCGTGCGGTCCAGGACTCGCTTCCGGGTGATACTGAATAGTCATGGCCATCTTTTCTTCCCAAACCATGCCGGCGCACGTGCCGTCGTTCAAGTTCAAGTGCGAAACTTTCACTTCTTTTGGTAAAGAGTTCGGATCCACGGCAAAGTTGTGGTTTTGCGCGGAAATCTCAACCGCTTGCGTAAATTCATTTCTCACCGGGTGATTACCTCCGTGGTGTCCAAACTTCATTTTGAACGTCTTCCCGCCAAAGGCTTGTCCCAAAACTTGATGGCCCATGCAAATGCCAAACACCGGGACTTGACCGAGCAACTTCTTGCAGTTCTCAACCGCGTACGGTGCAGCGGAAGGATCTCCAGGGCCGTTGGAAAACAAGATACCGTCTGGTTTCAACTTCATGACATCTTCGGCGGAGTAATTCGCCGGAACAACAGTCAATTCGCAACCAAAAGAGGCCAATCGGCGCATGATGTTATTTTTGATGCCGAAATCAAAACAAACGACATTGAACTTGTCCTTGTTGCTCTTCGCCTTTTCCGCAAATTCCCACTCGCTGCCGGTTGGGTCGACCCACTTGTACGGTTCGTTCACGCACACTTCACCGATCAAGTCCTTCCCGACAATATCGTAGCCTTTGGACATTTTCAACAAATCGTCGTCCGAGATGCTCATATCCGTCGTGACCACGCCGTTCAGCGAACCCTTCTCACGTAACCTCACCGTAATCGCCCGCGTGTCAATATCGGAAATCCCAATTACGCCTTGATCTTTCAAATACGTGTCCAAGCTTTGCGTCGAACGGTAATTCGATACGTTCAAGGCCTCATGTCTGACCAAAGTAGCGCCCATGTGCACTTTCGTAGATTCCATATCGAGCGGGTTGATGCCGACATTCCCAATGTGCGGGCACGTGAACAAAACGAACTGACCGGCATAGGACGGGTCGGTCAAGATTTCTTGGTATCTGTTGCATTCAGAAGGTGATGAAATAGTGGTAATTTAGTCAGTGCGCGTATAAATGAAAGACACGCGTGCATTAAAAAAGATCTTTTTTCTCTCTAACTTATTTCTATTTTTGAAAGAGGAGAAAGAGAAAGGAGGTCTTTTTGAACGTTGGCGGCCGATCTCGGTTTAAAAAATGACCCAGATAGAGCGCGATACGCTCGACCACGAGGAGAGCGAGAGAGAGAACGACGCGTGCCAAAGGCACAGCACTCACCCAGACAAAGACGTGTTGAAGACAACTTCTCCGATTTTCGTGCCTTCCGCCCCGAACGCTTTCCCTTGCCACACCGAACCATCGTCCAAGACCAACTTGCAGGGCTTCTGGACGTCCCACGGTTTTGAAATCGCAGCGAAGCATCGCACGCCAGCTCTTCCGCTGTTGTTCGACGACGACGACGACGAGGTCGAGGTCGAGCACGAGGCTTTGTTTTTCAAAGACGTCTTACCGACGCGTCCTCTGAACTGCGTCGATACGAAACTCGCCTGGTGGTGGTGGTGCGCCGAGCAAGACGACATCGCGAAAGCGCGTTTGTTTTACGTGTTTTTCTTTTGTTCAAAGTCTTCCTTCGAAATGACGCGACGACGACGAGTTAATAGTACAAGGAAGAAGGAAGAAGAAGGAAGAAGGCATTTTTTTTTTCACTTTTGGTTTTTGAATCCCACGCCTTCAACATTCAACCCAAACGTGGAGGACGGTGAATGTTGCCTTTCCTTTCTTTTTTTTTTTTCACACGTTTTTTTTTTGGTCTCCTCCAGTGCTAATTGCTGGTGGTTTCGTGTGGGAGAGGGCACAAGGAAGAGAGATTTTTTTCTTTGCGTACCCCGTTTTGTGACTTTATGTGCACCCACACACGTGGTATATCTTTTCTCTTTGGCACTAATCATCATCATCAAAATCATCATCACAATCTCCACACACATCTTTCTCTCTCCCTTTGTGTCGTACGTAGACCGCGCGCGCGCGTACTATTTATACACGTGGATAAAGTAAAGCATGCGGAGCGTTATCTTTTCGACGTCGACCGCTCGCGCCGCCGCTGGTGCGAGCTTCAACAACACGTCCTCTTCCTCGAAGAAGACGATGAAGAAATGTATCTCGCCGAGGCGACATCAACACCCACACCAAAAGCGTGGATTAAAAACGTCGGCCTTTTTCGACGAGTTGAAACAGAAAGCCTCGCAAGTTTTGGAGACATCCGCCGAGGAGGAGGACGAAGAAGGATTAGAAAAAGAAAATGATGAGGGCGAGTATCCGGAAGAGTCGACGGATTACGACGACGAGAACGCGAACCCGTTTAAGACGATGTTGCAGAAAGGAATGAAAAAGCCAGCCTTCATCAGTCGAGACGAAGACGAGGAGTACGTGAACTACGACAACACCGTGGACGAGATGATGGAAGAAGAAATGCGAACGAACAACGGAAAATTTTCATCCGCAGCGGAAAATTTGATTCCAAAGTTTTCCGTCCCGAAGTTTAACATGCCAGAAAAGAAAGCTTCTCCGCCGACGCCGGCGTACAAAGAAGAAAAAGAGGAAGAAGAGACCAAGACGGCGAACCCGTTCGCGAAGATGTTGAATAAGTCCAAGTCGGTACAAATGACGAAAGATGCACAAGGTGAGCGAGATTTTGACTCGGCGATGAAGGAGAGAGTGTCTTCGAAAGCGGCGGCGGCTTTGATGGAAGCGAAAGACACGGATACGGCGAAGTGGACGTTAACGCCGGATTCTTCGACGTCGAAGAAACGTTTGAGTAAGATCAACTTGAAAAATGGCGACGTCTTAATCGTTGGAAGACAAAGAGGAAATGGCGTCGACGTGAGCGTGCCGTTACCGTGCGTCTCTGGCGTGCATTGCCAACTCGAAATGGAGAGAAACAAATTATACGTCACGGATTTGGGATCGACGAACGGAACGTACGTGGATGGATTTCAGTTGCGAAAGAACAATAGATTTCGCGTATTTAATCAATCTGTGGTGAGGTTAGGCGCGGAAAACACAGGCGGCGAAGATTTCGCGAGTTTTGGAAGCGATTTAACCGGCGCGGACGAAATGGAGAAGAACTCAGAATACGGACAGTTGAACTATTTCATCGAGTTTTTGGGCGGTCCGAAGGTGGTCATCAACTTTATCTTCATCAACTTGGCATTCCAAGGTACATTTTTCCTTCTTTTGAAATACTTATAATATTAACATATACTACTACTATTATTGCTATCGTCCTTAATGCTCTCTACTATGTGCGCACATTCATTACCTTATTGTTATAGTTTACACGTTTGATACAGACCCGTTCTCATTGAAGACGCTCGCGCGCTTTTGTTTACGCTCAGCCAAGTCTCGCTTCTCTTCGCACGCTTTCACGCACATCAACAACGCTTCTTTGGCCCTCACTTTGCGAATCGCGTTTCGTCTCGCGATTGCTTTGTTTTCTCTTTGAATAAAAAACGCGCGGATCAACGGAACCACGAAGAAAAAGATGGCGTAATATACCATTGGTTTATACAACCATTGAGCGAGCTTGGGAAAAATCTCAAAGAACGCTACCAGGGCCGGAGGTTGTTCGATTATGATTTCCTCGTCGTCTGGTCCCGCAGTTAAGAGCTTATTTTGCGCCTCTGAAAACTGTCCACCGCGTCTTCCCATCGATCTTCGCAATTGCGCTCTCGTGACTGTTCGGCGCGGAGCTTTGAAATCCAATCCGCCGACGCGATAAAACAGAAACAACAAAAACACGTTGAAAATTCCAGTAAATACGACTAACGGACCCTTCACTCCGTACTCAAACACTGGCTTCTGCTTTTCATAAATCGGTGGTGGGATTGGCGGAGGCGCAAACTTTGCGATTTGCGCATCCGTTTTGTTCTCTTCAGCCGTGACTTGGAAAGATGGAAATATGTAGATTAATCTTCCATAATCGTCGGATTCAGCGTGACCGTAAAACTGTTCGAGAATTCTCAACACGTATCCTTCGTGTTGTCGCTCTTCGCGTTCGTCTAAACTGCGCGAAGCGTCGTCTTTTTTAACATCGCGTCTATTTCCACTAAAAAACGAGAAGAAAAGAGATCCTCCTCGCATACCTTTCCGATCCTTCTTTTCGAGCAAGAATGCATCCGTAAACGCCGCGAGTTGCTCCGCGAAAACGACCCCTCTGTTTGCGCGAAGCAGTTGCGAAATAGCTTTCGACCGCTCGTGCTCTAAGAATTCGTTCGGATCGCCTCTCCCAAAAACAAACGCATAAATCGATTCGATGAACGATAACTCCTTCGTTTTATCGATAGTCTCGTGGTCGTGGTCGTCTTCTTCCGCAATCATCAATCGGCGGTAGATTTCCGGATCCGGAAAATTACCACTGTTGTTATTGTTGTGGTAACTGTTGCTATTATCGTCGTCGTTATCGTCTCCTCCTCCTCCTCCTGCACCCCTTCCACCTGATGATGGTTTGACAGGAACGCCCGTTACTACATTCGCGTTGTTATAAATGTCGCCATTCAAATACACTCTTCTTCTTTCCAAATCGTCCCAATACGACAGCCACATGATATCTCTCATGTACAAATACATCCAAAATCCATCCATGTTACCTCCACCTCCACCTGGCCCAGGTCCGTAACCTGGATTCATAAACAAAGGAATCTCTCCTCCTCCTCCGCCTCGATTATCGCTTCGACCGTTTGCGAGGACTAATATGAGCATCGCGACTAAAGCCAATGCGACGACAATTACCGAGACAATCAACATGATGCTAAAACTCACGCGTAAGAACGTATAAAACGCTCGAAACGTTCGTCTTCTCAACAGAGACGCGCGAAATGCCGCATCTCTCGCCATACAGATCGATCGACAGTTTCTCGGAAAGGAGAAAACCACTTCGTATTTACTCACATCTTTTTCCACTTCGAGTTCTTCTCCTTCCAATAACGAGGACGACGCCGTCCCACCACCATCCCCTCTTCTCGTCGTCGTTTCCACCAACGCGTCCACTTTCGCCGCCGCTATGAACACGGTTCTCCGCAATCCGAGAACTCCCCCGGGAAATTCTGGGATTATCGCGTGTAAATCGCCAATCGTAAACCGTTCCTCGTTCGGGAACGTCTTTTCGATGGCCCGAAGACAATCGAACACGTTTTTGTCTCGCTCTTGTCGCGCGGCGCTCGTCGTCTCCGCTCCCGCCGAAGGACCAAAAGACGTCCCGCCGTCCCCGTTGGTTCCAGTATTCGCCGTCCTCGCGCGCATCCCAAAAACGAGGAGAGATTTTTCTTTCGAGATTTTTTCTCTTTTATTATACAATGGAGAAGCCCCGTAAAAGTGTTTCTCGAGCAAAAATCAAACAAAAATGGAAAGAGTCCTTAAATTTCAAACCCCCGACAAAAAAATATCCTCCTCCTCCTCCTCCTCCTCCTCCTCTCTTTTCTTCTTGGGTTTGTTCGTGTTCACGACGACAACAACAACAAAAACAACAACAATAAGTTTGTGTTGTGTTTGTATTCCGACACACACTTTTGACGAGGAGAAGGACGAGAAACGAAGGAGAACGATGATGCTGCTCCCACGCGCTGCGGCCACCACGACCACGGCGATGATGATCGCGTCGTCGTCGTCGTCGCTGACCTCGAAGAAACAACGCGCGTCGTTGGCATCGTCGTCGTCATTGTCGTCATCATCATCATCATCATCATCATCATCGTCGTCGTCGGCACCAACGAAATGCGTCGCTCGTGACTTCAAAATCTACGCGAAGAACGAGAACGTCGACGATGGAAGACAAAAAACGGTGATGGCGAAAAAAATTTTGTCCACGGCGACGGCGCTGAGTTTGTCGTTGACCATGACCTCGGGCGCTTTAGTTGGTGGTGATGTCGCGCAAGCGTACGACAGTAATCCGTCGATATCTCAACTCGCTGGTTTACAAGCGAACCCGGTGACGAACGCGCGAGCGTTGTTAAGAAACGGACTCCCATTCGATTGCAAAGAAATTCGACAGGTGCAAAAAGCGTTGGAATCGATTTCGGATGATTTGAGAGTCCCGGGGGTGAAGTTCTCTGGCGTCGAGGATAGCGTCAAGAAATCTTTGAAAATCGTCAAGAACGACTCGAACAAAATAGTGGACAAAACGGCTCCAGCCAGGAAAGACGAGGTGAGACAGTACTTGAAAGATTTAGGGACGGAATTGCAAGATTTCCAAACGATCGTCGCGAACAAAGATAAACAAGAAGTGCCGATTGAGCAGCAAAAGTGTTTGAGTTTGGTGACGAAGATCGAGGAGGCGTTGGTGAACGAGTTTCCGTATCAAGTGCCGGCGCCGTACGACACGACGTTGCCGAGATTGGAAGGTCGAGCGACGGTCGAAATGGAAGTGAAAATTAAAGACAACGCAGTGAACCCAGGTGGTACGCTCACGATCGTTTTGGATGGGTATAACGCCCCAGTCTCGGCCGGCAACTTTACAGATTTGATTCAGAAGAAATTTTACGACGGGATGACAATCCAAAGGTCTGACGGGTTTGTCGTCCAGTCTGGGAAACCAGAAAACGAGCCGAGTGGTGTCGATGGCTACATCGATCCAGCCACTGGTAAAGAACGCACAGTTCCGTTGGAAATCATGCCGGAAAGTTCATTCATGAAGAACCAAGCGCCGGAATACGATTTCACGTTTGAGGAAAACGGCATGTACCGCGAACAACCGGTTTTACCGTTCAACGCCTTTGGCACGTTAGCCATGGCCAGAAGAGAAGCCGAGAACAACTCTGGTAGCTCTCAATTCTTCTTTCTATTGAGAGAATCCGAGTTGACGCCGTCCGGTACGAACATTTTAGACGGAAGGTACTCCGTCTTTGGTTACATCGTAGATAACCAAGAACTGTTGCGAGATATGAAAGTGGGCGACGAAATCATCAGCATGAAAGTGGTCAGAGGCGGCGAGAACTTGGTGAAAAACGAACGAGCGGAACCGTCGGAGTCAGAATAATAATCGCGCACCTCGTAATCGCAATCACAACGCGTTCTTAATTTTAATATTCTACGTGGACCATACCTTATATAATAAAGATCGTGAACGAAATTCTTCACATTGTTTCGCCCGCGTCACGCGTGCCGAATAAAAGCGAAATGCGCCGCGCCTCTCGGCACTACCTCCATCTCCTCTCTACTTCGTCGTCCGTTTCTGCTGCTCGAGGAAATTCTTTCGCCCCAACGAACTACAGTCGACGACGACACTACGGAAAGACCATCGCGTTGAAAGAATACGTCGCCACCACCACCACCACCACCAGAGGCGAGAGTTTTCCGGAACTGGGCAAGCACTTGGTCATCTCGGAAGATGACGTGGAAAACGAACCCATTCCCAACTCGAAGAACAAAGTTTTAGTCAAAGTCAAAGCGTTCTCGGTGAATCCATTGGACTTGGAAGTCTCTCGAGGATATTTGGACAAGTTTCTTCGCTTGGGGAGGAAAGGGAACGATGTCGAAGGTGTTCGATTGGGAAAAGACTTTAGCGGCGAAGTCGTAAAAATAGGAGGAGGAGATGGAGAAAATTCGACTGGTAAAGGAAGAAAGTTTAAGATTGGCGACGAGGTATTTGGAGCGATATCCGCGGCGGATTTCAAGAACGGGACGATGGCAGAGTATCTCCTCGTCGACCGGAAACAGTTGATGAAAAAACCGAAATGGTTGACGCACAAAGAGGCGTGTGCGATACCGTTTGCGGCATACACGGCGTACGCGTGCTTGAGAACGACCGGGAGCGTGGATAGAAAAGATCCGAAAAGGGTGTTAGTGTTTGGCGGTGGGAGTGCGGTTGGAGAGTGCGTGGCGAGAATAGCTTTAAGAAGTGGATTCGCAACGACCGTGGTTGCTACAGCCGGGAAAGCGAGCGAACAGATGTTGAAGGAGGAAGTTGGCGTCGATCGAGTGATTGGGTACGAGAAGAAGAAGAAGACGCGGGAGGAGAATAGTAATGGTATTATTAGCAAGGAAATGAGCAGAGACGATAGTGATAGCAGTAGTAGTAGTAGTAGCAGCAGCAGCAACAACAACAACAACAACAACATGAGCGGCGGCAGCATCGATGACGGTCAGAACTTTAAGGCGAAAAACTCGCGGTTCGTGAACGACGCCGAACCTTCATTCGACGTCGCCATCGATACCGTGGGCACCTCAAAAACAAAATTCCAAGCCACGCAAGCATTGAAGAAAGGCACGGGAACGTACATCACCTTACACGGTGACATGGCGCAACTTGTCGGCGAATCCGGCGTTGTCCTCGGCGGCGCCCAAGCGTCTTTAGAGCTCTTGCGCGAGAAGACATTCGCTCGACTTCAATACGATATGGGCTACGATTGGGGGTATGCCAACACGAACGATTTCGATGCCACCAATCTGATAGAGTACCTCGTCGATAAAGGATTGTTATCCGTGAAAATTTATGACAACGACGAGGATACATTTCTCGGTTTGGAGAGTGTGGAGCGCGCGTTTAGAGCGTTGAGAGATCCATCGAAGAAGGGCAAAATCGTCGTCGAAATGCCTTAGGTCAGGTTATTCGTGGTAAAGCAGCTGCTGCGATTGGTACTAGTAATCAACGTGGGTTTGGAAACATATCGATACATCCATAACTACACAGTACTAATTTTGAGAAAATCTTTGTTTTTAGGGCGATGCTTAAACGTAAAAAAAAAAA
>MDSZ01118016.1_pt1 | contig 14817 bp, 11 predicted proteins | sample 811201 | NCBI WGS metagenome assembly MDSZ01 (sample SAMN05326647, study PRJNA326480) | marine metagenome | isolation source: seawater | place: Indian Ocean: North | collected 2010
AATTCTGTTCGTAGAGTATTAGAGCTAGAGGCTTTAGATAGGGTAGATCATCTTCAAAGAGCATACGATATGATAAATGAAGCCAGTTTTTTGACAAAACCATTTAAATTATTTTTCTATGGTGAAGAAAAAATTTTCCTTGGAACACTTAATGATTATGTACCCTCCTTTAATTTCACAGTAGGCACAATTATTTATACTATTATAAGTATTATGATTACTATAGTCTTGTTAGAGCTTATAAAGAATGGAATTCTCATATTAGCTTCTCATAGAAGAAGGAGAAAGTTTAAAACAAGTGCAAAAATAACATAGCTTTTTTAGTTAACAAATCTTGGATGGAAGAGAATTGACAAAAAATAATGGAAATATATCTCCTGAACAAATACGACTAATAAGTAAAAAATCCTTAGCTTCCTTCAAAACAAAAGATCATAAATATTCAATAGAAACTTTTCCATATTTTGGCTACTATTCAGTAAATATCTTCGAATGCCCAGAATTTACAATGTTCACAAATAACGACTGTCCTAGAGCAGTTGATATTTTATTTCATAAATCTTTTGAACCAATGTCAATTAGAATATGGTCTCACCTCATTATGAGATCAAAGACAGCATTTGATATTGGTGCACATGTTGGTATTTTTAGCTTGGTTGCGGCAGCAGTAAATAAAGATATAGAAATTCATGCATTTGAACCAAACCCAGATGTTTTTGGCAGACTTCAAATTCATCGTAATATTAACAACTTTAAGAATATAAGATTATATAGAAATGCTTTTGCACATAAGGATGGACTAACTGAATTAAATTGGATTAAGAAATATGATAATGGATGGTTGTCTTCAGGAAGTACAATTTTAAAAGGTATACCAGAAGATTTAACTAACCACGCGGTAACCAAAGCTTTAAAATTTGATACATTTTATAAAACACGTTCAATTAAAAAACCATTTGTTATTAAAATTGACATAGAAGGTGCAGAAGAATTATTAATAGACGCTATGATCGACACATTAAAAGATAAGCCCGACATAATTATAGAAACCTTTTCAAAAAAGGCGGCTCATAAACTTACCAACTTAGCAAAAGGTCTTGGATATTCATTTTTTCTCATTGATGAATTAGAGATGAAGATTCATCAACTTGAAAGTCTTATAGCTTGTGACCCTACTAAAACTAATTTTAACCAAATACTTACAACACAGCCTAATGCTTTAAATTGTTTTTTATAAATAAAATGATATTGGAGTAAAAAATATGATTGAATTGCTCTCTGCCAGAACACCAAATGGGTTTAAAGTATCCATTGCATTAGAAGAGCTCGGAGTCCCATATAAAACTAAATCAATTAGTTTGAGGGAAAATGTCCAAAAAGAGGATTGGTTTTTAAAGCTAAACCCGAACGGGAGAATACCAGTAATTATTGACCATAGTAATAATGGGTTCGCTGTCTTTGAGTCAGGCGCCATTCTTTTATATTTAGCAGAGAAAACAGGAATGCTAATACCTGATAATAAAGAAGAAAAGTCTGAAGTAATACAATGGCTTTTCTTCCAAATGAGTGCCATTGGGCCGATGATGGGACAAGCAAATGTTTTTTATAGATACTTTCCAGAGAATATTCCTGCTGCAATTAATAGATACCAAAATGAAAGTAGAAGATTATTTGAAGTATTGGACTCAAGACTTAGTAAATCACAATGGCTTGGAAAAGACTACTCCATTGCAGATATAGCAAACTGGCCTTGGGTTAGGCAATATGAATGGTCTGGGGTCTCAATTGATGGACTTACTAATCTACAAAGGTGGAATCAAGAAATGTCTGATAGACCTGCCTGTCAAAAAGGTATTAATATTCCTGACTCTCAAAGCGTACCAAGAAAAATGGATAAAGGAATAAAAATAAAAAATCCAACAGTTACAACCTAGATAATAAGGCACCGTGATTAAATTAAATAAAACGTTAGATAAAATTTTTCCCAATGTAATTATTAAAGAAGCAGGCACATATACTTTCATCAATGGTATATCATCTCTCTTTCCACTTCTATTAATTCCATTGATTACAAGGTATGTAGACCCATTTGACTATGGAGTTTATGCTGTTTTCCTTGTCGGCATCAATTTGATAATGCCCTTAGTCGGCATAGGTATAGAAACATCCTCAGGCAGGAAATATATTGATAAAACCACAATGGACTTTCCATCCTATATTTTTACAGCAATTTGCATTACGACTATACTGAGTCTTAGCCTATTACTTTTGATGCATCTAATGTCTAATTTATTAGATAATTACTTACCGATATCAAGAGAATGGTATCCTCAATGGATTATTGCATCCTGGTCACAAATCATTTTTGGTTTGGTACTTGTAATAAATCAGATGAACCATAAACCATTTAATTTTGGTCTTTGGCGCATTGGAAGAAATACATTAATTTATTTTTCTTTCTTCATATTAATAATAATAGATTCATCAAAATGGGACAATCTTCTAAATTTAGTTTTTAGTTCTTATACTTTAATTGCAGCTATTGGTCTAGTTTGGCTTTACAATAAAAAATTAATCAATCTTAGCTTATCAAAAATATCTGCAACTCATATATTTAAATATGGACTTCCACTAATACCTCATATGCTTGCTGCCGCTGTAATAACTGCATCAGATAGGATTATTATAAGTAATATATTAGATGAGAAAGCAGTAGGAATTTATACAATAGGATATCAATCAGGACTTGTGATGTTTATCTTCTCACAGTCCATTAATAGAGCATGGACGCCTTGGTTTTATGAAAGACTTAAGAAAAATAATAATGATGAAAACTTAAAGTCAATACTCACACTATATAAAATATCTTTATTATTTATTTTTACAGGTATATTTCTCTGCCTTCTTGGGTGGATGCTTCTCCCATACCTTTTTGGAAAGATATATTTAGAGTCAACTCATGTTTTTTACTGGATTATATTTGCTTTTGTAACTCAAGGTTTATGGTCTCTTGTATCTGCATACCTTTACTATACAGGTGAAACTATCTGGATATCTTTATCAAGTATGTTTGCAGCAACATTAAATATAGGTATAAGTATAGTATTAGTAAAAAATTATGGCCTTATAGGCGCAGCACAAGGAACTTTTTGTGCATATTTAATTGCTCTAGTATTTCTTATGCTAATTACTTTAAAAAAAGCACCATTACCATGGTTATTAATAAAATAAATATATCTGAAAATACATATGAATATAAACAATAATCTCATTAAGAAGCTATACTTCTACCTAATAATATCGACTGCAGTAATATTTTATCTTTATTTCAGCAAATTAGTAATTTTAAATTCAAATACATGGGTAGATGAAGTTATTTACCTAATTAAGTCGTGGCAATATGTCTCAGGAGAAACTAAGCCCTACACAAATAATGATCCAACTTGGTATATGCCTTTTTATTTTTATCAACTTGGCCTTTGGCAGCATCTATTTGGCCAAGACATAACAACCTCGAGATTACTAAGCTCAATTATTGGGCTCCTCAATGGAGTTTTAATTTTTAGAATTATTTTTTCGGTTACAGGAAATAAAATTTCGGCAGCATATGGAGTTTTATTTTTCTTTACAGTCCCTTCTGTAATTTTTTACTTTAATACCGCTGTACCAAATTCATCCGTATCATTAATACTTCTTCTATGTATATTAACTATGATTGATAATATCGGAATAATAAATAAATACAAATCTTTTATACTAGGAATTCTTTTTTCTATATTACTACTATACAGACAAAATATGATATTAGCTGTTGTATTCCTAATTCCACTATATCTAATAACAATTAAAAATAAGGTAAAACATTTTATAATAATTTGTTTTACAATATTTTCTTGTTTTATAATCCTAGATTTAATTTTTCCTGAGAAATTTATTTTCTCTTTTATACGATTACCAATTATTTCACCTTTTCTCTCACAATTAGATTTTTTCTCCAACTCACAAAAAATCATTGATAGCCTTACGATTAATAATAATAACCTTGGTTTTAATATAAATAAATTTTCAATAACTGATTTAATTGATGGATTTATTCTTCCCTATCTTGGGATGATAATTTGCTCCTTAATTGTCATTTACCTTTCCAAGAGAAAAAAGTTAGTTATACTTAGTCTCGCACCACTTTTATTTTTTTTTCTTGCCTTCACTCATTACTTAGGGTCATTTAGTTATTGTGGAACATGCATATTGCCATATACTTCATATTTTATTGCCATCGGCGCTATTTGTGGAGGTTTTTCAATTTCCTTAATTACTCTAAAATTAAGATCAAAAAATAAGTTAAATTATCTTTTCAAATCACTTTTTATAATATTAATACTGAGTACAAATATCTTTGGATCAATGTTTGCTTCTAGAGAGGAATATAAATTTTATCCTTCATCTATGATGACAAATACAAGAAAAACTGAATGGCAAGAAGATACATTAAAGCTTGCGAAATTTATTGAAAAAAATACTAAGGACGAGACAAACATACTACCTATACATAACCTATCCATGATACCTTACAGTATATTCTTAGCCAAAAAAAAATTTCCTCAACAAATGATTAATATTAATCATACATATAGAAAAATTAAAAATATTCCTCATAATAAAAAAATCTTAATGAATGCTATTGCCGAAGAGGGTCTTTGGTCAGATGACTTACTTGATGAATGGATTGAAAAAAAATATAATATAATTCTTTTCCAGTCAGATCCCAGAAAAAAAGATAAGAGCTTGATAAAAAGAATAGAAGAAGACTTCTCAATTAAAGACAGTACAGGATTTCGTGGTTGGAATATTTATATATATGAAAGAAACGAAAGCTTAAAGAATGATATCTGATTATAAAGTTAAAATCATCAACTTCCTATCCGTTACAATAATTTTAAAAAAAATTAAAAAAATTCAGGAGCTCTTACTTGGTTATAGATATAATTATGACAGGTTAAAAAACGAGTGCATAGTTAACAAAGTACATCTGAAATTTAAAAAAAAAATTGATCATGAAAATGAAGAAACGAGATTAATTGCTCGAACAATTGCTCATTACGAATCCCATTTAGAATTAAGGCCACTTTCTAGTATCATATTTTTTGAAATACTTAGTTATTTTCTTTTTCCAGCGTTTATTTTATTTCACTTTTTTAAGTTTTTACCTAGCAGAAGAGCCTATATTAAAAAACAAATTGGCGGGATAAAATGTGTTTTTCCTGAAAGATGGAAAATAAATAAAGAACTTTTCATAACTCCAGATTTACTTAAAGAAGAAAATATTAAGACCTACCCAATGACAAATTCATCATTAAACTTCACTGACATAGTAAATATTTTTATTCTAATTTTAAAAGTGATAAAATATAGGAATCCATACCCTATTCAATTAGCTTTAAAATGTGCAATGGATATAAGCAAAGTTAGACCTGTACTGAATAAGAATGCCCCTAGGTTTATTTTAGTATATTGGGAATTTAGCTGCAGTCTATCCTTCCTAACTTATATATTGCATGGGCAAAATATTAAACTATATAATGTCATGCATGGTGATAAACACTTTTATGCTAAACACGCTTTCTTTGAGGTTGATAAATGCTTTTGCTGGAACAACTATTACATAAAACTATTTAGAAATGTTCATGCACGGTCAGAATTTGTACGATTTGAAAACCCTGCATTTCGGATTACCTCTGATGAAGCTAAATGGTTAGAAAAAAATAAACCAGACAAGATAGGTATTGTTGCCCCACACACATCAACCCTTTCAGACAACCCAAACGAATTAAGTAAATATATAATTAAGTTTTCCCAAGCACTAAATAATTTAGCTCTAGAAAATAATCTAATTATTAGAACGCATCCACATTACAATGATGACTTCAAAGTATTTTTACAATACTTATCAAAGGATATTACTATAGAAAAACCATCCGAGAGAAAGGCACGTTTTTTTATCCTTGAAAGCAGGGTCATTATTGGAACTGTATCCTCTATTCTTCTAGAAGCCGCACATTTAAACAAAAATGTGATAACAATTGATACACCTGCTATTGAAACTGTTCAAAACTACCATTACATATATAATCTCCCAAATGTTCATAATACAAATTTGAATAGTTTGTATGAAACAATCTATTCATTATAACTTTAACCTATTTAGAAGAAACTAAATGCCTATACATAAAATTGAACCGTGGCCGCATTATGAGGATGATGAAATAAATGTAGCAACCTCTGTAATGAGATCGGGCTTAGTTAATTATAGAACTGGAAATGAAGGAATAAAGTTTGAGGAAGAATTTTCAAATTATTCTGGGACACATTACGCATTAACAGTTACAAACGGTACTGCAGCTCTAGAACTTGCACTTGAGGCACTGGAAATAGGGAAAGATGATGAAGTAATTGTACCTTCAAGAACATTTATTGCCACTGCATCTGCTGTTGCTAGAAGAGGTGCAAAAGTTGTGGTAGCAGATATTGATATCCATTCACAGAATATTACACTTGACACTATTATGAATGTCATAAGTAAAAAAACACGTGCAATTATTCCTGTACATCTTTCTGGCTGGCCCGTTGATATGGACCCTATTATCGAGTTAGCTAAGGACAATAACATTTATATCATCGAGGATTGTGCTCAAGCACATGGTGCATCGTATAAAAATAGAAAAGTTGGTTCAATAGGTGATATTGGCTGCTTCTCCTTCTGCCAAGACAAGATTCTTAGTACTGGCGGAGAAGGGGGTATGATTACAACAAGCCATAAAAAACTTTATGAAAGAATGTGGTCTATAAGGGATCATGGTTGGGATTATAATAATGCAAAAAATATTGATCCAACACCTGGGTTTAAATGGATGGTTGAAAACTTTGGATCAAATTATAGAATGACAGAATTTCAATCAGCCATTGGAAGAGCCCAACTCAGAAAACTTGATCATTGGGTTGATAAACGAATAAGAAATGCTAAATTTTATGATAATGCATTAAAGAATAGGAACATCATTGCACCTTTAACCCCACCTGACTTTGTTAGGCACAGTTACTATAAATACAATATTCTCTTAAAAAATAATAATTTATCAAATGAGTTAAATAGAAACTTAATTATGAAAAAATTAATTAATAGAAAAATACCTGCTCGCGTGGGCGCTTGCCCTGATATATCAAAAGAAAAGGCATTTTCTAAAGCAAACTTTGATATTAGCAATCCAAAGCCAAATACTGAATTAATTGCTGATCATACTATTACGTTGCCAGCACACCATACACTAACTAAGAAAAGCCTAGGTTACATAATAAATAATTTTAATGAATGTCTTTAAATTAAAGAATTAATGAACTTTATCCTGATTTGATCGACTAAAGAAATCATAGACAAGGACACCAATAACTGAGAAAATAAAACTTAAAATTATTGTTACAAAAACAATAATCAATCTATTAGGTGCCACTGGCTTTATTGACATTGCAGCACCTTCCCCAAGAGATCGGGTTTGTTGAATGTTATCAAGAGATGTTTCACGAAACCTTATCTCAGTAAGAGCAGTTTCCTTCTCATATTCAATATTATTTAATTCTTTTTCAGCCTCTTGACGTATGACAAAAATTTCCACCTTAGATTTATTTTCTATTTCAATTAGATCGGACCTCCATTCTCCAATTTGGTTGGTAAGCATAAGTATTTGAATATCTTTATTCTCATTGTTAGATGAATCAAATCTTTCTAATTCCATCTCAGCTTTACTTATTCTCTTATTAAGCTCATTCTTGTAGACGTTTAATGATTCTAGAGTATTTCTGATTGATTCGAGTTGTTTTCTTAATGAGTCTTCTTTTGAGACTATTTCACCTAATTTTTGTTTGGCCTCTGATAATAATATATTTGCATTGCCTTTGACAGAATCAATAGTTCTATTATGGTCCAATATTATTTCTTCAATAATTAAAGAATGTAGCTTGTTAATATATTCTTTTTTTGAGATATCTGACCTTGATACAATCTGAACTATTTGACTCTTATTAGACCCCTTAACTTCAAACAAAAACTCTTCTTCAACACCAGGGTTTTCCAAAATAAATCTTCTTTTTACAATTGGAATATATCCTGTATTTAATTTATCAATAACAGTTTCGGTTGACTCGATAGGAATAATCTCATCATTTATAAGCTGATTACCTACCTCAAGAGCTGTTGTAAAGCTATAAATTGATGGTAGTAAGAAATTTACAAAGGTCCCAACTATCAAAGTAATCAAACCAATGTAAGTAGCTATTTTTTTATTTTTACGGACGAGTAGCCAAATATCCATCAGAGAGAGATATTCTTCATTTAAAGAGTCACGTTTATCTTGATATTGAGACATAGTACCTGATAAATTATTTTCCATTGTTGAAATATAAGATCCGTATTATAGATATATATTCTCTCTCCAACAAGACAGATTATGTAAAATGCATATATTATACTTGCATCAATATTTTTGCCCTCCAGATGGAGCTGGGGGAACCAGGTCCTATGAAATTGCCAGAAGGCTGATCAAAAGAGGTCATAAGGTAACAATGATTACTTCCTCTGCATTTTTTCCAGATAATTACAATTTTCAAACCCGAGAAAATATATATTTAGACGGAATTGAACTACTAGTGTGTAATGTCAAATATAATAACTCCATGAACTTTAACAGAAGAGTCTTCGCATTCATCGAATTTATTTTTAAGTCGGTTGCTTTAACTTTAAAAACTAAAAATACTGATCTAATTTTTGCAACATCTACTCCGCTAACAATAATCATACCTGCATTTATAATTAGCATAATTAGAAATAATCCTATCATTTTTGAAGTTCGTGATCTCTGGCCAGAATTACCTATTGCAGTTGGTGCAATCAAAAACCCGATACTCAAATTTCTTACCTATAAATTAGAAAAGTTTGCCTACATTATCTCAAAAAGGATTATCGCTCTATCTCCAGGTATGAAAGATTCAATTGAAAAAAAAGGAGTAAATAAGTCAAAAATCTCAATTGTACCAAATGGGTGTGACATTGACCTTTTCCAGCGCCACGATTTTATAAATATCAATGAAATTATCACTGAAAATAAAATTTTAACAAAGCCAATTGTACTATATGCAGGGACATTTGGTGTTATCAATGATTTAAATTATATTATAGAATTAGCGAATGAATCGCTAAAACTTAGCCTGGATATAAACTTTCTACTTTGTGGAGATGGTCTAGAAAAAGACCACATTATTAGAAGAGCTAAAAAAACAAATACCTTAAATAAAAACTTGTGGATTTTAGATAGTATCCCAAAAACATCGGTTCCAACTCTAATGAATATAGCCACCGTTTCAATTTCAGTGTTCAAAAATATTCCTGAAATGCAGAATAATTCTGCAAATAAGTTTTTTGACTCAATTGCAGCTGGTAAACCAATAATAATAAATTATAAGGGGTGGCAAGCAAAATTAATAGAATCAGCTGGTATTGGTCTTGTATTGCCTTACAAAGACAAAAAAAATGCAATCATAAAATTAAATAAATTTATTAATAACAAAAAAAGATTATCATATGCCCAATTAAAAGCTCAGCAGTTGTCCAAAGGAAAATTTAACAGAGAAAGGCAATTTTTTAATTTAGTATCTATATTAGAAAACTCAAACAGCCTGAGTCGGTTATATGATTAAAAAGAGATTATTTGATACCTTACTCTCTACAGCGGGTCTGTTAGTGCTTTCTCCAATATTTATTTTAATTATTATTGTAATATTTATATTTATGGGACGACCGATCTTTTTTATCCAAGTCAGGCCTGGGTACCTTGGCAAGCCATTTAAGCTTTTAAAGTTTAGAACAATGATAGAAGTAAAAGAACAAAATAACAATACAATAGATGAGTCTAATAGAATCAAACCGTTAGGAAGATTTTTAAGAAGAACCTCACTAGATGAATTACCCGAACTAATAAATGTCATTAAAGGAGAAATGAGTCTTGTTGGGCCCAGACCACTTTTAATGGATTACCTTCCTTACTATACCCCAAAGCAATTCAAGAGACATGATGTCCTCCCAGGAATAACTGGATACGCTCAAGTAAGAGGAAGAAATGCACTTAGCTGGGAAGAAAAATTTGATTTAGACTTATGGTATATTGAAAATAGAAATATTTTTCTTGATATAAAAATACTCATAGAAACGATATCTGTAGTTGTGAGCGGGAAAGGTGTTTCAGCAAAAAATCATGTTTCAATGCCAAGATTTGATAAGAAAATTATCTCTGAGAGTAAAAATAACAAAAATTAAAAAAAATAAAAATTGAGTAGTTTTATATGATACCTCCTTTACAAAGAATTATACAGGCAACTCTCCTTTTTCTACCGACGACATTTGTAATTCCTAATTCATTTTTAGCCTTATATTGTATTTTTTCTATACTTATATTTTCCCCACAATTTAAAGCTAATGATAGGTTGTATTTTCTATTTATCATTGGCGTAGTATTGAATTTCATTTTAGGACTAATAATTGATAACAGATTACCAAAATCTCTATTAATCAATAATGGATTGATAGGTAGTCTCATCCTCGTAGGAGGCTACCTGAGCGCAAGGTCATTAAATGATACTACATGGAAAATTATTTTATTCTATCTTTTCTGCGAGGTAGTTTGCGTATATGTTCAATTTTCTTTGGGAATAAGATATTTCTTCCCACAGCAGGAAGTTATAAACTTAACTACAGAATTCCAATTTACTAAAGATGTTGAAAACACAACCCTATTATATTTTATACGCCCAATGGGACTTTCTTCAACATCTACAATTTTAGCTGCAAAGATACTTTTAGCACTATTACTCGTCTTTATGCTTAAGATAAAACCAGACCGAAGAGTTTTATTAGCACTTTTTTTTATTGGCGCAGCTATTATTAATTTCAAAAGGTCCGGACTAATTTCCTTGGGATTATTCTCTATAATTATTTTATACATGGATTTAGCAAAAAATGGCTGGAAGATGCGGCATAATATTTTAACTATATTCTTTATAGTAATATCAGGATCGTATACTTCTTATATTCTTTCTCAATTAACAAGAGAAAGTGCTTTTTCTTTAAATCAAATATCCTTAGATATTTTTACAACGCAGCTATCAGGGAGAGTTGGCCTCTGGGAAGAAGCACTATCTTTTATCAAAAATAATTTCTTTTTTGGTAATTTTTCAGAAAGATTAATATTATCTACTGGCCAATACTCTCATAACTCATACCTTTCACTGCTTTCTACTCATGGTTTTTTTCTGAGCACATTATTGATTCTATTTTTTATTAAAAAGATTCAAGAAAAAAAAATTATATTAATTTTTCTTTTTCCAATTTTTGTCGATGCCATATTTCAAGAGGATATTTTTTGGTATATTTCGATTATGGATCAGTTTGTATTATATCTTCTCATTACTAGAAAAAAATCAAATTATTGGAAAAGTCCGCTAAATTAAGTCTCTAACATCACAAAACCGACCCTTTAATGCCGCTGCAGCAGCCATTCCCGGGCTTAAGAGATGTGTTCTACCTCCCCTACCTTGTCTACCCTGAAAATTTCTATTGGAAGTCGAAGCACACCTTTCACCAGGTTCTAATTTATCAGGATTAATTGCATTACACATCGAGCACCCCGGTTCACGCCAGTCAAAACCTGCAAACTTTAAAATTTTGTCAAGACCTTCTTTCTCTGCCTGAAGCTTCACTAAACCTGAACCTGGAACAACCATTGCATTAACCCAGTCTGCAACTTTCTTACCCTCTACTAGAGAGGCTACCTCACGGATGTCTTCAATTCTACCATTAGTACAAGATCCAATAAAAACTCTATCAATCTTAATGTCTGTTAGTAAAGTACCTGGCTGAAGCTCCATATACTTTAATGCTTTTTCAACTGCAAACTTCTTATCACTATTTTTAAATTCGCTTGGGTGTGGAATTTTTCCGCTAACTTGCAATGAGTCTTCTGGACTGGTACCCCATGTAACTGTGGGTTCAATTTCATTGGCATCAAAATTTATTATTTTATCAAAAGTTGCATCTTGGTCAGAATAAAATTTTTTCCAGTATGAAACTGCGGCATCCCAATTCTCTTCCTTAGGGGAAAAAGGTCTTCCTTTTAAATATTTAAATGTTTTTTCATCAGGAGCTACCAGCCCTGTCCTTGCACCAGCTTCTATAGTTAAATTACATAAGGTCATACGACCCTCAATTGATAAATCCTTTACCGCACTACCAGAATATTCTATTGCATAACCTGTTCCGCCTGCTGTTCCAAGCTTTGCGATAATTGTTAACGCCATATCCTTCGCAGTTACACCAATTGGAAGTGTACCTGAAATATTAATCAGTAAGCTCTTTGACTTCTTCATTATGTGGCATTGAGTAGCCAGAAGGTGTTCTATTTCAGAAGTACCAATACCAAAGGCTAGACAGCCTAGAGCACCATGAGTTGAAGTGTGGGAGTCCCCACAAGCTAATATAGTACCTGGAAGGGTAAAACCTTGCTCGGGACCAACAACATGAACTATGCCCTGACGAATATCTGCAAGATCAATATAAGGTATCTTAAAGTCTTGGGTGTTTTTAACCAAAGTGTCAAGTTGAAGTCTTGCTGACTCGTCATCAATGCGCTCAAGCCTATCCGGGGTGGTTGGCATAATATGATCTGGAACCGCCAAAGTCTTATTTGGGCAACGAATCTGTCTTGAAGCATCTCTCAACGCTTGAAAAGCCTGAGGCGTTGAGATCTCGTGGGCAAGGTGTCGGTCAATATAAATTAAACATTCACCATCTTTTCCTTCTTCAATTATATGAGAATCCCAGATTTTTTCGTATAGAGTTCTTCCCAAATTAATACTCCAAAAAAGTTTGTTTAGAAATTACTTTCTATTGCCATAAATACAACCCTTCCCCTTGGGTTATGCACCTTAGAATCATATCCTACAGTCGTTTTTAAATCGGGTGGCAAAGTATTTAAAATATTTTGAACACCAAACGTAAGTTTATAGTTTTTTCCGATTGAATTAAAGAGCTTTGATACATCAAAATATATTTGACCATCATATATAATTTGGTTATTGATCCTCTTGTTATTTTGGTCATCTTTATACCCCGATATAGATCTTACATTTAATGCTCCCCCGTAAAATGAGTTTGATAAACTTAAATTAATAAATGAACGCCATTTTGGAAGAGATCTAGCAAAGTTTCTAAAATTCCTACTTCCAGAGACATCAATTAATTCATCCCCCGTCATATTAGAAATAAAATAATTTCCTATGTATGTTAAATCACCTGATAATTTGAAATTAAATTCATTTGTTAAGCTAATGTTATAGTTAAACCCAACATCAAATCCGGATGTTTTAACTTTGGAGTTATTTATATATGTAGTCTCAATTGAAAGAATCTGATTTGCTCGTCGTGTAATTCTATTATCCATTGGGTTAGTATCAACAATACTTTGAGCATTTTCCTTTGCAATTAAATTTGTATAATTATATCTCCAATAGTTTAACTTCATTATCAAATTAGAGGAAAATCTTAAATTAAGACCAGCATTAAAGTTTTTAGACTCCTCAGGGTTTAATGATTCACTTCCCACAGTTTTAACTCGTCTAAAAACTCTAGATCCATTAAGAGGGTCAGTAATATTTTGCAAAGAAGTCTGTACAGAAAATCTTTGAAATATACTTGGTGCACGATAAGATGTACCATAACTAGAATTCATACTAATCCAATTCTTTGGACTCCATTGAATTAATATTTTTGGGTCGGTAGATGACAGATTCTTTCCATAAATCTCAGACCTCAAGGCTAAAACTAAATCTAATGTTTTTGTTGGTGAAAAATTAAATTCACTAAAAAAGGAATAAACATCCTCTCTCCCCTGAAAGTCTGGTCCACCTACTAGAAAAAGATATTTCTCATTATTAAAATCTTTATCATGATCACCATTAATTTTTTCTTTTCTGTATTGGAAACCGAATGCATAGGTTGTATCAAAATTTTCGAATAGACTTATTTTTCCATTAAACAGTCCCTCTAACAGAAATAATGACGGTGAATAATCATAAATAGCTTTAGATAAAAATGTGTCTATAACATCTTCAGAATTAAAAAGATTATCATCTTGACTAACCAACGCAGAAGAACCAAAGGGATTAAAGAACTGATCAGAATTTGAACCGCCGAAGCCGTTTAGTGCATCATTAAATTCCTTTTCTAAAATATCTTGGATCTTAACTATATTACTATTTTTACTATAGCTTATCTTAATATTTCCTACACTACCATCCTCAAATTCTTTAGAGAGTTCTGAGGAAAATCTATATGTTTTAGAAAGATGCCTTACAATATTCTCTTCCGCATTATTTCCAAGAGCACGCCCTAAAAATAGAACAGGGACCTTAAAAATATTACCTGGATTGTTGGCAGGTATAGTCACCAAATTTAGAATAGGAAATGAAGGAGATGTTCCCCTATTAATACTAATTCTTGCAAATCCCCCCTCAATGAATAACTTGTAGTCTTTAAAATTAAATTCTAAAGAATTAAAATTTAGCAACCTTTCTTCTTCTGGTATTAGATGATAAAATGGTGAAAAATCAAACTTACAAAATCCAATAATTTTATTTGATTGATTAAGTGGGCTTAATATTCCCCCATCTTCACAATCTGGATCAATAACTGGTTCTGACTTGTCTTCACCAAATGGAAGG
>MDSZ01065707.1_pt1 | contig 14816 bp, 20 predicted proteins | sample 811201 | NCBI WGS metagenome assembly MDSZ01 (sample SAMN05326647, study PRJNA326480) | marine metagenome | isolation source: seawater | place: Indian Ocean: North | collected 2010
ATCCATTTATCTGAAAGAACTGACATTATTTATTTTTTTTTTTATTTTTTTTTTGAAAAAATTTTCTTTTTTTTAAATTTTTTCTTAAAGCTAATTCCAATCGTTCATTCTTATCTTTTTTATTCATTCTTTATCAGGATTAGTTAAAAAATCTAAGGTAATTGGTTTAGAAGCATCCATGGTTGGATCTTTTATTCCCTCTTTTTTTGAACTATCTTTAGCTAATCTTTTAGCTTTTTTTTCTGCAAGTTTCTTTTCTCTTTTTGCTTGCTTTTCCATTAGCTTTGCACTTTTAGTAGATTTATAATCGTAATGAATACCCATAAAAAAATCCTCAAATGTATATAAAGCAAAATAATTAAAAAATTAAGGCAATATTTTGAAAAAAAATGCTTTATAATCAGTAAATACAATCATAATAAGTGCTCCTGTAGTTAAATGGTATAACAAGTCATTGGTAATGACTAATTCCCTGGTCAGTACAGGGTGGGAGCACCAGATTATTTTTTATAAAATCTAGATCTAATAAATATTGTTATCACCAACAAAAAAAAGAAAGCAATAAATGGGACATATATTTCTGGTGAAGAAATTAAATCAATTAAACTCGGAGCTTCAATATTTTCTTCAATAATTTTTTCTAAACCATTACCTATCGAAACAACAATAAACAGTTGAGGGAGCATACCAATAAAAGTTGCCAAAAAAAAATTAATTGGTCTAACATTAAACATACAAGGCAGGACATTGGAAATTGAAAAAGGTATCCCACCAACAAATCTATAAATTAATAAATAAAAAAATTCTGATTTTTTAAATTTTTCCTCGAGTTTTTGATATTTTTTTAAAAACTTATCTTGAATTATTTCTTTAAGAAAGAAATTCGCAAAAATATATAAAAAGGTAGCGCCTATTGACATACCTATAATCAAAAAAAATGTACCAAGCCATTTTCCAAATATAAAGCCAGCAAAAATTGCTAAAGGTGAACCAAATCCGGCGGCAAATACCCAAACAATTGTAAATAATATGAATATTAACGCTAAAGTTGGCAAACTTGATTGTCTAAGTTGATAAAAATAATCTCTGTTATTTTTTATAAAATCATAACTTGATATCTCTTGAAAGGTAAATTTAGAGAGAAAAAAATATAAAAGAACGCTCACTGCAATTACATAAAATAACCCAATAAATAATTTAATTTTTTTAGTTTTTTCCATTAATTTAAATGTTAATAATAAAATCTTATATTTGCTATTTATTTATTTAGCCAATATAAAGAGCGAGATTTATAAAATTTAATCATTACTTATGAAAAGAACTTATCAACCAAAAAAAGTCAAAAGATTAAAAAAACACGGATTTCGTTCAAAAATGAAATCTAAGGGTGGTCGAAAACTTTTAAAAAGAAGAAGAGCAAGGGGGAGAAAAAACCTAACAGTATCTTCTACAGTTAAAAGAAAAAGAAAATAGCCCTCTTGTATTATGAAAAGCAAAATTCTTGCTCTTTCTAATAATGAAGATTTTAAGAGTCTACTTAGACAAAAAAAAATCTCAAATAAATATGTAACTATTTTTTTTGGATATTTAAAAGATAAAAACAAAAAAAAATTTAATATAAGCTTTGTAACAAAAAAGAAAATTGGTAACGCCGTTAAACGAAATAAAATAAAAAGAAGATTAAAAAATATTGCAAATGATGCATCTAAAAGAATATCTATAAAATTTAATTATTCATATCTTGTTATTGCTAAGCCAACTATGCTAAACAACGAATATACAAATATAAAACAAACCTTATTTCGAGATTTTGAGAGATTAAAGTGATGAATATTTTTACTAAAATTTTAATAAATTTAATTAAAACTTACCGCTATATAATAAGCCCTATAATTGGACATTCTTGCAGATATTTACCAACCTGCTCCGAATATAGTATTGAATCTTTAAAAACTTTCGGTTTTTTTAAAGGTTTATTGTTAAGTATAAAAAGAATTTTATCTTGTCACCCAATTAAATTTTTAGGTGGTGGCAGTGGATTTGATCCTGTAAAAAAAAATATAAATATTAAAAAATAATGGATACAAGAAACGTAATTGCAGCAATTTCATTATCAGCAGCAGTAATAATTTTATATTCATTATTTTTTTTACCTGAACCAAAAAATATCAATCAAAATATAAATGAAAAAAATAAAGTTGAACAAAATACTGATATGCCAAGTTTAGATGAAAAAGAAAAATTGGTTCAGATTACAAGAGACGAAGCATTAATTCAAAGTGAAAGAGTTTTATTTGAAAATCAAAGTGTCGTGGGATCGATTTCTTTAAAAGGAGCTATAATTGATGATTTAACTTTTAAGGAATACAATATAAGCCTAGATAGTAAAGAAAAAGTAACTTTACTTAATCCAAGAAATGTAGAGGAAGGTTATCTTATCGAAAGTGGTTTTGTAACTGCTGATAAAAATGTTGATGTTCCTAATTCTGAAACTATCTGGACAAATAATAAAAATGAAAAGTTAACAGATAAATCTCCAATAAAACTTTCTTGGACTAATAATCAAGGAATTACTTTTGAGAAAGAAATTTCATTAGATGACAAATTTTTATTCACTATTACTCAAAGAATATCAAATCCAACAAGTAAAAAATATGATTTTTATTCTTATGGACAGATTATAAGGAATAAAATCCCTGAGGGTCTGTCAAATTTTTATATTCTTCATGAAGGTCCAATTGCTACTTTAGATGATGAATTAATTGAGGAAGATTATGACGATATTCAAGACCAAAAATTTTCAAGAGTTGCTCAAAAAGGATGGCTTGGAATTGGTGATAAGTATTACATATCTTCTTTAATCCCACCACGAAATAGAGAATTTAAAACAACATTTGATTATAAAAATAAATTCAGAGCAAATTTTATTACCACTGATCCTCTAGAGTTAAATGAAAATTCATTTATCGAAGATAAGATTGAGATTATAGTTGCTGCAAAAAGAGTCGATGTGATAGACGGATATTCTGATTCTTTAAAAATAGACAAGTTTGATTTAACTATTGATTGGGGATTTCTGTACTTCATCACAAAACCTCTATTCTTTGGAATAGATTATTTTTTTAAACTTCTTGGAAATTATGGTCTAGCCATTATTGCTATCACTATTTGTATAAGACTGGCTTTTTTTCCCTTGGCAAATTTTTCATTTCGAAGTATGGCAAAAATGAAAGCTTTGCAGCCTGAAATGACAAGACTAAAAGAAGTTCATAAAGACGATAAGATGAAGTTGCAACAAGCAATGATGGCTCTTTATAAAAAAGAGAAAGTAAATCCAATGTCAGGATGTCTACCAATTTTAGTCCAAATCCCTGTATTTTTTGCGTTATATAAAGTTTTGTTTGTTACGATTGAAATGAGACAAATGCCATTTTATGGTTGGATAAGAGATTTATCAGAAAAAGATCCAACTTCAATATTCAACCTTTTTGGTTTGTTGCCATATGATGTTCCTTCTTTCTTAGTTATTGGTGCCTGGCCAGTGGCTATGGGGGTTTCTATGTGGATACAACAAAAGTTAAACCCTGCACCAACTGATCCAGTGCAAGCAAAAATATTTATGTTTTTCCCACTATTTCTTACAATTATTTTAGCACCCTTTCCGGCAGGACTAGTAATTTATTGGACTGTTAATAATATTTTAACAATGGCACAACAAGTCTTCATAATGAGAAGAACTACAATTAAAACTACTACTTAAATAGTAATTGAATTATTAAAATTAATGGACTTAGAGAAGATACTTCCAAAAAATGGACCACCAACTAGTGAAGTGACAAAATACATTAAGAAGTATAAAAATGAATTAATTGTTATTAAATATGGTGGAAATGTATTTATTGATAGAACTATATTCAACAATTTTATTTCAGATATAAGTATATTAAATCAACTTGGTCTTTCAATTGTGGTTGTACACGGAGGTGGGCCTAGAATTAAAAGAGAATTAGATAAATCTAATATTCAGACAAAATTCGTAAGAGGCTTAAGAGTCACTGACGAAAAGATAATCAATATAGTTGAGTCAGTTTTAATTGATTTTAACAATGATATTGTTAACTCTTTAAAAGAAAAAGGCTCTAATGCTATTTCAATACATACAAAAAATAATAACATTATTGAAGTAATACCTGAAGCTGAAGAACTAGGGTTTGTAGGAATACCAAATAAAATAAATAACAATATTTTGTTAGATATAATTAAACAAAATAAAATTCCTGTAATATCACCATTAGGCTTAGGAAAAAAAAATCAAACACATAATATTAATGGCGATACTGCAGCTATGGCAATTGCAAAGTCTTTAAAATCTAGGCGTTTGTTGTTAATGACGAATGTTGATGGTGTTTTAGATAAAGAAAAAAAACTTATTGAGGAGATTTCTTCAAAAGAAATTTTGGAAATGATTAAAGATGAAACTATAACTGAAGGAATGATACCAAAAATAAATGCATGTTTAGATGCTGTAAACAACGGAGTTACAGCTGTTGGTATAATAAATGGTACAAAACAACATTCTTGCTTATGGGAAATTTTTTCAGATAAAGGCTCAGGTACATTAATAAGAAAATGAATTTAAAAGAAAAAAAATATCTTTTATTAGATCTCGATGGTGTATGTTATGGAAAACATAATAATTATTCTTTAGAAAAAGTATTTGGTCAAGTTTCACAAAGAATGACTAAATTTATCTCTGAAAGACTTAATATTGGAATAGAAGAGGCAAAAAAACTTCAGACAGATTATTTTTATAAATATAATACAAGTTTAAATGGGTTAATGATTCATCATAAAATTCCGCCTCAAGAATTTTTGAAATATGTTCACACTATTGACTTGTCTTTTATGAAAAATGACAAAGTTATGAGAAATGAACTTGAAAAACTAGATATGGAAAAATTCATTTTTACAAACGGAAGTGCAGAACATGCAAAAAATATTTTAACTCATCTTGGTATATATGATTTATTTGGTAGAGAAAAAGTGTTTGATATTCAAGATGCGGGATATGTGCCTAAACCTGAGGCTAAAACTTTCGACTTAATGGTTAAAAAATTTGGCATAAATCCAAAAGAAACTATTTACATTGAAGATATAGCTAAAAATCTAAGTATTGGCCATAAAAGAGGTTGCACAACTGTTTGGTTAATTAATGACGAGCATTTTGGAAAGTTAGACTCTGATAAAGATTATATTTCTCATAAAATTGAAAATCTGTCTTTATTTCTAAAAGAAATAAGGCTATTAAAAAGTAGATAAACTATGTCTTTAGAAAAAATAATAAATGAGGCTTGGGAGATTAAAGATCAAATAAACCAAAACTCTGACACAAAAATTAAAGATGCTATAAATCAAGTAATTAATGATTTAGATAGTGGCAAATCAAGAGTTGCGGAAAAAATAAATGGCGAATGGGTAACACATCAGCATTTAAAAAAAGCTATAATGTTAAGTTTCAGAATTTATCCAATGGAAAATTTAAATGGTCCTTATAGTAGTTGGTATGATAAATCTCATTTATTAAAGGGTAAAACTGCCGGTTGGACACAAGCAGATCATGAGAAAGCAGGGTTTAGAATGGTTCCCAATTCTCCAGTTAGAAAAGGATCATTTGTTGGTAAAAATGCTGTGCTCATGCCTTGCTATGTAAATATTGGCGCATATATTGATGAAGGTACAATGATTGATACCTTTGCAAGAGCTGGGAGCTGCAGCCAGATTGGAAAAAACTGTCATATTTCTGCTGGATCAGGCGTTGGAGGAGTTTTAGAACCTGCACAAGCTTTACCTACAATAATTGAGGATAATGTGTTTCTTGGAGCTATGTCAGAAGTAGTCGAAGGTGTAATAGTTGGAGAAGGCTCAGTTTTAAGTATGGGCATGTACATTGGCCAATCAACTAAAATAGTTGATCGGAAAACTGGACAAATTACATATGGAAAAATTCCTCCCTATTCTGTTGTAGTTCCTGGTTCATTGCCTGATAAAAATAATTCATCTGCACCATCACTGTATTGTGCAGTAATTATAAAACAAGTTGATGAAAGGACAAGATCCAAAACATCTATTAACGATCTTCTAAGAGATTAAAAATGAGAGCTTTAAATGAGTTAAAATTAGCTAAAGAGCTGATCAAATTTCCCTCGGTTACCCCTATTGATGCTGGTGTTATAAAATTCTTAGAAAAAAAATTAAAGGTAATGGGGTTTAAAACAAAAATTTTAGAATTTAGAGAAAAAAATTTTCAACCTGTTAAAAATTTATATGCAAGATTAGGAACAAAAGAGCCAAATTTATGTTATGCAGGTCATTTAGATGTTGTTCCTCCAGGAAACTTTAAGGAATGGACGGTAAATCCGTTTAGACCTACTATTAAAAAAGGTCATTTAATAGGAAGAGGGGCAAATGATATGAAAAGTTCAATTGCATCTTTTGTTACTGCGGTAAATATATTTTTAAATAAAAATAAAAAATTCAATGGTTCAATAAGTTTGCTTATCACCGGAGATGAAGAAGGAGATGCTATAAATGGGACAAAAAAAGTTGTTGATTATTTAAAAAAAAGAAAAGAAAAAATTAATTTTTGTATAGTAGGAGAGCCTACCAATCCGAATAGATTAGGAGAAATGATAAAAATAGGCCGAAGAGGTAGTTTAACTGGAAAACTAACCATAATTGGATCACAAGGACATGTTGCGTATCCTGATAAAGCTAATAATCCCTCAACTATAATAATAAAAGTTTTAAAAAAAATTAAAGATATTAAATTTGATAAAGGAACTAAAGATTTTCAACCAACTAACCTAGAAGTAACAAAAATTAATATTAACAACAGTGCGGATAATGTTATACCTTCAAAAGCTGAGGCAACATTCAATATACGCTTTAATAATAAACATTCTTCAACTTCTATCAAAAAAAAACTTAATAAAATTTTTAATCAAATAAGTAAAAAAAATAAATCTAAGTTTAAAATTGTATATAGAGTTTCAGGTGAAGCTTTTTTAACTAAGCCGAATAAGACAACATTTATGATTCAAGACATAATTAAATCAATTACAAAAATAAAACCAAAGTTATCCACTACAGGTGGAACATCTGATTTAAGATTTATTAGAGCGATTTCTCCTGGTTTAGAATTTGGTCTTGTAGGAAAAACCATGCATAAAGTTGATGAGGCTGTATCTTTAAAAGATCTAAAAAATCTAACTAAAATATATCAAAATATTTTACAAAATTACTTCAAGTGAAAACTGGATTAATTACTTCAGACTCATGCCAGAATCATGATACTGGGCCAGGTCATCCTGAACAAATAGCAAGGGTTTCTGTTATTATTGAAAATTTTAAAAAATTAAATAACAAAAACATTTTATGGAAAAAGCCATCAATAATTACAGATGACATCATTAAAGATGTTCATAATGAAGAATATATTAAATTAGTTAAAAAATCTTTTCCAAAAAATGGTTTTTTCTCTTTAGATGGTGATACAATTATTTCACCAGGTAGTCAAAATGCTGTGTTCGATGCTGCAGGTTCAATTATTACAGCTATAGATGGTGTTCAAAATAAAGAATTTAAAAATGCATTTTGCCCTGTTAGACCGCCAGGTCATCATTGTAATCAAAATAAAGCAGCAGGTTTTTGTATTTTAAATAATGTTGCTATAGGAGCTCAATATTTATTAAATAAATATAAATATAAAAAAATTGCTATCATAGATTTTGATGTTCACCATGGTAATGGCACACAAGATATTTTCTTTGAAAATGAAAATGTTTTATTTGTATCAACACATCAATATCCCTACTACCCTGGTACAGGCTCTGAAAAAGAAAAAGGTAAATTTAATAATATATTTAATATACCATTACCTGCTGGTACAAATTCAGAAGAATATCTAAATGCTTTTGAATTTGTTCTTAAAAAAATTAAAGAATTTCAGCCTGAATTTATTTTAATTAGTGCAGGTTTTGATGGACATGAAGATGATCCCTTAGCCCAACTAAAACTTCAAACTGAAGATTTCTATAAAATTACAAAAAGAATATTAGAAATATCAAAAAAATTTTGTAAAGGAAAAGTTGTTTCAATACTAGAGGGTGGATACGATTTACACGCTCTCCAAGAGAGTACCCAAAGACATGTTGATGCATTGATAGAATTCAATTGAATAAAAATTAATACATTATAAATAGCCTGCATGAAATTGTATAAAATTAAAAAATCAAAAATAGACAATAAAGGTCGTGGTCTTTATGCAGCAAAAAATATAAAGGCTGGAACAAAAATTATTAATTATATTGGAAAAATCATAACAAATAAATTTGCAGAAGAGTCTGATAAGTTTGATAATAAAAAACCAATTTATTTATTCACTTTAAATAATAAATATACTTTAGATGGAGATTTTTCCTGGAATATAGCAGGATTAATTAATCACTCATGTGACAACAACTGTGATTATGAAGGAAAAGGTCTTAAAGTTTGGGTTACAGCGATTAAAGATATAAAAAAAGGAGAGGAATTCACTTGTGATTATGGATTTGGTTTTGATGAAGATTATAAACAGTTCCCATGCAAATGTGGTTCGAAAAATTGCTGTGGCTATATCGTAAGAGCAGAGTCTAGATGGCGAATAAATAAAAAATTTGCACTTAGAAATAAAAAAAAATTATTATCAAAAACTAATTATTAAAATATTTATTATAATACCTATTAAAAGTTCTTTTTTGTCGATTTAAAAATCTTCTAAATATATTATATTTCTTGTCTCTTCTAGCAATGATTGGATTTTTTATTGTATGATCCCAATATCTTAATCCTTTATGATAAAACCACTCACATTCATAAGCTGAAATACTATCAATACCATTTAATTTACATAAAATAGAGTAAACGCTTTGATCATGCTTGTTACTTATAAATGATTCATAATTATCTATTTTAGATGGAGTATCATCAATTAGATCAAATCTTTTCTCAAAAACATTAATCCATTTTTTTATAAATTCTATGCTAAATTTATTTTTTATCAAAAAAATATTACCAGCCCAATATTGAGGAGAGTTTATTATGTCTTTTCTTTCCATTACATTGAAATAATTCAATAAATCAGCTTTCGTGTATTTAAATTCAGATATATCTGGAAACTCAAATTCATCATTTTCAAAACCTTTTAATGGAAAATATTGAAAGCCTAATATTCCTTTATTAGAATTCATTAATTGTTTTACATAATATTCTAATTTATCTACACCAGCTTGATTAAAATGGCAGCCAATATCTGTATAATTCACTAAATCTTCATATTCAATTTTTTTTAATGTTTGGTAAATAATTAATGGTTTCCAAAACCAATAACCATAACCATTTTTTTTTCCTTTTTTTAATAATTCAAATATCAATTTTTGTGAGTCCATATCTAAATCTGATATTTTAAAAACAATTATTTCATCGTAAAAATTCATTTTTTTAGCTTGTTCATAAAATCTTGGAATGCTTAACTCTAAATCAGGGCTTGCAAAAGCGATAAGAAATTTTTTACCCATTCAATTAAATTTTCTATAAAATTTCTTTTTAACTAAATATTTGGTCCAGATATTTTCATCTTTTATTATTTTTTTTAATGATGAAAAATTTGGTGACCAGTTTAATATTTTTTTTGATTTTTTTATATCACAAACTAGTTTTGCATTATCCCCTTTTCTTCTTTTCAAAAAATTAAATCTTATTTCTGATTTTAAGGTTTTGCTTATGCTATTCAAAATTTCTAGATTGGAATACCCTTGGCTATTTCCAAGATTAATTATTTCTTTAATTTTTTTTTTTTCGATTTTTTCAATACCAAAATATATCGCTCTACAAATATCTTTAATATGAATATAATCTCTAATGCATGTTCCATCATTAGTTGCATAATTTTTACCAAAAATTTTTGACACTTTATTTTCATTTAAATTGTTTATTAATGACGGTATTAAATGTGTTTCTGGATTGTGAAACTCACCTATTGGAGGGTTAATAAATGCTGATGCAACATTAAAAAATCTAAAAATAATATAATTTAATTTTTTTTCTTTGATTATATTTTCTGCTTGTAATTTTGATTTTCCATATTTATTTATAGGTTTCAACTCTGAATTCTCATCAATTTTTTTATCTTTATTTTTATAGACTGCAGCTGTACTTGAAAATATAATATTATCTATTTTGCTTTTAATCATAATATCGAGAATATTTTTTGTAACTTGTAAATTATTTAGTAAATAGTCTTTAGTTGAAAACTTTTCATTTACAGTTGATAAAGCAGCCAAATGAATAATTGTGTTTGGGTTTATTTGATTAATAATTTTTTTCGTTTTTTTAAAATTTAATAAATTACATTTATAAAAATTTTTTTTTGAAATTTTTTGCCAAGATTTAAGATTTGATTTGTCTAAAATATAAACATCAAATTTCATCTTTAAAAAAGAATATAAGCAACTTCCAATGTAACCTGTCCCTCCTGTAATTAAAATTTTTTTTTTCATTATTTATCAATATATAATTTTTGTTAAATATAAACCTTTTGCAGGGGCGGGTGGCGCACATAGTTCTCTTTTTTTTGATTTAATTATTTTTTCAAATTTTTTAACACTCCATTTTTTTTCTCCAACATATTTTAAGCTACCAACCATAGATCTTACCTGTTGTTGTAGGTATGATTTAGATCTAAATTCGATTATGATTTGATCGTTCATAGATTTTAGTTTTACAGATTTAATTGTCCTTATTGGATTTTTTGCATTACAACTTGAAGCTCTAAAAACAGAAAAATCTTTAGTTCCTTCAAGTTTTTTTGCTGCTTTTTTCATATTTGTAATGTTAAGTTTATTTCTAATATGCCAGTTTCTTTCCTCATTTACAACTGAAGGGCTAATTCTATTTAATATAATATATTTATAAACTCGTTCTTTGGCATTGAAGCGTGCGTGAAAATCTGAGCTCTTTTTTTTTATGTCTATTACAGAAATTTGTGTTCCATCTAAAAAATGATTAATTGATTTTAAAAACTTTTCATTATTTTTAATTAAATTATTACAACTGAAATGTGCAGATTGCGCTAATGCATGTACACCTGAATCAGTTCTACCTGATCCTACTATTGTAACTTTTTCCTTTAAAAGTTTTGAAATTTGTTCTTGAAGAACACCCTGTATTGTTTTGCCTTTTTTTTGAATTTGCCAGCCTCTATAAATAGTTCCAACATACTCAATTAGAATTTGGTATTTATTCATTCAAAATTAATATTCCTTTATTAATTTGAGAACCAAGTATAAATTCATTAATTTTTTGTGCTTTTTTTCCTTGTCTTTGTATTTCATAGATTTTTATTGATTTTTTGTTTCCACATACAATTTCCAATTGTTCTGAAATTACTTGTCCTACTTCTCCTACCCCATAACCTACCTCAGCTTTTAAAATCTTATATCTCTCACCCTTAAAGAAAAAATATGCTCCTGGTGATGGATATAATGCATTAATTTTTCCTATTATATTTTCTGCACTATCCGACCAATTTATCAAGCCCTCAGATTTGTCAATTTTTTTTGCGTAAGTAACTTTAGTGTGATCTTGTTCAATAAAATGAGCCTTATCGTCTAAGATCATTTCCATATCATCTAATATTTTTTCAGATGCTAAATTAGAAAGCTTTTCTGAAATATTTTGAAAATTATCATTATAATGTAAATCAATTTTATAAGTTCTACAGACTGGACCTGCATCTAAATTTTCTACAATTTTCATAATGCTAATTCCAGTTTCTTTATCTAAATTCATAATTGATCTCTGAATAGGCGCAGCACCTCTCCATTTTGGGAGAATTGATGCATGAATATTTATAAAGCCTTTTTTTGTTAAACTTAAATACTTCTTTGGAATTATCTGACCATAGGCAACCACTAATGCAATGTCAGCATTTAATGATTTTAAATATTGATATTCTTCTTCATTATCCTTCAATTCCTCTGGAGTTCTAAATTCTAAATTTAGTGTCTCCGAAATATTTTGTATTGGAGACTTGTTTATTTTTTGCCCTCGATTCGATCTTTGCGGAGGTTGAGTATAAACCACTGAGATAGGAAAACCGTTTTGATATAATGATTTCAAAATTGGCACAGCAAACATGGGTGTCCCCATAAAAATAATTTTCTTTGGCATTTTAAATTAGATTACTATCTGATTAGATTTTATTTTTGATAGTTTCTTAATTATCATAGATTTTTTTAATTTTGATAAATAATCAATAAAAAGTATACCTTCAAGATGATCCATTTCATGTTGTATGCATGTCGCTAATAATCCATTTGCATTTAAAACTTGTTTCTTTCCATTGTAATCTAAGTACTCAACATCACAGGTACTTGGTCTATCGATTTCTGCAAATTGATTGGGTACAGATAAACAGCCTTCTTCATAAGTATTTTTATCTTGGTTTTTATTTAAGATTACTGGATTAACAAAATATTTTGGATTTTTTTTTTCACTATTACGACTTAAGTCCATTACAATAATTCTTTTTGGAACTCCGATTTGAATAGCAGCAAGGCCAATACCATTTGCGGCATACATTGTTTCAAGCATATCATCCATCAATGCTTGTTCTTTCTTGCCAACTTTCTCTACCGGCTTTGAAACTTGTCTCAAAATTTTATTTGGTTCAGTCAATATTGATTTTATAGTCATAATAAATTTATTTTAGATGATTTTTTAAACTTTTAAAGGCAGAACTTTTAATAAAATTTTATTTCTAATATAATCAACATCTAGCTGATTAAGTGCGCTTATGATAAATAATAAAGTGTCATCATCAAGTGCTTCTAATTTATCTTGCCCAATAACTTCAATTATTCTAAGTAATGTTGCTCCTATTTCATTATTATTAATCATTACTTGAATATCTGTTGGCATTTCTGACTTGTTTATTTCGTAAAGATCGTCATATTTTTTTGAAATCTTTATTCCATCTGATCTGATTGACTCAATCAACATTATATCTTTTTTTGTAAGAACATACTTTTTATTTTTCTTAATTTTTTTCAAAAAATTATCTAAATCTTTTTCTATTTTTGATTTAGCATAATCTCCATTAAAATAATTCACTAATTTTGATTGATGAAGTATATCTTTATTAAACTTTATATTATTTTTTTGCTCTATTTCTTTTTTTAAATTTTCAAAGTAAAATGTAGAAAAATTTGATGGAATCTCGTCAGGATTAATTTCTTTTAGTAAAAAAACTAATTCCTCGTCAAAAGCATTAGTGTGATTTTCTTTTGCAAACAAATCTTTTAAAATTTTAATTAATTCAATTTTTTTTTCAGGCTCTGACTCTAAAAGTATTTTTTGATAAATCAAAGCTTTAGCCTCTACATTTGACAGAGACTTGTATGTCTCTTTAGCATTTAAAAGTTGATTAATATTAAATTGAAATCTTTTATAAATTTCAAAAAGATCTTTTTCAGAATAATTTTTATCATGAGTTGCTTTTTCAACTAAAGTTATTTTTTTTAAGTCTTCTATATCAATTTCTTCAATTTTATATAATAAATTTGCTGATGCTAAATATTTCCATATTAATTTAGGAGTATTTTCATTTGGATCGAAAAAAAATTCTTTATTAGTTCTATGAGCTAAATGAAAATCTAAAATATTTTTTTCAGAAATGGACATGTCAACATTATTTATAAAACCAAATAAAAAATTTATTTTGTTTTCAAAATAATCATTTTTAAATCCAAGTTCTTTTTTAAGATCAAAAATTAATTGAGCTTCTTCATTTTTTTCATCATTGATTAGACAATACAAATTAAATTTTGATAAATATTCATTGGTTATGATTTCTGTGTTTTTAGAAAAAATTTCACAAGCTTTTACGACATTATAATCAGATAAATATTGATCAACAAGGTGTCTACTTAATTCTGGATGTATATTGATGATTTGGTTACTGACTAAATATTGCTCAATTAAATTTCTATTATTATTTTTTATTAACCAATCCGATTTTATTTTTAAAAATTCATCTTCTGTAATATTCAAATTTGGGTAGTATGCATTAGTTAATAAAATAATATTCATTAAATTCGATGCGTCATTTGATAAATCTTTACCAAGTAAATTTGTAAAAATATATTTTAGTTGATCACCATTTGAGTTTGACCACATATCAATCTTTAGATCATAATCTTCTGGATCATAAAGTCCTATTATTTTTAAATCTTTAGAACCTAGAACTTTCCCAACTTCAATCACATCATTTTGCTTTTTTAATTGAAGATCATAAATACTTTTTTTTTCTAAATCTTTTTCTTCAATGTCTTGCTTGATCACATCACTAGAATTTTCCTGAATTATTTCTTTTTGATCTATGTTCCAAATATCTATTGGTTTATCATCAGCATAAACAATTTGACCCACAAAAAAAACAAAAAAAATAATTGATAAATATTTTCTATTTAACAATTTTAAAGTTTTCATTAGGTATAATTTTTTCAATTTCTTTTTTTGGAGCTGGAAAGTCTATTTTATTCAAAAGAAAAATTACTCCTACAACAACAAGAAGGATAAAACTTAGCTTAATAACTAGACCTATAAGCTTATTGGTTGAACTTGTTTTTTTTGTAAATTGCATATAACTTTGATTAAAATCAAATTAAGACATATTTGTGTTTTTTCAACTCAGAAACTTATGAAATCAAAAAAAAATA
>MDSZ01260322.1_pt1 | contig 14816 bp, 15 predicted proteins | sample 811201 | NCBI WGS metagenome assembly MDSZ01 (sample SAMN05326647, study PRJNA326480) | marine metagenome | isolation source: seawater | place: Indian Ocean: North | collected 2010
AGACCGAAGTCAACGGGTTTACAGCCCGCCCCATTTGACCGCTCTGGAACCCCTCCCTTAGGGGAAGTGTCCCCTTGTTCAATAAAGCTTCAAACAACACGCGTTTTATATAGTTTATTCATGTAATTGCAATACGAGAAATATTAAGAAAATTAAGCAAAAAACGTGTAAAAGTAATCAGAATTTATGAACAAATCGACATTTTTTATTGTAGGTCAGCATGCAGTAATTGAGGCTCTTAAAAACCCTAAAAGAAAAGTTTTAAAACTATTTTTGACAGAGGAAAGTAAAAAAAATATTCATAGGAGAAGTCCAAAAAAAAATCTACTTCGAGAGGTAAAAGTTTATTACAAGACAAAAAAAGAGCTGGACAAATATTCAAACAAGGAAAACTTACTTCATCAAGGATATGTGGCTGAAATAGAGCATTTAGAAAAACCAGTTTTAAATGAGTTTATAAATGAAAAAAAAGAAAAAACTCTTGCATGCTTAGATGGTATAACTGATCCAAGGAATATTGGTTCATTAATAAGGAGCGCAGTATCATTTAATATAGATGGTATAATAATTAAACAAAGAAATTTTCCAAAAGAAAGTAAGCTTATGTATAAAGCGGCAAGTGGTGCAATGGAATATGTAAATATATTTGAAGTTTCAAACATTAATACTACTTTAAAAAATCTTAAAGATAAGAACTTTTGGGTTTATGGTTTTGATGCAAAAGGAGATAAAAATTTTACAGAAGTTGATTGGAAAGGAAATAATATACTTTTATTTGGCTCAGAGGGATCGGGTATGCACAAACACACATCTAAATATGCTGATTTTTTAGTAAAGGTAGATATAGATAAAAAGATTGAAAGTTTAAATATATCTAATACTGCAGCAATAGCATTTCATCATTTAAATTTTGCCAATAATGTAAAATAAATGAATAGAAATACAAACTGATTGATAGATTCAAAAAATTATTTTTTTTTCAAAAATATTTGGCATAAATTTCATGTAATTTTAAAAAATCTTTTGGTTTTTTTTTAAAAAAATTAATTTTTTTATCTTTTTTTATAATTTCTTCTAGTTTTAATAATTGTTCATCTCCAATTTTACAATCATATAAGAGAGATATAAAATGAGATCTTTCAAGTTGTTTTTTTAAAATAATTTCATTTGTAGAAATTGGACCACTAAATTCATTAATGGTTATTTTTAATTCTTCACGGCCAACATTAATTATTCTGTCTTCAATCTTTTCTCTAAATCTTACTATTCCACCAGGTATATGCCATCCTTTACCGGCATAATCATCATTTCTCCAGGTTAATAACAAACCCCTTTTGGGACATTTAATTAGTAAGTCAACATTAATATAAGGTGTCATTCTACCAATAAAATAAAATAGATCATCAGGTAATCCTTTGTTGGGATTTTTTATTTTTTTTTCAATTTGGTTAATATATTTTTTCATATAATGAATTTATAAATATCTTTTTTTTGCAATTAAAAATGCAAATAAAATTGCTATTAAAAAACTTTTTTTCTTTATGAAATAAGGAATTAAATTTCCTCCATTTGCAGCTTTAGGTGAGTAATTATTCATTGCATTTATAAATAATTTTCTTAGATATGTTTTTTTCCAGAATACATAAGTTTTGTAAAAACTTGAAAAAGAGTTAATTCTTATACAAGATCTAATAGTATATATTATCGAATATGCTCCTATACAATGATATACTTTATTTTTAATATTCAAAAAGTCTTTTTCATTTTTAATTAAAAATTTCTTACAAGAATTAACTGGCTCTAAAAAAGATAATTGGTGATGTAATTTTTTATTTGCAGCAAAAGTAGCTTTAACTAAATTTTTATTTCCAGATTGTAGTGTGTGTTGATAAATAGGTAAATTAATATATTGAATTTTTTTTGATTTAGTCAAGAATTTAAAAACAAAATCAGTATCTTCACAAATATGCAGTTTTTCATCAAAGCGTAGTTTTTTATGATGATTTAGAAATTTGGTTTTATATAATTTAGCCCAACAATTGGTAAACAAATTACTTTTGTTTGGTTTTAATAAATAATTTAAAAAATATCTTTTTATATCATGAGTTAACAATTTTTTATCACTTTTATAAAAATTATTAGTTAAAATCTTGTTTTTAACTAAATATTCAAAATTAAAAGTTATAAGGTCACCAAATAATTTTTTATTAAAAATTTTTGAAAATTTTGGATTAATATAATCGTCACCATCTAAGAAAGTTACATAGTTTGTTTTGGAACATAACTTTATTCCAATATTTCTACATTTTGAAACACCTAAATTTTTTTTGTTTATCTTTAATTGATCGATTTGATTTTTTCTTTTAGCCAATTCAGCAATTTTAAGAGAGGAGTCTGATGAGCAATCATCAATTAAAACAATATAAATATTATTATTTTTTTTTAATGCTGCTGCAGATCTAATAGTTTTTTCTAGAGTTTCTTCGTTGTTGAACGAGGTTATGACTATTCCTATTTTCAAAAAATTAATAAAAAAAGTTAATAATATTTTTTAAATGGTAATTTACCTTTGGCTTGGATTGCTGGAATTATTTCTGGAGCATCATGAGATCTGCCATTACAAAAATTGCAAGCTGGTAAATATTTAATTTCACTAATATATTTAATTATATCCTCTTTTGGAGATTTTAAACTGACACCATTTTTTTCATTAAAAGGTATAGCGTGCAACCTTTCGGCATTTGAAACAAATGGGCACCGATATAACTTGCCGTACATAACAGTAAATAAATTTTTCCCACAACATTTTTCAAAAATTTCCTTCATTCCTTCCTCTGATCTTTTTTGATCTTTAATAACAGCGCTATCTGTCCAATTATTTGGCGGCATTGATCTATATGCAATATTCATATCATCAAGCAAGTCAGTAACTTTTTTTGTATTTTTAGAAAGTGAACCATAATCTGTTATTGAAAAAACCAGTTTTGGGGTAACATACTTTTTCATTAGTTCGCCCTTTAGTGGTATGGTTGCATTGGTATAAATCACTAACTTTGTTAATTTTGGAGATTGTAAGAAATAATCGATAATTTTGTAGATATCTTTATTAAAAAAAGGTTCACCCCCAATAAGTCTCACTTCAAATACGTGGTCTATTTTGGAGGTCAAATTCTCAAAATCTCGGACAACCATTTCATAATTTATATTTTTTGCATCATTGTAATATTGCATTAAATTTGCACAGTCTTTACAATTTAAAGTACATTTTTCAGAAATTACTATATCTACGCTATGCATAAATTCATTATTTTTACTTATAAAATTTTTATGACATAATTCCACAGCTTTAAGAGTATACTCCACAAACTCATCCGACTCACCTGTTCGATTTAAATTTGCTTTTTGATCTTTAATAATTTCTCCAAGAGCAGACCACTCTATATTTTCAAATTTATTTTCAACGATTGGTATTACATCTTGAATATCTAATACGGTAACTAATATTAAGTCATCAGCATCAACTAACTCACGTGCTTTTTCGGGAGTATAAACCAATAAATTATTATATTTGATATTTTGTTTTGCAGAACCACTGTCAATGAATCCTTTTATATTTGTAGAAATATTATCAGATGCCCACTTTCCTGCAGCACCTACTCCCCAAATCCATATATTTTTATTTTGAATATTTAATTTCATAATTTATTCTCTGAACCGTTATCAGTAATAGTTTTTTGTCTAGCAAAATTTTCCCATCCTCTTTTATTAAATCCCATATTGTACTCTGGTAATCTTAAACTCATACATTTTTTACATAAATCAACATTTTTTTTATTTTGATTTATTTGATTAATATTAGTCTCTAAAAAATTTGGGGCTACTATATTTTTTTCTCTTTCCCAAACTGTACAGCATACTGGCACTGATAAATCTGCATTTATATTGATTTGGTTTTCTCTAAATGGACATGTATTTTCTGGCAATGGAACTTCAGATGAAGCCTTTATTCCTTCATCTATTGTTACTAATAAATTATCTTGAAGTTGTTTTGTTTGTAAATCAGGTTTTCCATCTAGATGTGATAACACTCTCTCTAAAGGCATTACTAAAGCATAAGTTTTTGAAACAATAAAACCTAATTCTTTAGCAAGCTCTTCCATTTTATCGATATTTTGACCACTATTATCTTTATACAAATGGTAATTAATATCGACTAATGTGTTAGATTTATATTTGTCAATTAATTCTTTAATAAAATATAAATTTTTTTTGACTAAGTTTATGTCGCCACCTTGATGAGTATTGTTATATGCTTCAGGAAAAAATCCTGATAATGATACTTTTAAATAATCGGGTGATGATTTTATAATTTTTTCAATTCGTTTTCCAAATTTAATTGATAAATTACTAGATAAAGCAACTGCAACATTATGTTCGTGAACGTAATCAATTATCTTATCTATATACGGATGAAGAAGTGGTTCTCCCCAACTATATAAATTTATATGTGAAATTGACGGTGTATCTTTAATTATTTTATCAAAAACTTTTTTAAAAACATCTAGGTTCATAGATCCTTTTGGTACATCAGTCTCTACAATACTATGAGGGCAAGAAGCACATTTCAAATTACAAGAACCTAAAATATCAACAGTATAATATGGTGCCATTTCGTCATGAAAACTAACTACAGGTAAATTTCTTATATCCATCTTTTGAAACTGATTGATAATTTCTGACTCTTTCAAAGACACAGCTAATAAAACAACTACATCATTATTTGATTTTAAAATCTTTTTTATATCATTTGGATGGTAGACTTGAAGACCATGAACTGTATTACCAACTAATGCTGGATCTGAGTCTAAAAAATTTAGAACGTTAGCATTTTTTTCTTTTAGCTGACGTAAAGCTCCAATACCTGTCATTCTAGCTCCCCAAATAACTATATTTTTACCAGAAATAAAATTAAAAAGCTCAGTTCTATTTTTAAAATGCATCACACACTAAATTGTTAAGTTATACACAAATATTAATATATTATTTAAAAAAAGTATCAACTTGATTTAAAAATTTATTCTCTCTCTCTCAATTACTAAAGGAAGATTTCTATTATGAGTTAAAATTTGGATCAGATATTCTCCGATAAATCCAAGTAAAAAAGTCTGAATAGAAGCAATACAAAATAAACCGATTATCAATGGTGCTATACCGAGTTGAAATGAATCCCAGAATAAAAGTTTGAAAACGAAAAAAATTATCGCAACTAAAATTGACAAGATGCTAGCTAAAAAACCTACAAAAGTTGCTATTCTAAGTGGAACTTTCGAATGTTTTATAATCCCTAAAATAGCCATGTCGTATAATGTATAAAAATTTTCTTTTGTTTTCCCACCTGCTCTTTCAAACTGATGGTAAGGAATAATTTTTATGTTATCTGAAATTTCACATAATAATCCTCTGAAATATGGATAGGGATCAGCTATTCTTCTCAAGTGGTCAACAACATCTTTGGATATTAAACCTGTGCTTCCACTCCTTTCAATAAGTGGTATTTCAGAAATAATATTTATAAATTTGTAAAAAAAGGATTTAATAAAATCTACAACCTTATTTGTATCAGATGAAACTCTTTGACCTAAAACTATACTATATCCATTTTCCCATTCTTTAATATATTTTCCAATTAGGCTAATTGGTTCTTGAAAGTCTGAACTTAATAAAATTGTAGCATCACCAGTTGACTGTAATAAACCATATTGTGAGGATCTAATGCTACCAAAATTTCTTGAGTTTAAAATAACTTTTACATTTTTGTCTTTCTCTGCGATTTTTTTGACTATAGAGATAGTCTTATCAGTAGAACTATTATCTATAATTATATGCTCATAATCGTAAGAATAATTTTTCATTTCTTTTGAAATTTCATCACAAAGCTTAAGAATATTCTCTTCTTCATTAAAGGTTGGGGTAACAATGCTAATTTTTTTTTTCATTTACTTTTTTTAATTCAAGATTTAGGATTCCATCTATCGTTTAACATCTTAATTCTTTTGTCATCTTCTTGAAATATTGACCCATAATAATTTTTTTTATTTTTTAACCATAAAAGCTCAAAATTAATTGCCTCTAACATACCCTTTGATAAATCTTTAATATCTAAAGCATCAGAAGAAAATATCACTTTTCTTGTCTCAAATCTGTTTAATTTAGTATCTCTAACTTTTTTAAGAATATTTACTGCATCAATAGATACAGCTCCACCAACAACTAAATCTAAATCATTTTTTTTTGCATGCTTTGCTACATCTACAACGGAATTTGTAATTTTTTCACTTTCATTTATATCATCTCTATTCATTCCTTGAGATAAAGTGTAATCAACTCTTCCAAAAACCCATCCATTTATTTTATCAGACGTTTTGTAAGTATTATTTATATTTATTATCTTGTCTAAATTATCAGTTGTTGTTTTAGTCTCAATATTAATCAAAAAATCAGTAGCTTTTTTTTCTTCTTCATCAAAAATTTTGTTTTTTGCTTCAATAAATTTTTTTAAAGCATAATCTGTCTCCACCATTGGTGCTATAATATATTCGGTACCAAATTGTTTACATTCCATTAAATCTTTCATGGCTTCACAACCACCAATTTTAATTCCAAGTTTGAGATTTAATTTTCTTACAATTTCAATAAGCCTCATGAGTTCATCAATTCTAGTACCTTCTGCTTCGAACTCGGCTTTTATACCTATAACACCATATTCATCTCTAAGTGATTTAAGCACTGAAAGCATTTTTTGTTCAAGTAAATTCATAAAACTATAATATCTGAGTTTATTGTTTAATCAATTTTTAATCCACATATCAAATAACTTATCATCAAAAGTTAGATTACTCTCAAATTTGTACCAATTATAAAGTTCTTTGATTGCGATTTTAGGATCAGTAAAACCTATTGAGCCAAACTCATCAATGAATTTTGTGTTATCTCCTGAATATTCTGGATTGATGCCTTTTTCTTTAATTTCAATTTTTTTTTTTCTACCATCAATTTCATTTATAATTTTAGCTAAAGATAAAAATTCAATTACGTTACCAGTACAAGTGTTATATGTAGAGAATTTTGGAGATGCACTAATAAATTTTTCCACAATTTTTGAAAAATCATTGACATACATATAATCAAAGCATCCATTTTTATTTAAAATAATATGTTCACCCTTTAATAATTTACAAATATTATTTGAAATTAGTCTTCTTCTATAATCCTCGTATTTTCCAAAAATTCCAAAAACTCTTAAATTAAAGATATTTCTTTTTTTTTTTAAAATATCTTTAGCAATAATATATTTTGAGTAGCCATAAATATCTGTTTTCAATGGAACATGCTGATCAAAATATTCTTCTGTCATTTTTGGAATATAGTTTCTTTTGTCAAATTCAGCACCTGATCCAATACAAATCAATTTTCCAAAATACTCAGATAATCTTTCAATGTTAAAATACATTTTAAGATTTTGTTCGATAGAGTTAAGTGTTACACAACAATGTATAATGATATCAAATTTATTATCTTTAATATAACTCTCAACAGCTTCGGAATCTAAAAGGTTTAATTGACCTCTTTTAGGTGCAGATATGTCATTAAATTTAGTTTGAAAATATTCTAGAATATTTTTTCCAATAAAGCCATTACTACCGGTGATAAGTATTTTCATTAAGGCTTAAACTAATATTTACTTATTAATTTTATCAAAAAGCTTATCTGTATGATCATCTAAATTTTCGTCACAACAGACCATTGGTGCTGAACAATCTTTGCAAAATGGGATTTGATCTCTTTTTCCCTGCAATTGAGCTATTTGTAAATCTTTAAGTGTTTTTCCATTCCAAATATCAGACGCACTACTTTTTGAAGCATCACCAATCTTAACTTCTCTAGGCCAGTCTAAGGTACAAGGACTCACTATTCCATCGTGATTAATATGGAGATACATAAAAATAAAAGGACAAACCTTTTTATATCTAACTGTTTTTTGATCATACATTCCTGTGTAATCAACAGAATTTTGTTTATCCTCTTGAGTCTCAGCCCATTGAGGCACAATTTTTTCTATATAAATTTCATCAGCGATATTGCCAAATGTTTTATAAAAATATTCTTTTTCTTCATCTGATAATGAAAAAACAGTTTTACCATTAAGTTCACTCGCGTTGTTTACCACTTTGATATATATAACTAAGTCACCTTTAGTTCTGCTGTATTCATAAAGATCTTTAATATTTGCCAAAAAATCTTCCCAAACAATTTTAGCTTTGGCAACTTTAAGATATCTCTCACTACTCAAACCCTCAAGAGATATATTGATCCGTTGTAATCCTGCATCGACTAATTCTCTGTTCAATTTTGGATTTAATTTCGAGCCGTTAGTAAAAATTTCAACTATGTCAGCTACACCAGATTTCCTTGCATACTCAACATGTTTGGGTAAATCAGGGTGCATTGTAGGTTCACCATGATTACCTATTTTTATTTTTTTTATTTTATCTGGAAATTCTTTAAGATCATCTACAGTTTTTTTAAACAATTCCATTTTCATCATTCCGTGAGGAAAACCTTTCTCTTTTTTTCCAGCTATATCAGCCTGAAAACAGAAACTGCACTTAAAATTACAATAACTACAAACATCAATATGAACAGAAAATGGTGTCCTTAGAGGCACGGCATCCTCTAATTTAGTCTTATTCGAGGAATAAATCCTTGGCTGAACAACTGCTGAAATTTCGTTTGTTGATGCCATTCCTTTAATGTTTGATGATTTTAATTTTTTATCGCTCATAAAATAAGTTTTTTATCAAACTAAGCATTTTTTACAACTCAAATAAATTCTATCTTGTTATCTTTTAGCTTAGCTAATTCAATATCAATATTCATCCTCTTAACGCTTTTGATTACCTCATCTGGGTAAATTCCAGGAACCATAATTATTAATAAATCTATTTTAGTATTTAAAAGTGTTTCTGGTGAAACTATTTTAGTATTCATAACAGGTGAATATCTACCTTGTTTAAATTTGGCTGAGTCAACAATATATTCTATATCCTTTATTTTACTCAATGCTAATAATGCTAAAGTTCTGTGTCCAGCTCCCCAAATTGCAACTTTCTTTTTTTTCTTTTTATAATTTTGAATTAAGTTTTGAAAATCATAAATTAAATTTTCAACTTCTTTGTAATCATCTTTTAAATTTATCTTTTTTATGGTTTCAATCGTATGTATAGCCTTGTTCTGTCTCTTTTTTACAATAATTAAAATATCATTTTGATTATTAATTAGATCACACTCCAAAACATCAAAATTAGTTTCATAAAATATTTTTTTTAAAGTATCTATTGTAAAATAAGATAAATGATCTGCTACAAATTCATAAAAACTTTTTGTCTCTAATAAATAATTAAGATTTGGAACTGTGATCAGACCAACTCCATCATTATCTAAATTATCATAAATTTTTTTAATTGCAGATTTCGGTTTAGGCAAATGTTCAAGAAAATTAAAACATATAAACCCTTGAAAAGGTGCAGACTCTATAATTTCTAAGTCATCTATAAAGCCTTTGATTATTTTCCTTTTTTTATTTTTTGCAAATAAAAATGAGTCATAAGAATGCTCTAACCCATAAGCTATCATGCCGGCTTCCTCTATAATATCAAGCATATCTCCTTTAGCGCATCCAATTTCAATAATTTTTTTATTTTTTAAATTAAATTTATTTGCAAAGTCAGTCATTTGTTTCAGACGAGACTTTCTTGCATCTCCTGATATTGAAGCTGCAGTTATTACATCTTTATAATAACTAACTGGTTCTAAATTTAATTGTACTAAGCCACATTTATCACATTGATAAATATCTAATGTAATATTTTCAGTTGATGGTAAATCTTTTAAATCTAAAAAATGTTGGGCTGATATTGGCATGCCCTTTAAAGTTAATAATGGATTGTTAATTATTTCTTTTTCACAAAGTCTACAAATTATTTTATTCATCTAATTGATATTATAGTTAATTTTATCGAAAACAACTTTGTAAAAATTATTATTTATTAATTAATATTCTTTTTAAATTATGAAATTTTTTATAGTTTATCAAAATTCTATTTTGTCTCTGAAGATTTGAGTAAGTTTTTTTAGGATAATTAATTCTTTTATTCTTATATAAAAAAAAATTTAAAGAAGCATTTTTACAAAAATTATAATCAATCATGCTATCACCAATAAATATTATTTGATTTTTAGGTAGATTAATTTTATTTTGAATTTTTATAAAAAATTTTTTATCAGGCTTTTTTACTTTATATATATCTGAACAAAAATATTTAGTAACAAATTTTTTTAACTTTGTTTTCTTGATTATTTTATGAGTTAAAACAATAGGTTTATTAGTGCAAATATAAATTTTTATTTTTTTAGATTTAATAAATTTTAACAAATTTATAACTCCTGGTAATATTAATTTTTCTCTAATTTTTAACTTTTGGTAAAGATTTCTAAAATTCTTCAAATGAAATTTATAATTAGTATTGCCAATTAATTTTTTAATTAATATGTCTCCTCCAATTGCAGTATATTTTGCTATTTTGTAAATGCTTATCTTTTTTTTATTAAGATCTTTTTTACGTATGTAATTAATTATTCTTTCAATATCTTTATCACTATCGATTAATGTGCCGTCTAAATCAAAAATTATTCCTTTGATTTTCTGTGTATCAGATATCATTAAGTTTTTTTAGAATTTGAGCATTAACTTCATCACTTAAAAAAGGATACATTATTTCCAAAGAAGGTGTCACTATTTTATTATTAATTTTCTTTGATTTTAATTTAGGCTCAAATTCTTGTATTGTGTCAACATTAATATTTATTAAAAGCGGCCCATTCAAATTTAAAATCTTTTTTAATTTACTTTTGAAATCTTTTAACTTTAAATTGTAAGATTTTAATCCAAAAGAATTAGCAATTTTAACAAAGTTTGGAAAAGAAATACCAGATTTCGGTGATGATCCATGTTCAATACCAAAAAAGTTTTTTTGAGTTTGTTTTATTGAGAGATAGCCATCATTATTTATCAAAAAAATTATTATATTTAGATTTAAGGATTTAATTGTTTCAAGTTCTTGAAGGTTCATCATTATACTTCCATCACCTGCTAAACAAATAATTTTTCTAGATTTATTTGCTATAGCTGCACCAATAGCACCTGGTAGTTCAAAACCCATTGATGCAGATCCAGAATTAGCAACAAATTTATTTCCTTTATTTAGATAGCCTACTTGATTAGGTACAACTGTAGCAGCACCATCTGCTGCAACAATTATTTCATTTTTTTTTAATAATTTAAAGAGATCAATTATAAAATGATAAATATTAATTTTATTTTGATAAATTTTATAATCTTTTTTCTTTGGCGTAAATTCTCTTTTGATATAATTACACCAACTTATCCATTTAGCCTTTCTTTTCTTATTTCTGAAATTAATACTCATTTTATTAAATTCTCTAAAAAAAATCCTTAAATCCATTTGTATTTTGTGATCAATGTGAATTAGGTCTTTTTTTTGCTCATGTGGATCTATATCCACAGATACAATTACAGCATTTTTTGCAAAATCTTTCCAATTATAGCTTGATTGTCTTATGTTAAGTCTTGATCCTAATACTAATACCAAATCAGCATATTGTACTACAAAATTTCCAACTCTATTTCCTATAGATCCTTGCCTCCCAAAATAAAATTTATCATAATTTGGATATACATCATGAGCCCAAGCAGTAACTATAGGTATTGAGTTTTTTTTTATAAACTTGAATAATTCTTTTTCTGTTTCAGATATTCTAATTCCGCTTCCAACTAATACGACTGGTCTACTAAATTTTTCAATAAATTTTTTTAATCTTTGTAATTTCATTATTATTTTATTTTTTCACCCTGAATATTAATTGGCAAATCAATCCAAATTGGACCTGGTCTTCCTGCCCAAGAAAGAGTAATTAATTTTTTTAAATTTTTTTTTAAAAATCTTTGATTTCTTACTAATACCGCTTTTTTTGTAATTTTTTTAACCATATAAATTATATCATTTTCTTGATCTCCTAGTTGTCTTAACCCAATTTTATTTTTTATAACCATGTTGGTTTGAGATTTGACTTGTCCAGAAATAACAATCATAGGAACGGAGTCAGTATAAGATCCAAAAACACCATTTATAGCATTAATTCCTCCTGGACCTGTGGTAACACACACCACAGCTGGTTTTTTTTTTATTCTCCCATAAACATCTGCAGCCATTGCACATGATTGTTCATGATGTAAAAAATAATTTTTGAACTTTTTATTTTTCCCAAAAGCATTAATTAAATACATAGAGCCACCTCCAGAAACAGAAAAAACTGTATCTATTCCTAACTTAGTTAGTTGATCTACGATATATTCTGAAATGTTCATAAATTATGTTAATTATAGTTTATAACGATCAATATTGTAAAATAAAACTAAAAGCACTCTGTGTAAAAATACAAGTTTATTTTATCAGAAATAATACTTTTCGATGAATATAATCTATATTTTTTTTATTTAATCCTTGATGACATCCAATCAATAAACCATGTTTCATGATATAATCTGAATTTACATAACTTTTTAATTTGTTTCTTGATGATATTAAATTTTTGAATGCTGGATGCCTTAATATATTGCCAGAAAATATAGGCCTTGTTTGAATGTTATTTCTTTCCAAAAAAATTTGCATCTTTTTTTTATCAAATTTTTTGTTTTTTTTAATTATCACCGGATAAGCTAAAAAATTTGTTTGAATATTTTTGTCAATCCGTGGTGTAATAAAATAATCCTCATATTTAGAAAAAAATTTCTTATGTAAATTAAAATTTAAATTTCTTTTTTTTGCAAATTTTGAAAATTTTTTTAGCTGAATTAGTCCAAAAGACGCTCCAATTTCTGAAGGTTCAAAATTGTAACCCACTTCAGAAAAAACAAATTTTTTATCAAATTCTATACCGCTTAATTTAATATCTAATCTTTTTTTTATATTTTCTGAGTCTGCTAATAATGTTGACATTCTACCCCAGCTTCGAAGAATTTTTGCTCTTTTGAAATATTTTACATCATTTGTTAAAAACATACCGCCATTTCCAGCACAACTTATTACATGTGAACCATAAAAACTTGTTATAGAAATATCACTATAGATTCCTGTTGGTTTTTTATTAATTGTAGCTCCTAATGTATCGGCTGAGTCCTCAATAATTTTTAATTTATATTTTTTTGAAATTTCACTAATTTTTTTCCAATTAGGAATATTTCCAATTAAATTTGGTATTAAAACAGCTTTTGTTTTTTTTGTAATTTTTTCCTCAATTTGTTTAATATCAATTTGAAGAGTATCAATCTCAATATCAACAAAGATTGGAGTGGCTTGTGCTAATACAATAGAGGAAACAGCTGTTCCAAAATTCAAACATGGAGTGATTATTTCATCTCCTTTTTTAATATTTAACACATCCATAGCTAAGGTTAATGCTGATGAGCCCGAGTTAACCATTAAACCATATTTTTTTGAAAAAAATTTAGCTACTTTATTTTCAAATTCATTTACTGATTTGCCCATTTGAGTACTTATTCTAAGAGTTTTATTTACTGCAGCAATTTCCTCCGCACCGTATACATTTTTTCCATAAGGTATTTTCATAAAATCTATTTTTGCCTAAAGTAATGTTTGATTTGATCTAAACAAATTTTGTAAGGATCATCTTTTCTTTTTATTAATTTTTCAAAAGAAATTATATAATTTATTGACTCGTTAAAATTAAGTTTTGTTGACCAGTTTAAATTTTTTTTTGCCATCATGCTATTTAACTTAAGTACATTTGTTTCTTTGTTAAAATTTTTTTTAATTTTTGTCTTAAACTTATAAGATGATTTAAATTTATTTACAATATCAACAACTCTCTTAAAATTTTTATCTGAGGGTCCAAAATTCCATACATAGTTTCGGTTTATTTTGTTACTTTTAAAAATTAAAATAAGGTATCCTATTAAAGGATCTAAAACATGCTGCCATGGTCTAATACTGTTAGAATTTCTTAAATATAAAATATTTTTTTTCTTAATTGCTTTAATTATATCTGGAACAATTCTGTCTTTACAAATATCGCCACCACCAATTACGTTTCCTGATCTCGCAACCAAAAATTGTTTATCTTTTAAGTTATTTATAAATCTATAACTATGTACCAATTGTTCGACTGCCACTTTTGAAGCACTATATGGATCATTTCCCCATAAAGAGTCATTTTCTTTAAATATTTTATTATCATTATTTTTATAAACTTTATCTGTTGTGATAACCAAAATTTTTTTTGATATTTTAGACTTCAAAAATGCGTCAATAAGGTTAAGAGTTCCATTAAAATTTATCTCAAATGTTTCCAATGGTTTTTTATAACCATGCAATACTAATGATTGTGCTGCTAGATGAATTATGATTTCAGGTTTAAGTTGTGAGACTTTTTTTTTTTAATTTATTTCTATTTCGAATATCAATAATATTATGACTATCAATTAATTTACTTAGTTTAGTTTTTTCAAATAAACTATTTTTTTCAGCTTTAAGGGAAATTCCAAAAACTTTTGCGTTAAGAAATTTTAAAAGTATACATAACCATGTTCCTTTAAAACCTGTATGACCAGTTATTAAAACTTTTTTACCCTTAAAATATCTAATGAATTTTTTATCCAT
>MDSZ01267655.1_pt1 | contig 14816 bp, 7 predicted proteins | sample 811201 | NCBI WGS metagenome assembly MDSZ01 (sample SAMN05326647, study PRJNA326480) | marine metagenome | isolation source: seawater | place: Indian Ocean: North | collected 2010
ACATAACGCAACCGCACCAGTCATCCTCCCTTTTCCAATATTCCACATATTGGGCTTTGATTGCGTTATTTGGAAAGAAATCATGCTTGTTGTCAAGCGTCCCTTTTCGGCGCGGCGAAAGGGCCAAGCGAAAAGCTTGGGGAAATCAGCATCTTGCTCGCGAAAAATATGAAGCGACGAAGCCCAAAGTGACCGGCCCGACGGTCCCGCAATGTGGTCGACAGTATCGCTTGCTGCCTAGGAAAGCGCGACTCCGTCGCGTATGATCGGTGCGTCGGACCCGAATATCCTGCCTGTGCCGCGCATATGGCGTTTGGCCTGGTAAAGGGCGAGATCGGCGCGCCGCATCAAGTCGAGTTGCGTGACGCCAGGGCCGTCGGCGAGTGTTGCGCCGACTGTGGCGGATACGCGCCGCGTCTGGCCATCCTGCGTGATGGACACCTGAAGCTGATCCAGAACCCGTTGGACATAGGATTCCAGATCTGCACAATCGCGCGGACGGGTGACCAGCAACGCAAATTCGTCGCCGCCCAGTCGCGCCGCAAAAGCGTTGGCCATACAGCCTTCGCGCATGCGCGCCGCCATTGCCCGCAGGATATCGTCGCCGGCCGCATGGCCAAAACTGTCATTGACCGCCTTGAAACCGTCCAGATCGATGAGCAGGAGCGCAACAGGCTCCGCCCGTCTCTTCAACCGTGCCAGAGTTTCGCCCAGACGCTTTTCAAAGCTCGCGCGATTGGACAGGCCGCTCAAGCTGTCAGTGCTTGCGCTGTGACGTAATTCCTCCTCGCGCAGGTGCCGTTCGGTGACATCCTGAAACACGCCGACGATAGCGGCGGGCCGGTCATGCCGGAATTCGACTTCGCCAATGCTGCGCACCCGGCGCATCCGCCCATCGGCAGCAATCAGATCGGTTTCGAAGTCGAACCCCTCCCCGGTTCGCATGGCCTTACGCAGCCTTTTTTCGATCAGCCGCGCCTCTTCCGGAGAATAAAAGGCAAGGGCCTCTTCCAGCGGCGGGGTGGAGCCGATCGGCAAGCCATGGATGGCATAGACCTGGTCGGACCATTGAACCACGCCATCGTCCAGCGACACACGCCAGGACCCGACGCCAGCCAGTTTTTCCGCCTGACGCAGGAGCCGATGCTGGCCGTCCAATATGTCCGCCCGCTCCTCCGCCAGTTCCGCCAGATAGCGCGCATCCTGCGCCGTGGCATGGGCACGCAGAAGCGATTCCGCGACAGCGGCCAGATCGCGCAAAATGTCCCGTTCCTCATCCGACAGCGCGCGCGGCTGCGTATCGATGACGCAGAGAGAGCCAAGCCCGGGAAGCATATCGGAATGCCCGTCATGATGCGGTCGCAACGGGACCCCGGCATAAAAACGGATATGCGGCTTGCCCACCACGAGCGGGTTGCGCGCGAAGCGCGGGTCGGCGCTGGCGTCCTCTATCACCAGCAGATTGTCCTGATGGATGGTATGCGCGCAGAAGGCCTGATCGCGCGGCGTTTCCCGCACCTGGCCCAGACCCTGCGCCGATTTGAACCATTGCCGATCCTGATCCACCAGCGACACCAGGGCGATCGGGCAGTCGAGCAGCCGCCGCGCCAGCGCGGTCAGCGCGTCAAAATCCCGCTCCGGCGGCGTATCGAGGATGTGGAAGCTCGCCAGCTTGCGCAGGCGGGCGTCCTCCAGCGTCTGGTGCATGCGCCCTTTCCTTCTTACCTAACAGTTTAGCGCCCAATCCTAAGATTTCCTTACCAGAGCGGGCACATCGCCGCCCTATCGGCTCGAACGGTCGCAGCGGCTGTTCGGTTGCGCTTGTCACTGTCAGCGGTTTTTCCGATTTCCTTTCGCGGGGGCTGGGGGCTTATAGTTCTAACGCCGCGACACCCCCTGAGCGGCCGATTGAGAGAGGAGTCAATCCATGGACGCAAGGACAAGTGGAAGCCCCCTGAGCGATCCGGGCAAGGAGCCGGCCGCGATGCGCAGCCTGCTGGGTCGCACGAACCGCGACTGGTGGCCCAACCAATTGTCGCTCGACATTCTCCATCAACAGGGTCGCACCGGCGATCCGATGGGTGATGATTTCGATTATGCCGCGGAATTCAAGACGCTGGATCTGGCTGCCGTCAAGCGCGACCTGACCGCGCTGATGACCGACAGCCAGCCCTGGTGGCCGGCCGATTATGGCCATTATGGTCCCTTTTTCATCCGCATGGCGTGGCATAGCGCGGGCACCTATCGCACCGGCGACGGACGCGGCGGCGCGTCGTCCGGCACGCAGCGCTTCGCGCCACTCAACAGCTGGCCCGATAACGCCAATCTGGACAAGGCGCGCCGGCTGCTCTGGCCGATCAAACAGAAATATGGCCGCAAGCTGAGCTGGGCTGACCTCATGATCCTGGCGGGCAATGTCGCCATTGAATCAATGGGCGGGCCGGTGTTCGGCTTTGGCGGCGGACGCGCGGACATATTCGAGCCGGAAAAGGATATTTACTGGGGCACGGAAGAATTTTGGGTCGGCCAGGAAGGCAATCTGACGCGCATCGACGAGGAAGAGGGCCGCGCGCTGGAAAACCCGCTGGCTGCGATCCAGATGGGCCTCATCTACGTCAATCCCGAAGGTCCGGGCGGCAAGCCCGATCCGCTCCAGTCTGCGCGCGACATTCGCGAAACATTCGCCCGCATGGCGATGAACGATGAAGAGACGCTGGCGCTGACGGCGGGCGGCCATACCTTCGGCAAATGCCATGGCGCGGGCGACGCATCCCTGGTCGGCGCGGAGTCCGAAGGCGCGGACATCGCGCAGCAGGGCCTTGGCTGGCAGAGCGGCCATGAAACCGGCATCGGCGATCATACCATCACCAGCGGCCTGGAGGGCGCCTGGACGCCGACGCCGATCCAGTGGTCGATGAACTATTTCCGCATGCTGCTGGACTATGATTATGAGCTGGTGAAAAGCCCGGCCGGCGCGCAGCAATGGCAACCGATCAACCAGAAGCCCGAGGATATGGCGCCCGGCGCGCACAGCCCGGACAAGCGGTTGCCCACGATGATGACGACCGCCGACATGGCGTTCAAGATGGACCCCGAATATCGCAAGATCGCCGAGCGCTTTTACGCCAATCCCGACCAGTTCGCCGACGCCTTCGCCAGGGCCTGGTTCAAGCTGACCCATCGCGACATGGGGCCCAAGGTCCGCTATCTCGGCCCCGATGTGCCGGAGGAGGATCTGATCTGGCAGGACCCGGTTCCGGCGGGGCCAGTGCTGAGCGATGCCGACGTCGCAACGCTGAAGGACAAGATCGCCGATAGTGGCCTCAGCATCAGCCAGCTGGTCAAGACCGCCTGGGCGTCGGCCGCGACCTACCGCGATTCCGACAAGCGCGGCGGCGCCAATGGCGCGCGCATCCGCCTGTCCCCGCAAAAGGACTGGGACGCCAATGAGCCCGACGAACTGGCCAAGGTGCTGGCTGTCTATGAGGGCATCCAGCGCGATTTTGGCGGGCGCGTCAGCATCGCCGACCTGATCGTGCTGGGCGGCAATGTCGGGGTCGAACAGGCGGCAAAAGCCGCGGGGCACGACCTGCATCTGCCCTTCGCTTCAGGCCGGGGCGATGCGACGGACGAACAGACCGACGCCCACAGTTTTGAACCGCTGGAGCCCAAGGCGGACGGATTCCGCAACTATCTGCAGGTGCGCTTCAACGTACCGACAGAAGAGCTGATGGTCGATCGCGCGCAGCTGCTGGGTCTCAGCGCGCCGGAAATGACCGTGCTGGTCGGCGGTTTGCGCGTCCTGGGCGCCAATCATGGCGGCACGTCGCACGGCGTTCTGACCGACCGGCCGGGGCAGCTGACCAACGACTTCTTCGTCAATCTGCTCGACATGGGCACGGCGTGGAAGGAAGTGGACGATCGCGGCGACGAGGTGTTCGTCGGCACCGACCGCGCGAGCGACGAGGAACGGTGGACCGCCACGCGCACCGATCTGGTGTTCGGCTCCAACTCGCAGCTGCGCGCGCTGTCCGAAGTCTATGCCGCGTCCGACGCTGGCGACAAGTTCGTTGCCGATTTCGCCCGCGCCTGGACAAAGGTGATGAACGCCGACCGGTTCGACCTCAAGGCATGACGATCAGCCGCCGGGGTGCGCAGCGCATCCCGGCGGCTCATCCCCTTATTGCACGGCGGCGATCAGGTCCGCCACCTGGTGGACGACGCCATTGGCGACCACCGTCTTTACCTTGAACGTGTTGGCAATGTCGGCGCGCGGGTCCCCTTCGATCAGCGCGATGTCCGCCAGTTTGCCCGGCTCGAGCGTCCCGGCGTCGAGATTGAGCGCGCGCGCGGAATTGACCGTTGCGGTCTGCAACGCCTGGAAAGGCGTCAATCCCCCGTCCACATAGGACGCGATTTCCGCGTGAAGGTTGGTCGCGATCATCGTGTCGGTGCCGGCCACGACCTGTGTCCCGGCGTCATACATTTTCTTCATGGAGGCGAGGCCACCCTTGAGCAGCGGGCCGACGATGCGGGCGATCGCATCATCATCCTGGGTGACGCTCTCCTGCGCCCAGCTGGGATAGAGCTTGACGCGCGGATCACTGCGATAGTCGGGATGCCGTTGCAGATAGCCGGTCAGCGCGCCGAAATTGGTCGGCGTGAGCGTCCGCCGGCTTTGTCCGAACAGCTGGATCACGTCCTCATAGGCCATGCCGCCCGGCCCCTGTTTGGGCGAATAGCCACGACGGCTGGTCGCACCCATATGTTCGGTGCCATCCACGCCAGAATAGGCGGCGGGGAAGATTTCGTGGCCCGATACCGGAATGCCCATGGCGTGCGCCGCCTCCACGATGCGCCGCTGATAGAGGTCGGGCATGCGCACATAGCTTTTCTGAATATCATATCTGAGCGCGCGGGCGCGGCCCAGTTCGCGCTCCAGATGGGCGGGGCTGGAGACGGCAATGCCCATCTTGTAATAGACACGCTGCCATTCAAGCAGCGGGCCGCCAGTATAAAGGCGCGGGCTGATCCGCACCCCTGCCTCCGCCGCCTCGCGATCCTCCACCGCATCATAGACCTGAGTGCCTGGATCGCGCACGGTGGTGATGCCATAGGCCAGCCACGCCTTTTCCAGGTTCGAACCGAAATCCTTCTGGATATGGGAATGATATTCGATGAGGCCGGGAATGGCCGTCAGGGTGCTGGCGTCGACATAGCGGGCAGTGGCGTCGCTCCTGGCCGGATCATGATCGCGAATGGCGGTGATCCGGTTGCCGTCGATGACGATGTCCTTGTTCGTCTGCGTCGCGTCGGTGACGGAATCGACCAGTGCGCCGACATGAATGATGGTGCGCCCGGTCGGCTTGGCAAGGCGGTAGGTCAGGTTGATCTGCACGTCGGTTACGACGCCGGTTTCCAGATTGACGGTCTTGAGCGCGTCGTTCGACTGGACCAGAATGGTTTTGCCATCCCCGCTCCAGGTCGGGAAGAAGGCGATGTCCGATGTATAGCTGCGCGCCGGGCCCAGCGGCTTGGCGTCGGCCGCCACCGGCCAGACCTTGAGCAGGCCTTCGTAAATCCCCGCCATCCGCGTGCCATCAGGCGACCAGGCCGGGCCGCTGCCGCTGCGCGTGTCGAGCGACATATTCTCTTGGGGAATCTGCCAGAAAGGCTTTGTCGTGCCGTCGACCGGGATGACATAGACCTGATTGGTGCCTTCGCGGAAACTGTTGGAATATTTGTAGGACAGGCTGATGACGACATATTTGCCGTCCGCCGACCAGCTGGGACTGCCAGGCTGACCGAGCGACGTCTGAAGCCGTGTCACCTTGCCGCTCGCGACATCCACGACGCAGACGCCCGCCACGCCCCAGCGGCCATCGACGTCGATGAAGGCGATCTGCTTTCCGTCCGGCGACCAGGCCGCGCCCAGCGGCTGGGTGTCCATGTTCGTCAGTTGCCGGTCCTTGCCGGTCTTCAAATCCTTGATGAACAGCTGCGGCAGGCCGCCGACCCGGTCGGAGGAAAAGACGATGCGCCTGCCATCGGGCGACCAGTCGGCGTCGGCGTCAAGCGCGGCGTCCTTGGTCAGATTTTCAGGCGTGCCGCCCTTGGATGAGACAATATAGAGATCGCCAAGCGCGACAAAGGCGATGCGGCTGCCATCGGGCGACAGGCGCGGATGGGTGATGCCCAGCGCCTTGCGCGGCGCGGTAGAATCCCAATCGCGTTTGGCGCGCGTGTAGCTGGGCCGCACGACTTCGAGCGTCGCTGCGAAATCGACAGTGGACTTACGCGGGCCGCCCTGCCGAACCTTGCCGTCCGAGACATAATGATAGCCACCGCGCGTCCCCCAGGAGACACGGAAGGGGAAGACATTTTCGGTGCCGCTAACCTGCTTGTCGTCGATGAACAAATGGCTGCCGCTTGCATCCTGCACGACATAGGCAAGCGCGCCGCCGGGACCAAAGGAGGGGGCATCCGCCTTGCCCTCCACCTTTTTGAGCAGGCTTTCCTGCCCGGTGGCGAGATCGGTGACATAGAGCGCGCCGCCCATCATGCCCTCCGCTCCGGCATAGGCCACACGCCGGCCATCCGGCGACCAGGTCGGCATCCGATCCTCCCGTGGATTGCTGCTGATCTGCTTCATCGCGCCGGTCGCCACGTCCATCGTCCAGATGTCGTAATTGCCGCTGCGGTCGGAGGAGAAGGCGATGGTCTTGCCGTCGGGTGAATAGACCGGCTCGCGATCGTCATAGGCGCCCTGCGTCAATCTGCGCATGTCGCTGCCATCGGGCTTGATGGTCCACAGGTCATAGCCGCCGTCGCGATAGGCGAAATAGAGAAGATGCGAGCCGTCCGGCGCCCAGACGGGCTGACGCGCGTCGTTGAAATAGTCGGTGATGCGCCGCGCGTTGCCGCCGGCGGCAGGAATGATCCAGAGGCTGCCTTGCAGATCGACAGCCAGCCATTTGCCATCGGGGGAGGCCGATACTGCCATCGACGTGCCTTCATGCACGTCGAAAGCGATCGGCTTTTCGCCGCCGGGAGGCGGGAGGTTGGCAGGCTGGGCCAACACCGGCGCAGCCGTGCTGAGCCATGCGATGAGGGCCATGGCCCTGAGCGACGATGTCATCCTGTATCCCCCTTACCAACCAAAGACATAGCGTTCGCGCCGCACATCCGCCGCCCCGCGCAGGGTGCCGGTTTCCGGCACGACGCCCACCGCGACGATGCCGGTCGACACGCCAAACGGCCCGAGCACGTCCAGCTTGTGCCCACGCGCGGCCAGCCCGTCGCGCACCGCCTGGGGCACCCGATCCTCGATCTCCAGCACGCCCGGTTCATCCTTCTTGACCGCGAAGGAGCCGTGGAAATGACTGGAATTGATGCGCGGCGCCTCGATCGCGGCCTGAAGCGGCTGGCCAAAGGCGAGCACGCGCAGCAGCACGTTCATGATCTGCTGGTCCTGATTGTCGCCGCCCGGCGTGCCGATGGCGAGATAGGGCGCGCCATCCTTCATCACCATCGAAGGCGACAAGGTGGTGCGCGGCCTTTTGCCCGGCGCCAGGACATTGGGGCTTTCAGGATCCAGGTCGAACACGGTCATGCGGTTGCTCATCGGCACGCCGGTATCGCCAGCGATATAGGCCCCGCCCAGCATCCAGCCGGAACTGGGCGTGCAGCTGAAGAGATTGCCGTGCCGGTCGACCACCTCGATCGCCGTCGTGTCGGCGGTGGGGACCGGCGGTTTTTTCAGCATATGCGGCGTGAATACCGGCGTCGGTCGCTTGCCGCCCTCCATCGCCCATGGGTCGCCATAGCGATGCTCCAGCGAAGCCCTGGGTCCGATCAGCTTCGCGCGCTGGGCGGCATAGGCCTTGGACAGCAACGCCTTGGCCGGCACCTTGGCAAAGTCGGGATCGCCGAAATAGGCATTGCGGTCGTCAAAGGCGAGCTTGATCGATTCCGCCAGCGTGTGAAGATAGGCCTCGCTGCCCGGTTCCATAGCGCCGATGCCGGCTGCTTCCGCGATGTTCAGCGCAATCAGCAGCGCCGGCCCCTGGCTCCAGAAGCCGCCCTTGCAGATGGTGTAGCCGAACACGTCCGTCGTGACCGGTGCTTCCAGCTTGCCCCGATAATCGGCGAGGTCGCCATAGCGCATCAGGCCGCCATCCGCTTCCATCGCCGCGCCAATGCGTCGGGCGATGTCGCCTTTATAGAAAGCGTCGCGCCCGGCCTGGACCGCGGCGTTGCGATCCTTGGTCCGGGCAAGGGCCGCCTTGTCCGCCGCGGCGATGACGCGCATCGTGCGGGCAAGATTGGGCTGGCGGAATATCTCACCAACCTTGGGCAGCGCGCCGCCCGGATAATAAGTGTCATAGGCGGTCTTGTATTTCGCGGTCGCCTTCTGCTGGCTGACGAAAACCTCGGCCAGGAAGTTATACATGACGAAGCCATCGGCCAGTTCGATCGCGGGCTGCATCACCTGATCGAGCGTCATGGTGCCATTGAGTTGCAACGCGCGCGCCATGGCGTCCACCATGGCGGGAATGGTGCCGCCCATCGGGCCATTGCCCGGAATCATGCCAAGCTGCGCGAATTTGTCGGGCGTGGCGAGCGCAGGAGCTGTCCCCTGCCCATTGATGACGGTCACGTCCTTCGTGCCGCTATCATAGATGATCGTCGGCGCTTCACCGCCAAAGCCGAAATGCGATATTTCGGTCACGGCCGCGGCAAAGACGGCCGCGACCCCCGCATCGGTGGCATTGCCCCCCGCCATCAGGATGCGCGTGCCCGCGGCCACCGCATAATGACGACCGGCAGCGACGATGCCGAAATTGCCGACGATTTCTGGCCGCAGCGTTTCGCCCGCGCTTTTAAGACGCGTGGGTTCGGGCGGCGGCGGCGGTGTCTGGGCAGTGGCCTGCGGCAGGCCTGCGACCATGGCCGCGCCGCCGCCGACCGCCCATGCGCCGAGCGCGCGACGGCTCAATCCCGCTGCCGGGTCCTGTGTCTTCATGTCTGCTTCTCCCCTGTTCCCCGTGGCATTGCAGGAGGAACGCATTGCGGTTGCCCGAACCGATCAGGACGGGCTCAAGATGATGCGACCGGCTTCGATGCGCGTTACGACGCCCAGACTTTCCGCCACCGCCTGCGCGAAACCGCGCGGATCATTGGCGATGAACAGGCCGGTGATGGTTTCCTGCGCCAGCACCGGATCGGCAATGACGATATGTTCGTCATTATAACGGGCAAACTGCGCGGCGGCGCTGGCCAGCGTGGTGTCGCGAAAGGCGATCTTGCCTTCGCGCCAGTAAAGCTCCTGCTCAATCGTGTCAGACGCGATCGCAGCGGTCTCGATCGGCGTGGCGGCGCGCGGATCGACCACCGCACGCGTCCCCTGGGACACGCGGACAGGCGCTGCCCTGGCCTCGCTCACTTCCACCACGCCTTCGCTGACGATGACGTCGACCGGGCGGCGCGCTTCGTGCCGGACAGTGAAGGCCGTACCCACCGCGCGGACCCGCGCGTCCCCGGCGATGACGACGAAGGGCCGGGATGCATCCTTGGCGACAGCGAACAGCGCCTCGCCACCCCGCAGAATGATCGTGCGCTGCCGATCGGTGAATTGCACGTTCATTTCGCTGGCGGTGTTGAGGTTGACGATGCTGCCATCCGACAGGGCGATGCGCAGCATTTCGCCCTTGCCGGTCGCATAATGATCGCCGTCGCTCCACAGGCCCAGGGCAACCGCCCCGACCGCTGACGCCGCCAGCGCCATGCCAGCGCCGCGCAGCAGGAACCGACGGGTGAGCCATGGGATACGGGCGGCGGGATGGGTGCTACCGGACGCCTGCGCAAGCTCCACCCGCGCCAACGCCGCCCGTGCCATCGCCCAGGCGCCCAGCCTGCGGCTATCGCCGGAAAGCCAGGCATCCAGATCCGCCTGTTCAGCAGCCGTCAGCCCACGCGCGTCAAGCCGGGCCGCCCATATGGCCGCCTGTTGCTCGATCTGCGCGCTGCTTTCCCTTGCTGTCATAATGCTCCGTATCCGGGATTTGGTCGTAAGACGCGGGCTGACCGGATTTTCCGCCACGTCCGAAAATATTTATCAAATGGCGGATACCGCGCCCGACATGCTTTTCCACGGTGCTTTCCGACAAACCCAGCAGTTGCGCGGTTTCCCGCTGGGACAATCCCTGCACCTTGCGCAGCATGAAGGCTTCGCGGCATCGTGCAGGCAACAGGTCGATCGCGTCGGCAACCAGGCGAAATTCCTCGCGCTGTTCTGCCTGAATATCGGGCGGCAGATCATCGGCGGCGAAGTTCAGCCGCTCCACCTCGCTCAGCGTTTCCATGGATACGACCGGCGCTCGACGCAATTCGCTGGCCACCACCGACAGCGCGGCGCGAAAGAAATAGGCGCGCGGATTTTCGATATGGTCGACCGCCGCCAGGCTGGCGAGCTTGGCGTAGGTTTCCTGAATGACGTCGTCAATTTGCAAACCATGCTGGATCCGCCCCGAAAGCCAGCGCCGTAGCGCCGGTTCGTGCGGACAGATATGGCGTGCAAGCCAGAAAGCCCTGCTGTCCTGAATCGGTCGGCCCCTTCCCCAAGACGATCATGGCTGTTCAACGAAGTGTCCGGGCAAATCCGCCGTATCGGGTGAAAAACAGGGCGCATGTAAAAAATGTGACGGTGGCCATGGCGGATAATGCGCGCGCCGCTGTCTTTCCCAATGTGACCAGCGGCCATGCAGCCGGGCGCAGGGAGGGGGTGCCGAGGCTTTCCACAAGGAAGGCCAGAAGGGCGCCAGCCGGCAGTGATACCGGCATCGAAGCAGTGGAATTTCTTGTCGATCAGCCAGTCCGGTGCGCGGCGGTAGCCGTGCGCCCGGGGGAAGGCGCGCACCCATGGCGCGTCATGAGGGGGAAGCAAAGACATGACCAGATTGAAATGGACGGCCATGATCCTGGGCGGGGCGAGCGCACTGGCGCTCGGCGCCGGCACGGCTATGGCGCAGCAACGCAATTTCGATTTGCCCGAAGGCCGCGCGGCCGACGTGCTGCCATCCTTTGCCCTGCAAAGCGGATTGCAGATCATCGCGCCGTCAAAGAAACTGCGCGACACGCGGACGCCGCGCCTGCAAGGCGCCTATGACGCACGTCAGGCGCTCAAGCGCATCATTCGCGGGACCGATCTGGTCATCGCGTCCGACCGCAATGACGTGGTGACGCTGCGCGACAGGAATTTATCGGCGCTGCGCGGTGACAATGCGGCACAACGCCCCGTCGCTTTTGCGCAAATGCAGGTGGCAGGCACGATGTCGGACGCCGCGCCCGCGCCGCTGCCCGCCGAACCACAGGGCAATGACGGGGCGGAGATCGTCGTCGTCGGCACGCAGATCAGGGGCGCGAAGACCACCGGCGCGCTGCCGGTCAGCGTCGTCGGCCAGGAACAAGTCGATGCCGTCGCCGCCGTGTCTGGCGGCGATCTTTTCCGCTCCATCCCGCAGCTGGGCGGCGTCACCTTCAACGAACAGGTGCTGGGCGGCGGTTCGGGCAATGCGGCGCGCGGCGACGTGTCGACCGTATCGCTGCGCGGCCTGGGCCAGGGCAACACGCTGCTGCTGATCAATGGCCGCCGCACGGTGTTGCACCCCACATCGCAGGCCATCACTGGCGTGGTCGATTCCGGCGTGCCGACCTTTGGCTTCAACGCCAACACCATCCCGGTGGGCGCGATCGAGCGGGTCGAAGTGCTGCGCGACGGCGCGGCGGCGCTTTATGGGTCCGACGCGGTCGCGGGCGTCGTCAACAATGTGCTGAAATCCAATTTCACCGGCGCCACGTTCGACGCGCAATATGGCGCGGCCGAAGGCACCAACCTGCGCGAATTCACGATCAATGGACTGGTCGGGTTCAATTTTGGCGGCGGACGCGGCAACATCTCGCTCTTTGGCGGCTATGCCCAGAAATCGAAACTTTACTTGAGCGATCAGGACTATACCGCCAATCTGGACCGGCGACCCTATGTTGTTGGCACGGCGTTCGAAGGCAATGCCGCCTTTAACGGCACATCGACCAGTACGCCCTGGGGCACGTTCCAGGCGACCGGATCGGGCATCATCACCAGCAATGGCGTCGCACTGACCAACGCGTCGCAGCAGTTTCACATCCAGCCGGCGACCAATCCCGGGTGCCAGGTTGCGGCCACGACGCCGGGCATGTGCTGGGACGATGCCAGCGGCACGACGCAGATGGCGACGGTGGATTCCAACCTGCGCTACGACGCCAATCAGACATTCCCGGACCTGACCACCCAGCCGTCCGTCAAACGCATCAACCTGTTCAGCTTCATCAATTATGAACTGACCGACAATCTCGATTTCTTCGGCGAACTGGGTTTCTACCGGGGCAAGACCGACGCCATCATCGGCAGCGGTGGGTCGCTGGGCAATATCCCGATCACGGTGGCCGCCGACGCCTATTGGAACCCGCTTGGCCCGACCTTGCTGGCCGACGGATCGGCCAATCCCAACCGCTTGCCCGGCCTGGTCGGCGTGCCCGACGAGGGACTGCCGGTCACCATCCGCAGCCTCAACTATGTCGACGCGGGCCAGAAGCGCGTGAACGTCACCAATTACCAATATCGGTTCCTGGGCGGCCTGCGCGGCAGTTTTGGCGACTGGAACTGGGAGACAGCGGGCCTTTACACCTGGGCGACCGTCAAGGACGTGATGGACGGCACGTCCAGCACATTGTTGCAGGCCGCGATCAACAAGACCACGCCCGACGCCTATAATCCCTTCAACGGCGGGTGTGTCGATACGCCGGCTGTGGGCGATTGCACCCCCAATGACGAAGCGGTCGTAGACAGTTTCCGTATCCAGTCGACCCGGCGCAACAAGACCTCGCTGGCGCTATGGGATCTCAAGATATCCAACGCCAACCTGCTCGACCTGTGGGGCGGCAACAGCATCGGCATCGCCAGCGGCGTCGAATTCCGGCGCGAAACCTACAGGGACAATCGCGATCCACGCCAAGGCGGCGTCGCCGGCGTCGACATCACCTATACTGATGCTGTGACCGGCATTTTTTACGGATCGGACCTGATGGGGGCCAGCCCCAGCCCGGACGTATCGGGCAGCCGCAAGGTCTGGTCCGCCTATGCCGAACTGGCACTCCCGCTGGTCAGCCCGGAGATGGAAATTCCGATGATCCGCTCCTTCGACATTCAGGTCGCGGGCCGGTACGAACGCTACAGCGATGTCGGCGACGTCGCTAAGCCCAAGGTCGCTGCAAGCTGGGACCTGCTCCAGGGCTTCCGTCTGCGCGGGTCATGGTCGCAGGGCTTTCGCGCCCCCAATCTGGAAGTGCTCAATACCGCGACGCTCGACCGGGTGAATGGCGGCATCGAATATATCTTGTGCGAAGCGGACCTGCGCGCCGGCCGCATCGGCAGCTTTTCCCAATGCGCGCGCAACGTATCGGTGTTGCGGCGGTCGGGCGGCAATCCGGACCTGAAGCCCGAGGAATCGACCAGCTGGAATTTCGGCGCCGTGCTGCAGCCGCCTCTGCCTGACGGGCTGGGCCAGGTGACCTTCACCGTCGACCGGTGGCGGATCAAGCAGAAAGGGGTCGTGGGCCTGCTCGATTACCAGAATGCGCTGAACCTCGACTATCTGCTGCGCGTGCAGGGCAGCAGTAATCCGGCGGTCGTCCGGCGCGATCCCACGGCGGACGATATCGCGCTGGTCGCTGGCACGGGCCTCGCGCCCGTGGGCGAGCTGCTCTATGTCACCGCGCCATTCCAGAACCTGTTGCCGATCCAGGTGGATGGCATCGACTTCAACCTGGACTATCGGGTCAATACGGGTTCGTTTGGCAATTTCAGCCTGAACGTCAATGCCGCGCGACTGATCAAATATCAGGTCGATGCCCCGGCGGCCGTCCAGGCCGTCATCGACGGACAGGCGGACGGAACGATCAACGCCGCCGTGCCGGTGTCGGGCGGGGGCGACGTGGTGAAGCGCGACGGCCAGCCGCGCTGGCGCATATCGGGCAATCTGACCTGGGACTATGGCCCGGTGCGGATCGGCGCCTTTACCCAGTTCATTTCGGACGTCTATCAAAATGGCGTGTTCGACGCGGCTGGGAATAATTTCGTGGTCAAGGGGCAAACGACGGTCAATCTCTACGCCACCTACAAGTTCGACCAGGGCATGATGAAGGGCACGGCGATCACCATCGGCGCGCGCAACATCTTCGACAAGAACCCGCCGCTGGCATCGACCGGCTATCTGTCCAGCCTCTACCAGCCGCAGGCGCGATACTGGTATACCAGCATCAAGAAGAGCTTCTGATGCAGGACAAGGGCCTTGCCCGCCGCGAGTTGATCGCGGCGGGCCTCGCCAGCGCGGCGGTCGGCCTGCCCATCGCCACGCTGGCGCAATCAGGCATGCGCGCGCCCGATGCCCCGCGCAGCGCGCCGGCCATGGTTCGCGCCCATCGCGTCGAAGTGCCCATGCCCCATGGCGGCGTCGCCGCCGGGCATCCCCTTGCCGCGATGGCGGGAACACGGATGTTGTTGCAGGGCGGCAGCGCGGCCGATGCGGCGGTCGCGGCAATGGCGGTGATGAATGTCGTGGAACCCTGGGCGTCGAGCGCGGCGGGCAATGGTTTTGCCACCTGCCTCGACCGCAAGACGGGACAGGTCCATTCGCTCGCCTTCACCGGCGGGGCGCCGGCCCTGTTCGATCCAAACGTCGACCCAGCGGAGCTGGACAGCGGGCACAAGGCGGTGACCG
>MDSZ01056673.1_pt1 | contig 14811 bp, 18 predicted proteins | sample 811201 | NCBI WGS metagenome assembly MDSZ01 (sample SAMN05326647, study PRJNA326480) | marine metagenome | isolation source: seawater | place: Indian Ocean: North | collected 2010
CACAACAACCTCTCGATAGTTCCGCACGAGGGATTCAAAAGCTGCCCACACACCGAGGCCACGGCGCTGTACCTGAACAACAACTCGATCACCTACGTCGGGGGCTACGCCTTTCTGACGCTGACGCGGTTGCAGAAGATTGATCTCTCGGACAACCCGGTCGAGTACATTGCGCGGGGGGCGCTGTCGGGGTTGGCCGCGCTGCGGACGCTGCTGATGCGAAACATGCACCTGGGCATCTTTGACTACCAGCTGCTCAAGGGGTACCACGAGCTGGCTGAGGTCGATCTCACCAACCAGCTGTACGGCTACGCCGACTGCGAGGCCAAAACGGCGTGGCACACGCATGAGAGCTTCATCTCGAGCCTCGCCCGCTGCAACCCGGTTGAAGGAGCGTGCCCGGGCGGCGCAATGGGCTGCGTGCTGGGCCGCGAGCCGTTTGCGCTGGCGGGTTTGGAAATGCAAGAGTCGCCCAAAGCGGACACGGTAGGGACTGCCGGCATCGTTGCGTTGGCGATAGTGGCGGTGGGGATGCTGGCGGGCTACGCCATCCACATACGGCGCCAGTCTTTAAATTGATTCATACAGGCTGTCTTTCTGGGCTTTGCGCCGCCACGCCAATGCCAGCACGGCCACGGCACACCCAACCACCGCCAGCAGCGTCGCAGTCAGGGCGCTGGTGCCGTACGTGTCAGCCTGCTCCGTAGGCAGCTTGGCCACCGGAAGCGCATGCGTTGTGGTTGCCCGCGTGGACCATATGGTAGGCGCCGCCGTTATTGGGTCGAAACAAGACGTTTCGTTCACAGTACAGTTGCACACAACCGACGGGCCTGCCTCAACTTCAAGGTCGCAGGCAGTCAGGTTGAAGCTGCCCGTGGCCCCGGCATGTAACCGCGCCGACCGAAGCTGGTTTGTATCCCGAAATGCCTCGGAAATTACTGTAATACCGGCCGGCAGGTCGATCTGGTCCATGGGGCACCGTTCAAAGCCTGTATTGATCCTGGTCGCCGTATCCGGCACAACAACGGATTTGCCTGCGCACGGAACGCACGCAATGGTAGTGTTGCTGTCCGCGGCCGCCTCGATGCCATAGCCAAGACACGACGGGAACGCACCCGGGTTGATAGTCGGGCTGCTTAAAAGCTTGACCTCCTCAAGCGCATGCGTGTACTGAAACGCCAGGTCGGCGATGTGTTCGACGGTGCTGGCTATAGTGACGCGTTTTGTGTCCTTGCAGCCCATGAATGCGCCGCTGTTGATGCGGGTCACCGTTTCCGGAATTACAAGATCAATTTTACCCGCACACGGGTGGCATTGGATGGGATTGGGGGTAAAATACGAGCCGTTCCCCTCGAGTCCGTAGCCAAAGCAGTTTGAAAGCACCGTGGGTCGATTTTCAACCAACAAGGGCGACTGCGCGCTCGTAACACTACGGAGTCTGGTGTTGCCAACAAACGAGTTGGCACAGATCTCGTTTCCCTCCATGCTTACGGTTTCAAGGTACCTGCACTCTCTAAACGAATTTGGGGAAACGTGCGAGCCCGGTACATGGACGTGCCTCGCGTAGGCACACTCGCCCTGGGTGCAGTCAGTGCAGTTGAGGACGTCGGTGCCGTAGACATTGTTGACGGGATCATCGCGCATATACAAGGTATGCCCGTGCACAATGAGCACTTTTGTATACCCGGCGGCGTAGGCATCGGCATCGGCAACCCCGTACTTGACCGGATAGTAGCCAAACATGGATTGAAGTGTGTGCGTTGTTTCGGCTGGTGTGGGCTCTACATTAAGTGGACAATTCGTTATTTCAACTATTGAACACGCAACTGCGCCATCGACACACAAGCTTTCAGCCGCACCGCATGTTGTTACCGCGGCGGTAATGGCAAATTGATTGTTAGTCCACAATGCTGGACAAACCCCGTTGCAGCTAACGTCACACGGGTCTGGTATTGCTTGTGCGTAAAGATACAGCGTTTTTAGTGCGGTCATAAAAAGCAGCGCACCGTAGTCAAAGTGTTCAATGACGTTGTTGTGAAGGTACAGTTGTTCGAGTTGTGCAAGGCCGGCGAGCGAAGTTTGCGCCATCCACGTAATTTGGTTGTTTTGCAGATAAAGCAGTTCAAGCCTTGTAAGGGTTGAAAACGCATGCGCCCCGACCGTGGTGATCTGATTAGTGTGCACTGATAGCGTTCTTACCGACGTATGCGGGCACACGTTGAACCCGTTGTCGGGAATTTTGGCAATAGCCTGATTTGTCACAAACAAGGAAAGCACAACAGGAAAAATGTTCCCATATTGCTGAGCAGTGGGTACGGCAGTGAGATTAAGATTACTGCAATCAAGTGTGTCTGCGTTACGGGCACATTCTTGCCCCTGGATGCCTGCTGCAAACACGGCGTAGAACAACATTATTTTTTTAATTCAATCGGGATGATTTATACTAATGCCGTGCCCCCGCAGTTCACAACACGCTGACCGTCTGCAGCCCGAGCATGAAGGCGTAGACCGCCATGCCGTACACAGTGTCTATTAGGCACGTCCGCAGCGTCCATTTGGACCACAGGGCCCATTCGACCGAGTTAAAGACGCCAAACACGAGGAAGCCGAGCAACGCCCCAAGGGACGCCGCCTCGCCCGCCGACTCGGCGCGGAAGATGGGCGTCACCAGCGACACCAGGATTGCTGCTATAAAGACGGCCGGGACGGTGCGCCGCTTTGTGTGCTCCCGCTCTTCGCGACTTTGCTCGTCTATTGGGTAGACGCTGCAACACGCTCCGGTTGCCAGTTTGAGCCACAGGCCGTCACACACAAGCAGCAACACGATGCTCACAATGAACTTGGTGCCGTATCCGGGGACGCCGGTTGAAAAGTCGACGGTTATCATGCCAAGTTATGAGACGCCACTGCCAGGATACCCCCGGCCAGTGCAAGGTCGTCCTTGTAGTCCTCAAATTCTTCAAAGACTGAGCGGATGGCCATCACCGTCTGCGCCGCCCGTTTATACAGCCGCATCTCCAAATAGAGACTTCCAATCCGGAGCATCAGAGCAAAGAGGTGCCGGTCGACTGTGTTGCTCTGGAGGCGCCGGATGCACATGCACGCCAGCAGCTCGGTCTCCTCGCGGCTGCTCAGCGACGGCACCAGCTGCTGCATGCAGCGCATGTCGCAGATGTGGTGCTCCTCGGGTGTCTGGCATTGGTTCCGCGCCTCCTGGCACAGATCCATGGTGAGGGTTCGGCCGAACGGGACGCGGCACACGTCGCAGACGCCGGACAGCTGCTCGGTTCCGGTCAAGCAGGTGTGCATGTGGACGACCCCGCCGCACGCGCAGCCCCGCTCGTAGAGTACCCCGCCGCTGCCGCCGCATCGGCACTGCCATAACCCCCCAAGCATGCGCGACGCCGCAGAGCTTATGATCAATGGGCTCTGGTACGCCGCCAAACTGAACAAAAAAGACTATGGCCGGGCCGGCGAGATCTACCCGCTTGGGTACCACTTGCTGGCGCACGCCGCCCGGGGGGTCCGGAAAGGGCGGCCAAAGGTGGCGCCGCCCGAGCTGCCGCCCAACGTGCAGGCCGCCGTCGACGGCTGGGTGCACGCGGGCGACCAAGCCTGGGCGACCACCTCCCGGGCCCCCGATCTGGCCAGGCCGCCTTCGGAGGTTCTGAATGCCCTCGTGTCCAAAGGGTACTCCACGTTGGCCCACATGTTCCCGCTCATCTCGAAACGGGACGGCTACGCCTGTCCACCCGTGTCGACGGCGGACCACGACCAGAAGATGCTCTACTTTGCCCGCCCCGACTACCCCGGGAACCACTGCCCCGACCGCTGCGCCATGGGGGAGAACTGCGCGGGGCTTGAGCTCCCCGGGGCCCCCAATCCGCTCCCGGTGTACTACACGCCCCCCGAGGAGCTGCACGCGATGAAGGGGCCAAAGGAGGCGCAGGAGGTGGCGCAGGAGACCCAGGGCGGCATCTGCCTCCAGTGCATCCGAAGCGAGGCCGCCGCAATCAAGCTGATGTTCGACGTCGTCTCGAACAGCCGGGAGGAGGTGGGCCGCCATTTTTCCTTGGTCGCCCCGTTCACCAACCTGGTCGACGTTCCCGGCGGCTACTTTTCGCGATTCTTCGCCGTGACGCCGGTGACGTCACCGCAAATCTCGAACTGCAGCATTGTGGGCGCGACGCCCAAGGACGAGAGCACCGGCGAGTCGGCGCTGCAGGTGGCCTACGACAACGCCCCGGGCAGCGGGGGGAGGCCAAAGGGGCTCTTCATCTGCCAAAAGGCGATGACCTACGTGCCGCAGCCGCAGCGCCCATAGGAGCCGCAGAACATACTCGCACGTCGTTGATGGAGATCATCCAACGGCGCTTGTTCTGCGGTGCATCACGCGAGACCGCGGCGCACTACACGCCGCTTATTACCATGGGGAACGTCGAAGGGGCGGCGCTGGCCGAGCTGCTGTACGCCCGGCTGGAGGCAATCTACGCGGCGCGGCCGGCAGAGGGGGACTGCTACATGCACGGGATGTACTCGGAGAGCCTGATGCCGGCGCTGCTCGCGGTGCGGTCGGGCGAGGTGAGCCGCATCAGCGAGATCTACGCCAAGGGCCTCAACCCCGAGAAGATCCCGCTCCGTCGGCTTCCGGTCGTCACCGCGGCGCCGGTGGTGTTTGAGAGCTCGTTTCTGGCCGCGATGAGCAGCTCGCGGGGCCGGCTCACCTTTGGAGAAAAGCTGCTCGCCAAGTGCTCGAGTCCGCAGAAGCAGGACGGCGTCCGGTACATCCGGCAGCAGGTGCTCAAGGCGCTGAAGAGCGAGAACCCGCTCGACCGTGACATTGGCAGGTCGTTCCTGATGTGCATGCTGCTCGGGACGATGCCCGGGGCGCCGATGGCCCCGCCGCAGCTGCGGGTGGACGTCCACCTCCACTTTGACCGCGAGGCCGACCGGGCGCTCAGGGCGCTGAGCAGCAGGGCGCTGTGGCTGGGCCTCATCTTCTGGGTGAACAAGGCGGCCTCGTCCTCGCCCGTGCTCCGGCGGCTCCGGGCGCCCGGCGGGTGCGCGACCTCGGTGGACAAGCGGATGGAGGAGCAGCTCAAGACCGTGGTTGCCAACGTGCTCCCGGCGGTGCAGGGCGCCCCCGGCGCCCGGGTGCCCACCTTTGTGCAGAAGCGCAAGGCGACGGTGAAGCGGGTCGAGGGGTTCATCAACCGGCTGCCCAAGAAGCGGCGGCTCCGCGAAGACGTGATCCGGCAGCTGACCGGCGTCAGCGACCTGGCCGCCGCAAAGGTCGAGCTGTCCAAAGGCTACGAGCTCATCCTGCGCGAGGCCCCCCACACGCCGTGGGCGCCGGCCTCGCCGCTGCTCGGCCGGCTGGGCTGGGACAACGCCGCCGGCCATGCCGTTTTTGACCACGCCGTGACCCAGCGCCGCGAGTTCACGCTGCTGCCGTGCCACAGCCTGCTGGCCGAGGCCCAGCGCCGCGCCGCCCCAAACGGCGCGTTTGTTGCCGTCTGTCTGGCGTGCTTCACGCTGCGGACGCGGCCCCGGGGGCAGGCCGCGGCCAAGGCGACCGAGGGCACCATCATGCTCCGCGACCCCGCCAAGAAGGAGCTGTGCGCCAACTGCTACTCGTCCAACGTCGAGTACTTTGACCTGTGCGGCATGATGGTCACCTCGCTCAACCGCGCCATCGAGCAGCGGTCGAGCATGTGCACCGTCTGCACCGGGTGCGGCTACCCCGCCGCGATTGAGCAGATGCACGGGCTTGAGATGCTGTGCAAGAGCTGTGCGCGGCGGCAGGACCCGTCGGACGTATTCGACCGGATCTGCGCCTGTTGCGGCCGGGTGCTCTCAAAAAGGGGGCATTATAAGGCCGTTGTCTTTGAGGGGACGCCGAATACGATCAAGCTTGTGTGTCCGACGTGTCAGGACGCCGAGTCGTCGAGCCATCTATGGAGCCAAACAATGACGAGCAGGAATCCTCGGCCAAGGAGGTCATGGACTTTGTGCTGACCGAGTACACCCGCGACGGCGTGCACTGCCGCAGCTCCAACCTGCAGAGCGGGGTGTTCGAGTGTGTTCTGCCGCAGGTGTTCCCGAACATGGGGAACCTGATGCAGGACCTGTGCGACTCTGGGGTGTATGATGTCGAGTACCACGCCGACCAAAACGAATCTCGGTTCCTGGTCTACGTGGGCGAGGGGAAGCTTGCGCCGGGGCTCAAGAGCAGAACGACGGGCACCTTTCGGTGGGCCCGGGCAATCGTCGCGGGCGCGACGGTGCTACTCTCATCTTGCTTTGTATTTACCAGCTCGCGCGTCTTCAACGCCACCGACCTCTAATGCCGTATCTAGAGCGCGCGGACGACGTGCTAGTGGTGGACTGCGCGTGCCGCTGCGCCGAATTGGAGCGCCGTGTAGAGCTAAATCTGTTTAAAATTGAGCTCAAACCACACGACACCGTTGTCCTCCGGAACACGGTGGCGCTGCCGATCAGGTGCTGGGCTAGGCTCACCCACATCAACGCCCTCAAGCAGCTCTGGTTCGACACCGAGGGGGTTAGCCTGTACGTGGTCGACCCGCCCTGGATCCTCTTTGTTGTGGCGACGACGCTCGACTTGGTCGTCATCAAAACCTGTGATGCCCCCCCCATTGCTCCCGACGCATCACGAGGAGTGGTTTGCGTACAGGTGCGCCGACACGGGGGTGAAGAAGCTGACGGGGGCAACGCTCCAGGAGGCGGCGGAGGTGTGCACGGCAATTAGCGGCGCCGGATTCACCGAGGAGATTGCGTCAATTCGGCCCGTTGCCGGCGCGTTTGAGCTGGCCGTGGGCCGTATCGCCGACGCCGTGCTTGAGCAGGCCGACCTTGTCGAGTCGGAGATCCAGCCGACCCGCGGGTCAAATAGGTCCACCATTCTTGTCGGCGACCGCCAGATCAAGTGCAACCGCCTCGAGGCCACCGCTATACTTGCGGCCGACGCCCTGTACCGCCCGGTGCTGTCCCTGTTTGGGCAGACGCTTGCGGGGGACAACACGTGGCAGACCCCAGCCGAGGGGGAGGCATGGGTGCGGGCAACGCTCTCACCAACGGCGGCACCCTACCTAGAGGCCAAAAAAGCAAGTTACGACGGCGCACTCGGGCTAAAGCCGACCGCGCTGTTCAACATCAACGGCTTCATCAAGAAGAACCCGAGCACCATCTACACCTTCCCCACCACGGTCGTCTCCGATATCACCTGCAGCGTCGAGGGCGAAGAGGTGGCGGTGGCGGTCGAGTCGACCGACGAGGAGCCCGTCGAGATCGTGGCCGGGACTACCCCGATTACCTTTGCTGTGACCGCCGACTGGCCGCCCACCGTCCGCGTCCGCAGCTTGGCGGCGCGCCCTTTGGCCGTGGTTGTGGTATAAGCAGACGGGCGGAGGTCCGGGAAAAATGGAACCGAGACACTACAGCGACTACACCGCGGTGACGTGGCCGTGGCCCCGGAAACGCAGCCCTTCGGCCGAGCTGGCCTCAATATTTACCGATCAGGCCTCGCTTAAGGGCGCCGTCCCACGCAACGGTGACGGTAACGGGAAGGAGAAAACCAAGAACAAGAAGCCAGCCCATCCCGCCAAGAAGTGAGCTAACATCAGCTTATAGCGAGCGCGGCCTGCTTGCACCGACTGGTCGCCTCCTCAACCGCGAGCACATAGTCCCGTTCGGCCTCGCCAGTGCGCCGTTTGTACTCCTTCTCGCACTGCTCGGTGGCGGCCGTCACCTCCTTCTCGAGCATCTCGGCCGCTTCCCGCTTCCGCCGGGCTCGGACCACGTTGGCTTTGCACACGGCGGCGGCAAAGTCTTCGCCGGCGCCGTTGAAGTTGTGCTCGCGCTTTGGGACGGGGCGCGACACCCGCTTGCGGCTGTTGAAGCGGTCGACGATGTCGTCCAGACGATCCTTTGTCACGAGGAAGATTAGCGTGCCGTCGTCGGCCCGCTTCGTCGGCGTAATGTCGGGCTGCCGATAGCACCACGAGCGCACCGCGGGCTGCGTTGGCTTTGGTTCGCCCTCCGGGGTCTGGTTCCGCAGAGCCGCGTACACGTCATACAGCTGGGGATCCATGTCAGGTTCTGAACCCCGATCGATCAAGGGGCGGCAGAGCTCTGAACACCCCACTTTTTTTAAAGGAGACATGGGCAATCCCGCTTTTCTTGAGGTTCCCGTGAACGGGGCACCGAGGGAGCACGTTGGCGGGGCGTTTGCGCAGCTGCACGCGGATGCGGTCGATGCAGGACGCCTTCTGCCAACGCCCGTCGAGAAAATGCGCATCGTCGTTTGGAAGTGGAAGGAGAAGACCACCCCAAACCCCGTGGCCGACATTGCGTTCGAAGGTGTGTTTTCGGGAGACTGCGTGGTCACGGGTGAAAGTGGGCCGGTGCCGGAGCCGATTGTCCGCCGGGTGCAGCAGGCCTTTACGGTGGTGCAGGCCGGCTTCACCGAGCCTTTCCCCGAATTTGAGCACAGGCTGGCGCTGCCGTCCGGCACAGAGCCAATCCGCATTGGATTTGAAAAGACGGTTGTGTTGCCGTGGGAGGGCTTCCGCTGCTTCTTCAGCGGCGACCAGGAGGAGACTTGTCCGTCGCTGGGCGTCCTTGAACACAACGGAACGTGGTTTGAGCTGGTTGACCTGAACAGCGTAACGTTGAACCTGACGGCCCCGTTCGCTTGGACCAGGCACCCGGACACAAATGAACCGATAATTATCGGCTGGGTTTCGGCGCTCAAGATGATTGCGCTGCACAAGGTGGTCGGCGTCCCCCCTCACGGCCGCTCATACACCGACCTCGCCGAGTACCAGCGGCATTGCAAGCTGGAGAAGGGCAGGGGGTTCATGGCCAACAGGGAGACTCGATGGATGCTGTTTCTTGCGCTGGTGTACGGGTACGACGCGGTGGTAACCCCGCAGTTCCAAATCGAGTTGTTCACATCGCGTCCGCTGACCGGCAACTTTGCAGAGTGGGAGGCTGACCCGGCCAACGTGCTTCCCGTCATTACCCCGGTATAAATGCGCGTGAGCTCGGTAGCGGAGGATGCACTGGGGATGGGCCGCCGCCGCCATCGGGGCCGGCGCAATACTGGCAGTTGCCGGCGGCTTCCGACACTTTACGTGGTGGGGGTTTGCCTCGTTCACGCTGTACCTGGTGCTCAAGGCAACGGGGAAAGCGGACGACCGCGAGCTCTTCTTTGGTGCCGTGGCGCTCATCATCGCCTTGGGGGTCCTCAGCATGGCCACGCTGGCCGAGGACGGCTCTATGCTCTCCGACGCCTACAGGGACATGGGGCCCATCGGTTACTTTGGCGGCACCTTTGTCGTGCACTACCTCCCGCCGGCGGTGATCATCGCCTCGATGAAGCAGCCGGTGTGGTCGTTGCGCGAGTGCACGCTGCTGACGGGGGGGATGGCGCTGTTTGCAATCTACCTGAGCATGGAGAACCCTGACGAGATCTACGGCGTCTCGGTCGACAGCGTGGTCGCGTCGGGGCTGGGCGTTGCGGGGATTGCACTCACCTCGTGCGCGCTATGGCTGTATGCAGGTCGCTAGCAAGCGTAAGCATATAAGCTTGGCGCCTGCCAATTCGCGACAATGACCTCCCCGGCCGTGGTCGCGCTCAAATGCACTACTGAACTGAAAAGGATTGACAGGGGCGAGATCCTGTACTACAAGAACGGGAAGCTGTCGCGCGATGGATCAGGAGTCGCCGTGGTGACGGCCGAAGCCGTCACAATCTACGGCGGGCGCAACGAAAAGGAGGAGATCTCGGTCCCAATCACCGTGCTGGGAAAGACTGAGGTGCTCATGAGGCGGCGCGACGACAACGGGGTAACCCAGGCGTTTAGCGGGAGCGCCAACGCCGGCGACAAACTTTTCTACGAACACGACAAGACACGTACAGTGACCATCTCAACAACCAAGGGAAGCGGCACGCTCCTCGGAATTGCGGTGCACAGCATCGGTGCCCGGACCAGCTCTGTGGACGTTATCGTTAATTTTGCGGCATAAACGTATCAGAACCACGGATGAGCTTTTTTGGCCTTGCCGGAGCCGAGCCCGTAGCCCCCGATGATTCGCGGCTTCCTCCCGAAGTCGTCAACGCGATGGGGTGTGGCGACGGCGGCCGCATCCTAATCTTTCAGGTGTGGACCGCAGGCGCCCGCAAAGTTGCCACGCTCGACCCCACCAGCGGGAGCGACGGCGCAATCCTGCTCGTCGGCAATCTGCGCCGGGGCAAGTTCCGGCACGTCGCCTACCTTGTCGAGTCATTTGGCGAGCTTAACGCCGACGGGCAGCTCGAGTTTGACCTGTCGGCGCTGTTTGCACTGCCCCTTTCGACGGTGTGCGGGGTGATCAGGCACGCGGTTCGGGCCAAGACGCTGGTCTGGAGCGAGCACGCCACCCTGAATGGGCTGCACGGCCACATGTCGCCGTCGAGAAGTCTGCTGCGCGCCGTTGCCGAGGATGGACGGGCGAGTAGGGCGCCGGCGGCGCAGGCCAGCGGCGTCTTTCCTGGCCCAAACTGCCTCGCCAAGATGCGCGGAACGCCGCTGTCGGGCCGTGTCAGGTGCACCCGCACGCGGCGGAAGGGCCAGCCGGACCGGTGGACCCTCAAGTTTGAACGCGTTGGCGATTACATCCTGCTCGTCGGCGGCGGCATGGACCGCCAACCCCGCCGGTTTCGGCGGTTTGGCTCGGCCGAGATGCACGTTGGCTCCCCCGGGGACACCAATCCACTCGTCAACCTTGAGATGGACATGGACGAGTTTGTCGCAACCTGCGTGCGCTGCGGCATCTACCGGCAGCTCTGGGCCAAGCGGCTGCGGCGGGCGCGTCTGCGGCTGTCGGAGCTGATCGAGGAGGCCAAGGCCTGCGCAAATGGGGACGCCCTGAGTCGCTACTTGCTTTCGCTTGAGCGGGTCGGCAGCACCTCGGCCGCCGAGATCTACACTGTCCTTCCCCGGCCGCCGCCGTGCCTCCGGACCGACATCTCGCCGGACGACTACGAGAAGGCGTTCAAGTTTGACCAGCGGTGGTTTATCAATCGAGTGTGCTCGGGGCTGACGGCGTGCGGCCAGCACCAGCTTTCCCAGGCCATCCTTGATAAGGTCCAGTCGGTGGGCGCCGAATGGGTGGCCAAGGCGCCCCGGCGCCGCCCCAGCGAGGACAAGCATCGGGGCAGGATGCGGGAGATGGAAACGCTTCGCGGCAAGAAGAACCCGAGTTGCTCGAGCTGCACCATCTCGTGCGCGGCCGACTGCGTCTATCCGCTCGATCCGAGGACCTTGCCGAACGTCGGCCCGGTTGAGATCATCAAGGCCCTGGCAGAGGCCAAGGCACGGAAGCAGAAGGCAATCGAAGAGGCCGAGGCACGGGAGCAGAAGGCAATCGAAAAGGCAATGGCGTTGATGGAGCTGCCGGAGGAGTAACCCCCACTTTTAGACATCTTCAGCCCTGCACCCCCTGTACACCAGGAGCACGCTGGCCGAGAGGAGCACCGTGCCGATGACCCCGGCGAGCGCGGTGGCCATGATGTCCTCGTCGGACATGGCTACACCAGCACCCTCTTGTTGGGCGGAACAAGGGCGTTATATACGCAGACGCTTGCGGCGCTGCCGATCATGGCGCCGGCGATGATCGAGATTAGCATTTGCTTCAGCGGGTGCCGATTTATGAAACGCTTATAGTGGCCTAGAAGTTGGCGCGAAGCAGGTTGCGGAGGCTCTCGCCATCGCTGCTCTCGGGGACCTTGCGTTTCTTAGGAGCCGGCGCCGCCGCAGCCGCCGGGGCGGCCGCGGCAGCCGCCGCCTTCTGCGCCTGGAGCCCGCGGCTGCACGCCTCGATAATGCGGCCCATCGTAAAGTCGTTCATCTGCTCGGTCCGGTTGGGCTCCGAAAGCGCCTCGCGGCACCCCTCGAGGTTGACGCCCTCGACGCCGTCAAGCCGTTGCTTCAGCAGGTCAAACTGCGCAAGCAGCACCTCCCGGTCCGTCTGCTGCTTTCCGAGCATGGTGTCCCGGGTCTTCAGCGCCGCCTCGAGCTCCTCGAGCGCCTTGCCGTCCGCAGCCCGCTTGGTCTCGTACTCCTGGAGCCGGGCAATCACCGCCTCGCGGTCCTTTTCCGGAAGCGAGTCGATGGCGGCCTCGAGGCTCGTCTTCTCGGCGACGGGGGGGGTCGGCGTTGCTTCCATGCTAGTCTTGACGAGCGTGCCCCCTTGCAACTTATATTCGTCCGACAGAACAGCCGCTTCAATCCCGCGGGCAGGGTCGCCGCACAGCGTCAGCTCGACGGGCATCGCCGCCCTGCCGCTTTCGGCCACCGTGGTGAGGCTAAGGCCACGAAGCTCGCCGCTGCGGACCAGCGAGGCCACCGCCGGCAGGTTGGGGTCGATGTGCACCACCACCGAGGCGTCCGGCCCAGACTCGAGCACCGTGCCCACCGGCTGCTTGGCCCCGGGCGGCGTCGCCTGCAGCGCAGCCAGCAGGCTCTGGCCCGACACCTGCTCGTCAAGGCGGTCCAGCGTCGAAATGGCCTCAAGGAGGCCGCCGTGCTCCACCGTCACTGCACAACCGGGGAGGTGCGCCGCTATCCGCGGCATGTCCGAAGGCTCGAGCCCAAAGCCGGGCGCGGCGGCGTCACCCCACGCCCCGGCAAAGAGCGGGCCCCGCTTGATCCTGTTCAACCGCGAGGGATTTGGCATGATTGCGGCCGACGTCGCGGCAATCCTCCAGGCCGGTGTATATATGCTCGAAACCCCTGCCCCGCGGGACGGCACCGAGCCCCGGAGCGACCACGACGAGGTCAAGGCGATTCTTGAGCAGCAACAGCAGCAAACACGGCGGTGACCTCAGCGGGGCTCAAGGCGTCGACCGCGGCCGCCAGGTCGCACGCGTGGTCCCGGAAGGTGGCGAGCACCGCCGCCGTCATCGGCGGCGGCATCCCGCACCTGAAGATCACTGCGACGGCAGCACGGTGCTCGGGGGGGACGAGCTTGACACATGCATCGACGCGGCACATACGCCCAGCGAGAGCGATATCGCAGCAACCCCCTGCGCCACGCCGCTGTCGCCAAGGTCGGTTATGACGCCGGCCAGCAGCGCGGGGGCCTGCACCCACACCGCCAGTATCTTGGCCGTAAAGTCGTAGAAATCGGGCCGAACGCGGTCTGGCGGCGTGCGCATCGCGATCAGGATCGTGCCCAGACCCAGCAGCAATGCCGCCAAGTCTACCACGCCCGAGGCGCTCGAGGCCAGCGGCGAGTACACCGCCACCAGCAGCGGCAGCTCGACCACGGTGCGCAGCGTCGTCGAGGGGGCGCCGGGGCACCAGTAAATGAGGTAGACGGCGAGGCAGAACAGCACGCTTACACAGCCGCAGAGAAAGGCCCGCTGCCACACCACCCACGGCATCTGCTGCACCGGGTCCCCGATCATCAGCGCCGAGACCGTCGACACGAGCGCCGTCAGCGCCCCGTCAACCAGGAAGAGCTGCGTCGACTTGCGGTTGTTGTGGACCTCGCCGATCGTCTTGCCGCTCTCGTACAGCGACGCGCTGCCCACGAGGTAGATGGCGGCAACCGCGGCGCAGACTAGCGCTAGCATTCCCTGCATTTCGGTCTGCGGCAGCACCATCACAAGATTGCCCGAGGCGTCCACGCCGGGGCTGCCCCGGAGCGCGTACAGCGAGACGTCGCACCCGGTGCCAACCTCAACATCGTTCTCCGAAAGCAGGCCCTCCCACACCCGGATTCCGGCAGTCTCGACGTTGGCCCAGAGGTCGGATACCCCGGACGGCAGGACGTGGCGCTGCGCCGTCGGGTTCAAGCTGCATTCTGTGCCGCCAACTTTCAGCGTCGAGTCTTGTAGGTCGTAGAGCACCCCGTTGGAAAGCCCCGGCGCAACGTCGACCGTCTGTCGGCCGTAATTGTACCACACCGGCCGGTCAAGCGCCGTCGAAAGGCTGCTCAACGCAAGCCCGCACGCGCCATTTAGCTTCACGTACTGCCCCGCCACCGAAAACTCGAGGGCGTTGCAGTCGCCACTGGGGGTTGTGCCCGGCAGGTAAAGATTAACCAGCTGCTTGACGCCAGACAGCGTTCGAACGACGCACGGGAGCGGCATACGACGGCGGTGGTCGTTATTCGGACGCCAACATATACTGAGATTACCTGTTGGGGCGCACCGCCATGCCGAGTCACATTGTGCTCAACAACGATTTTGGCGACACGAACTACGACGCCGCGACTGTGACCCCGACTGAGAATGTTCTCTACGCCTACGAGGATGGGAACATGGAAAACGAAGAGGACGGGACGGCGCTCTACGCCTACGCTTTTCCGGATGCCCAACCTCGGTTGGGAGGACAAAGAACGTTAGACCTAACCGGAAGGGGTCAAATGTATGCGGTTCCTACGGAGACGCCGCCGACCGTCCCGCGCCGCACGCTACCAACGAACGAGGTCAAAGTGGTCGAGGTCCGCCACATCAACCTGTGGCCGATCTGGCTGGCCATTGGCGTTACGGCTATCATCGCCATAGTGGCGCTGGCCCAGTCGTCCGCGCCCGTCGCGCCGGCTGCAGAGACTAGACCCACACCGGCAGCAAACGGATTTGCGCAGGGCCTAAATGCCACCACGCCGGTAGCGACCGTGGCAACGGACACCGTGGCAACGGAGATCGTGGCAACGGCGACTGCAACTGCGGCGTTGTCTGCGACGGCGCCGTCACAGGCGGCACCGGAAACCACCAACAGCCCACTGCCACCGGCCGGA
>MDSZ01110498.1_pt1 | contig 14806 bp, 5 predicted proteins | sample 811201 | NCBI WGS metagenome assembly MDSZ01 (sample SAMN05326647, study PRJNA326480) | marine metagenome | isolation source: seawater | place: Indian Ocean: North | collected 2010
CAGTTTTTCGTCGACGACGATGTATCAGACAATTTTTACTCTTTTGAAAAATCTATGTATGGAGTCATCTCTGATGAGATGATGAATATGTTCTCGACTGCGCTAGACCTAAACAACTTAATCGGACAACCAAATCAAAAATATCACCACAGATATAACATGGCAGATTTTTTGCGTGATCGATTTTACGATGATGTTGAGAACGAACCAAGCATAGACAAGTTTACTTCGTTCTATAAATGGATTGATGACTCAATTTCAATAGCCGTACAGCAACTTGTACCAGCTTCGGCTAGGTTCTCTGAAAAAATAAACAACATTATTGAAAGTCATGTTCTAGAGAGAAACAAATATGTACATCAAGTTCCAATTTTAACTACATTCCAATCAACGGAAGGATCCATTAAGGGTATTTCTGAGATGAAATATGATTGGAAACATGGTCACGCCCCATTCTTCCCAGAAGAGGAACAAACAAACGCGCTATGGCAGAGAGAGAGAAAGAAGAAAAGTGGCCTTCGAGAAACTCTACGTGTAAGCAGAAACAATCACTCTCTACAATCCTCTGGTCTAATGAGAAAAGAAATAGATGGCTCAACTAGAATTAGCGATGTCTATGCTGTTAGAAAGTTTGCGAAAACATATGATTTGAGTTTAGTATCACACCCCTCTATTCACGGAGGAGTGAATTTTAAAAAACAGAAGAATATACCCTTGTTTCATGAATCCATCGCCCCTGGTGGCGCAATTGGAGCTGTGTCTGGAGTCCCTCAGAACATCATAACTGTAGGTGTTGGCTCTGGAAATGCTATTGCAAGAGAGGCAAGAGATGACGACAACCTCCCTAGAAAACAAGAATATTCAGCGAATACTTTAGTTGGAAACCTAGAGTCTTCTGAATACGGACATAAAGTTCAAGGAAGTGTGGTTTTACCTTTGTCACTAATGTCTGGAACGGTACATACCGGCTTCAATTCTGAAGTTAAAACCAACTTTGGGTCTGATGTTGTAGTTTCAAATTTACATCATGATTCTGTTGGTCGCCATAACGATAGATCTATTCAGGGTCCATTTACTGAAGCCCATGTCGGTGGGTTGCAATATAGACATGTCGATATTAATAAATATGACACATCAAAATCAGTCTCTATTCGCTCGATTAGTGGGGGAACCTTTCCAACTGCTAGTATTAAGTTTACCGCAAGTGTGTTGTCGACAAAATTAGCCGCTGGTACAGGGTCGTCCGTTACAGTTCGAGATGGAGACGGGACAATCATTACTGCGACGTATTCTAATGTGTATGATTTGTATGATAACCAATGGACATCTATGGATGAGTTGGTATTCATAATGAACAACAAGTTGAATATGACAACCAACAAGATTAATGATGGATTCCTAGCCTTAACTCAAAGTGTAACTGGTAATTTCTACAACTATACAATTCAATCATCGTCACATGGTTTCATTACAGCTTCTGGTTTCGGTGGTGGCTCAGCAATCACATATTCAACCACAACACAGAATGTTGATGGCCCCAGCAATAGACCTGAGGGTTGGGGACTTGTATTCAAGGATCACCCATCTCAAGGAGATAGCGATGGCGCATTTGGATTTATTAGCGCTGACTATGCAACCCCATACCCGAGCCCAGTTAAAGCTAAGGCAACTAGGTATCGAGAAGAGACTGCGAAGAGGCCCGTAAACATCAGAAACATAAAAACAACTAGTACCTCACAAAAAGCTGGTAACTATTCAAATGAAATTCAATTGTTTTCATTATCTACCGAGCACCAGAGAGGTTGGCTTGTTGGTGCAAACGAAGATTCAAATATTGACATTCTACCACCTTTTATCTCAGAGTCTTTACCAAGTACAACAAATTATCAAACCTTAATTGGAATATCTCCTCTTAATGTGGGGAACATTTTTGGCGAGCATCAAAACAACAGACAGCCTGACGGAGGAGTAATTACTCCTGCCACGGCTGGAACATTTGCTACCGGTTCGTTTGTTGTTACTGGTTCGCCCTCTCCAGCAATTAAGGCAACAGGTTCATTTGTCGTTACAGGCTCACATACTGATGGTACTGTGGCTAGCGGATCTTTTAGGTATTACTCATCAGACACACAAGGTTTTCAAGCTATATCAGATTATAACAACATCTTCATTCAGTCTTTGGCAGGACTTCAATTTGTTCTGACCGCATCAGCGGCTAGTAATGCAGGTATTCAAAGATTTTTCGTCACCGGTGCAAATTCCGGATCATCTTATTCAAACCTTAGAAATAAAATTAACGCAGAGGCAAACCTAAATTCAAGCTATGCTGAAGTCATTCCAACAAATGACTACGGACTAGAATTTGTCGGGGGTTCACATAATGAAGGTACAAACCCGGCGCTATCTGCTAGTACAAACAAGTATGATGACAACGGCTATACCTGGGTTTTCAATGTTGCCTTGTCGGACCCTGCCTCAAGCGCTCACGATGAATATATTATGACATCGTTTTCCAGCGCCGGTGGCAAGCCTTTGTCGCAAGAGTTTTTTATTAGTTCATCTGACGATTTGGTATATCGGATACATTATACTGGTGGACAAACAAGAACATATACGACAGGTAGTATCAGATCTGTCATGCAGCGCAATATGACAAACTTTGTGCTCGCACACACATATTCTGGTGGAGCCCCTGCTTTGGGAGACCTCAAAATAACTATGAACGGCCAAGAACTTACTTTGACTATGGCTTCCGCCGGCGGAGCAGTATTTCCCGCAGATGCTAATAGGGTCCGTGCCAACGGCGGCATCTTTCTATTCAGCAACAAAGGCGCTGGTAATACAAATTGGGCTGGAACCGGGAGTGTAACTGCCTACTTTAAAGAACAGGCTGGTACAAACATGAGACAATATTTGTACAATCAAGGCTATTATAAAGACTATAGTGGTGTCCGTGCAATTTCTGGCTCGCTTGTAACCCAATGGAAGCTCGCCGATGGAGGCGCTCCAACTGCGGATGGAGATGTTTTAGTAGCTTTTACTGGTAGCGACATGATCAATCTGACAGCTAGCCTTAGGTCTGGAGTTGGAGATAGAATACGTCGAGTTGAGTTTGGTGGGTTAGCAGAAGACCCATACGCCATCTTCTCTGTTACATCGTCTATAACTGGATCGTCTATGAATTCTTCGATTAGTCCAACGATTACAATACCTTCTCACAATTACTTCAAATCCCTATCGAATATGCAAGGAGCCACCAACCAGTCCGGACTCATAGCAACAAACAAGGTTACTGTTGGATCCAAGAATTTTGTAATTACTAGCACACATACTGCTGACTCCCCACCCAATTATTATATTGCATACACCGGCTCAAGTGCTAATATATGGAATGCTCTTCAAGCCAAAATAATAGCGAACACAAATGTTACAGAAATTAACAGAACAAATACTGGAGCAGTTCAATCTATTTTCAGATTAACCTCATCAAATGGTTCAGCAGGAAATGAGGCGGTATCGGTAACAAACCCAATCTCCCCTGCATCGTTCAGCACACCAACAGGAATGGCCGGCGGTGCTAATTCTGGATCTAGCGGAGGGATTCAAAATGGAGACAAGTTGACGTATGATACAGCAGGTTCTCCAAAGAACTTTATATTCAGCTATACAGCCCAGTCAGACAGCGCCCCAAATTACTATGTTATAACAACAGGGAGTAGTTCTCAGATTTGGACTGCCTTAGAAAATAAAATACAGACCGTTACTGGTGATACAGTTAATGTGAACACCTCAGCAGGACATCAGGCTAGTTTTGCCATAACTGCTTCTGCAACCGGGTCTGCCGGCAACAAAGCCCTGTCAGAAACAGGAACATCAATCACTTCCCCTCTCGGCATGCTTGGTGGAACTAGTATGGTACCGGCAACTTATGCCTTGCCCGATGTTGTCATAACGAGACCTAGAACAGATCTGACAAGTTCCGAAAGGAATATTAATACAAGATTCTCCGCACCAGGCGGCCCAGAGATTCAAACAATTGGATATTTAGATGCACACACTCAAACATATTCAGTCCATAATGCGATGCCATTCCGAAATCTCTCCGTATTGGGGTCTGGAAGCGGCGAGAGTGCAACCATAAGGGTAGAAGACCACTTGGGCAAGAGAAGGGGTTTAAAGACCCTTAGAGCGCTTCATATGGGACAATTTGGGATTGATTCTCAATATGGAGCTGTTACGTCAACATCGTATCCTTCAAATGGGTCATCCAATAAACAACACAGAAACACATCTGAAAGATATGAATATGGCGCTGGAACACTAATTATTACTGGTAGCGCTTATGATAACATGCACATCAACTCTTCAATCCCAAGAAGTGAGTTCCAATATTCTTGGATTAAATCAGCAACTTCTGGGTCAAACTGGAGGAATACTCAGACCAGAGTACGGGGCTATGCCCCTAGGGATGGCATGGTATCGGCATCAGCTGGTTATGTTGAAGCTATCATTTTTCCAAGTGCATCTAGTATAGTAGGGAGTTACTCATGACAACAAATTTTGTTGATTTTGCCGGAATGAACACGCTGATTTCAAGTTCTTTCGATGACACGAATATCTTAACCTCAGGAAGAAATACAGAAGTTTTTACTGCCGGTGTCCCAGTTGCCCAAGAGTTAGTTGGAATCAACCTTCATCGCAATGGTCCTTATGGATATTCCACATGGAAGCAACTTCGTGTGTCCGAGAACCCATTAACCAGACACCATGTCAAAGAACATACGATGACATTTGTCACAGAACCTGGTCCCATAAGAATAATAAATATAGATAATGGCGATGAGCTAAGAATTCGCCAACGCTACTCTGGTCTATACTCATATCAAGAACCGCCGATAACACAAAAGGCTTACCCTGTCATATGGAATGTCGGTCGTCATTACAAAGATGGTGATGGAAATATAGATTTCTCAAATCTTCAAAAGTTTTCTATCATGTCATCATATGGAAATCAACAGATAGCTTTTGCAAACGATAAGGTTTCAAAGCTTCATAAATTTGATGTGGATGAAGAGGAGACGGAATATAGTACAATCAAGGAAATGTATCTAGATGGAGGGTTAAACAAACAAGATTCCCCTCTAACTTATTGGGAGTTTTTGCAATATCGTGAAACAGTTTTTCCAAAACCAGCACAACAATACACAGATCAATCTAGAACAAGACCACAGTTCGAGAGCTTCTATAGACATCTACGAACAGACAGAAATAAGATACTAGTAACATCTTCAATTGCTGGTCCTCACAAATTGGAGAATCCGGGGAAATTTGGAATCCACCCTTTATTGAGTGGACAACGAAGCCTATACCAAAGCACATGGCCTATGGATGAACATCAAAGCTTTCTAATTAGACAATATAGCTCCGAAGCTGGTGCGGTGAAATGGGAGGCCGAAGATATACCTCCCAGCTCTGGAAGATATCGAGCTTACGAAGGTTCTTTGATGAACACTTTGACTCAATTTTGGAATGATATGGGAACCCAAACAAATACTTCAAACTTAAATTCATCTGCCTCCTTCTATGTCGAAACAGCAGCAACGGAGATCGATAAGAGCATGAAGCCTCACCCTCTATATATGAGGAGAACCTCTTTGAACCATTCTGCTTCTGTTTCAAATCCATCTGGTATGTTGATATATGGAACAGGCAGCTCTATAACTAAATACCAAGGCGGGGCTCTGTGGGAGGCAGGAGATAAGAGACAAATCAGAAATGAAGATGGAACCTACACATCTTCTCCGAAGCACCCGTTTTATGACACATATGAAAATTATGCTGAAGACTTGAAAAAATACGGAAAGAACTATTCAATCATACCAGAGTTTCGAATGAGCGAACAAATTGAAGATTATCTTAGGACTGATGGCGAAATAGAGCTTGACATGTTTGAGGTATCCGGTGGTGTATCTGGATCAGAAAATTCATCTAAAAACAATTTTTATGAAATTTATTCAAATTCCGACTTCATGAAAAATTTCGAAGTGATCTCTGATGACCACAAGGATTTTACAAATGGAAAAGTCCTTTCGCTCCGATGCAAAGCTATTAAGAAATTTTTGCCTTATGAAGGATTTTACCCTTGCCAACGAACCGTCAATCTCGCGGAAAGATTCTATGATTCCTTTCAGAACAATATTAAACTTTACAATTCAAACAATGTTGAATTAGATGGGTTCAATTATAGCAAACAGGCTATTTTGGCACCCTTGTTCGCTCCGGGTGTTTTATTTAACACAATCAAGTCTGGTGTTGCCGTTGACTACCCAGTAGTTGAAGGTACATTAACTTCAGTTAGTGGTGCTTCTCAATATTTTGTAGATATTCAAGATTTTGATAAAAGAGTACCATTCGAAGCACTAGTCGAACCACAGAAATACTTGTCTGACTTTAAGATATGTTCAAATGAACCAGATCCTTATGGCAATCTACAGGCCGCGGCAGAATGGGATGGTCAAGGAGATGAGTTGTATGCCATGATGGCAAATAATTTTTTAGCAGAAACCATAAATTTCTTTTTGCCAAATGGCCAACTGTCATCAGTTGTTTCTAAGAAACAAAAAGACATAAAGTTGGTAAGCGGTTCTGTGTATGGCATGAGAGTTAAGATGAGGAGGAGCATGAATGGAACGAGGGGCTCTGTTTATCACATCGGAACTTCATCTGTTCCCTATAGGCCGCCACAAGATGTTACGACTGTAACTGGCTCCAATCAATTGAGAGAGACGTTTACTATGTATTCTCGGCCATCTGCTTTTGGTCCACCAACTTGGGGATTTAATCAAATTAACTCAGGAGTTAATACTGGAACCGCTACCTTTCATTATTTTGGCTTCCCAGATAGGGATGATCTTCAGTTTCCTGGTGGAACTGCAGCAGCAATTGAGATTAGCAGTGAAAGAGGTTTTAATTTTCCATTTACACCACCATATTATCATGGGGAAGGTTGGTGTCAAATATATTTCACAGCCTCCTCTCCGAACATGACTATTGAAGAAATCCAGGCAGCCAGCAATTACGAATATACAAGGTTTGACTCATCTTATATCGCAGTAACCAGTTCATCCGGGCTTAAAAAAGTTGGGGACTTTAATTACAACAGCGGTGGCCCCCAATCCTTTAAAGACAATAGAATAAATAAAAATGCAGTACAACTATCTTCGTCATTAAATATTAATGGTGTTGGAACAATTAAATCAAGGGCTCAAGGTGGTACCGCTGGATCTTTGGTTGTGGACTCAGGCCTAGACGAAGAAAATCGCTGGATTATCCAAACGAAATTTGAAACACCCATGTTGAACTTCAATCATATTTCTGGCTCCGACCACTTAACGCTACCATCATATGGCGCCGGCTCGGTGCCTAGGGGAATGTGGCATCAGTACGGCAGATTGCCAGAAGAAAATGAAGGAGTATATCTTCAAGTAGGTGCGATACCTAAAGGCTATCAGACACAAGTGATGGGTAGGGCTAGTGAAATGATGGATATGTCAGAGGCTTTAGGGTTTTCTGGTATTGGAACTAAGCTAGGAAAGGTAGCGTTGAAAAAAGAGATATTTGAGGCAGTCGTTGCTGTTCCGTTCATCGAAGAAGCTGGGAGAAAGAAATTCTTTCTCCTTGATCATGAAAAAATCCAAATATACAAGAATGGACCTACCGATGGGAGATATCCATTGCTGACAATGGGTCCCCCAGCAAGCCAAATAGGGAGATCGGTCCTCAAGCAGATTGAGGCTATGAAAAAATATATTTTCCCTCCATCGTTTGATTTTATGTCATTCGATATAGAGAAAGTACCACCAATAGCGATGTATATCTTTGAATTCTCTCACACATTAAGCCAAACAGATCTTCAGGATATTTGGCAAAATCTACCACCAGATATTGGCCAAGAAATGCAAGTGTCTGAGGTTGCAATCACCCACCCAATTCTTAAAAAAGAGTTATTAGGAGTTGGCGGCGAAGGTGGCAACGATGTCATAGAAATGCCAAATAGGCTTAAATGGATGGTTTTCAAAGTTAAGCAACGTGCCGCTAATAATTATTTTAAGAAGACTGTACTTAGAAACCCAGAAATTAACACAGAAGTTGAATCAGGTAACGTAACACGGGATGAGTTTGGGAAAACAGATGCGATCCAATACAATTGGCCGTATGACTTTTTCTCTCTTGTTGAAATGGTTAAAATTGATGCCGAGGTAGAAATGGGAAATGCTGACTTTAGCAACTATGTTGATCACATACCCTCATGGACACCGGTCGAAGCAGAAAGACTTGAACCAATATTGGCTGATTTAGAGGACCACGTCCTCCCAGAAGTACGACCAACTGCTTCAATTGGAGATGTGTGGCAAAGCCACGGTGGAGACGATGATCCAAATAATTACGAAAGGCAACCTGGGTGGGAGAATGAACCAACAGGATTCAAAGACACATCTTTTGAGGAAGATTTGGAGGATATGGAGAAGGATCTAGAGGACAAAAACACAGACATGTGTTTTGTTGCTGGTACAAAGATTGTCATGGGAGATGGATCTACAAGAAATATTGAGGACATCAAAGTTGGCGATGAGGTTATGTCCTATAACTTCTCAAGGGATGTTGTAGAGACACAAGAAGTTGTCAAACTTATGAGTCCAATCCATAGTGATATAGTAGAGTTTGTATTTGACAACAAGGTCTCCACTAAACACACATATGATCACCCTTATTGGGTCAAAGAAAAGGGTTGGGCCTCATACAGACCAGAATTAACCATATCTAGATATGCATCGAAAACAAAAGATCTTGAAGCGGTGACCAGTATACAGGTTGGAGACTCTTGTTTGGACGTTGGTGGATCTTATTCCAAGATCTTAGAGATTAACCAAATGGACTTGGTGCCAACACAAACCTACAACTTTGAAGTTGCCGAAAACAACAACTATTTCGCAGATGGCATGTTGGTCCATAACAAAGCAGCCGGAGGCGGACCTGTAGCTCCTAAAACCGAGGAGGAGAAAACTGGTGGAATGACCACAATAGGTATGGATGCCCCAACCATCTCGGGAGAAACTTAATAATGACATTTTTTAACAAAAAAACAGAAGTAATGCAAATTGAAATGACTCCTTACGGACGTTATTTGTATTCTATTGGCAAGTTTATGCCTCACTCATATGAATTTGTTGATGATGATGTTGTATACAAAATGTCAGGATCTACCGAGACCCAAGAAGCAGCCCACTCTAGAATCACAGATGAGACTCCCAAATTAAAAATTAACCGAGCATTTCAAGATGAATCGCAAATGATAACTTCTCCCTCAACAATTTCTGATAAGAGAATAATGGTAAGGAGAATGGACCAAAGACAATCAGAACTATATTGCATGGGCAGGTCTTCATATTCCTCAGACAATATTCCTTTGATGCATGCCACTATGTTGCAAGGTACAATTAGCGGGTCATCTATGACATATACGATGGATAGGACAATAGGGAAGGGTGGTGAAGTATTCATACCACAAATTGATATAGATTTTAACTTCACAGCCTATCTTCACAACGCCTTGGAACTACAGGATGATTACGAAGGAGGCTCAGTACGATCCTCGACTTTCAGTGATGGTACATATGTTGACATTAGGTATGTTGAGCCAATAGTTCACTTAAAAGAGTTTAATTCATTTTATGAAAAAGAAAACTTTGATATCGAAGTGTTCAGGGTACACCAAGCCAGCCCCGGAGATGATCAAGTTTTAGTGCCCTTAAAAATGCAAAAGAAAATTTCTGCTATTGTAAACGGGCTCTTGGTTGACTTGCCGGTCGATAGCGAAATATTGGAAGACGCTAGTTTTGATGCACCAGAAATTGGACCAGATTCGTTGGAATATTTCTTCAACATCGAAGTTGATACTGAGATTTCACCAGAAGAATTATGCAAGGCAGTAGATAGGCTAGAAATCAACAGTCAGTTTCTTGACGAAGAATTGATATGTCCTGATCAAAGAACTGAACAGTTTGATATTTATAGTACAAGAGTAGGTCCGGAAGACCTTGAGGATTGTGACTGATGAACAATATGACTGTTGGCATGGAGAATCTTCCAAATGTTTTCATAAGTAAGATATACATGTATTCTTTATACGGTTCTTATTATAGAATTCAAATAAAGCTATGTATGTATGATCATTCGCCCAAGAGATCCTGGTTTAATGTCCAAGACTTGGGAGACATAAAGATTAAAATAATGTTTGCCACAGGTACTGCTGCCTCGGCCTTAAACGAAGGCCGAGACAGTTTATACAATTATGAGGCCCACCTACCCTTTGTTGAGGTGATTGGAATAGATAGTTTCTCAATAGAAGAAGAACTCAACGGCTTTACTAAGTTTACAGCCGTGGTTGAAAAAAACATTTCGACTCCAAACGACCTACATGTATATGCCGCTTGTTTTCTTGACGGCCTAAATTTTGGAAATGATTTGTTTAATAAATTCTACGGACCTCTTTCAGCAGAAAAGGTGTTAAATGCGGGACAAATAAATCAAGAATCCGGATATTTTTATTACCCTGAGACAAATGAAGAGTATGGTGGACCAGTTCATGGTCATCAAAACAATTGGATGGAGGGCTCTGAGCATAGTGAAAGCCCGCATTCCTCTTTAGTATATGTCCCTGAAGAGAATTATAAAATAGTCCTACCGCCTGCGTTTGGGCAAGTAGGTAGCCTTCAGCCTGGCGCTTTTGGTAATTTAGGAGTGAATGTGTTCGGACCTAGGGGCGAATCTCAATCTGGAGGTGCTGGTACAGATGTTCCTGAAGATTTCGAAGGACCACCGCCACCTAATGTTATAACCGAACTTCCAGGGGCGGAGACCCCGGGTGGACCACAATCAGGTGCTGCTGAAGATATAGACATAGAAGGTCCAAATGTAAACCAAGGAGCCGTCCCCGACAGACTTCAAGATGTTAATTTTGAAGTTAGAGATGCAGTAAGAAGAGGGTTGTACTAATGTCCAAATCAATATCACTAACAATAGAGACACAGACAGAAAATGATAAAGTACTTTCCATCTGCCATGTCAACGAAAGAGTTCTGGCTCTGGACACATCCTTCGTTGCAAATAAGATGTTTAAACTAAACAGAGGCTTATTTGCAAGGATTAATAAATCAACAAAACTAATTGGTGGCACCTTGTTTAGACAAGAGATAACAAGAGCATCCATGGGGTCAAATAGATTGCATGTGCCGATTGGGAATAGTTACGAATCGAAAGAAAAAGAAATATCAAAACTTGCTTTTGTTAATGGCACTCTTAAGAGACAAAAAAGAATTGAAACAAAATCAGGAAGAAAAGTAGATTTTTTGCCCTCGGAGGTATCAAACGATAATGTAGGAGGCTTGTTTAACGCCTCATCGCTCTCACCTGATGACATTCGGAATGCACACACAGTCTGTACGGTAGAGGAGATATACTTGTTCCAAGACAAAGGTATAAAGTCCTTTTTGATAACCGACAACCTTCAGAAAAAAAGATCTTTGGTAGAAGTCGGATATAGAGTAGAGATGATAATAAAGTCAGATTTCAAGGAATATGTTGAATATGTTGTTAAGGAATCAGAAACTGCTTTGAAGTTTTTGACGATATATTTAAACTCCCTTTCTTACCCAAACATATATGATAATAAAAAGATTGAATTCAAAGAGGATTATCAAGAAAAAGTTTTTTCTGACTTAGGTATTTCTTTAGAAGATAATAATGTAGACCTAGGTCAACCTAGAGTCGTCAATTCTGAGTTTGGAAAAGCAGCTAGTGCCTATTATAATTTAGCTTCTCTGTTGTCGCCGAGCGTTGGAAAAGATGTTTATTCTCGAGTGTTGAGGGTGATCTTGCCAACAAACAAAACAACGCCGGAATCTATTAATTCATTCCTTAGAAATTTTAATTCCATTTTAGAAACAGTACGGTTTGAGTATTTTGCAAATAGAAAGCAGACAAAAAAAGAAAAAGGCTATTCCAAGGTAGCGGCTGGTACGATTAACTCCGATATGGTTGAGGCAACATCCAAAGAGCGCCTTGAGCTAGAAGAACAGAGTTTGGGATATTCTGTCTTTTCCGATGCAGTTGGCATGGGCGTTTTCTCTGGTGATAGCTATAGACAAAGATTGGTTGCTGAGCAAATGAAATATTATCCCAAGATAGAAGTTTCCGATGCCTCCAGCTTCTTGACCAAAGAAGAGATGCAAGAATTTTCCAAGACTGATAATGCACCAGCATTCTTGACTCCATCTAGTTTAATAATGGGCAAAAGAAGAATAGACACAAATAGAGGGATGAACAACATAGACATCGACGACATAAGAGAATTCAGGATGACCAAGTCGGTTCGACAACAACAAAGGGCTGCTGAGAAGAGAAAAGCCACAAAGAAAAACAAAGTCACAATCGATTCACTATCTTCATTAAATGTTACCATCTCGGGACCAAAACTTCCAATCCTTTCTAGAAGTATTGTTGAGGATATGGACCCCTTGATTGATGCGAAGCATTATGTTGGAAATGGCTCGACGTTTACAACATCAAATCCAATTGCTTTGTTAAAGAATTTTAGACGAATCCAAACAGATGCCGATAAAAGAATCTTATCCATAACAGCAGATATTATTCCAAGACGTTTCTTGGGAAATCGTAGAGCAATAAACTCAATTAAAGAAATCCAGTTTACAAATCCTAATTCAATTGTTAGAAAGTTGGCTCTAGAGAAAACTCTGTCAATTAAGACGATCCCGCCACAAATTAAGTTCATGATGAGCAAGGGATTTGCACCAAACCCAGATATTGATCCCTTGAAGAACAGCGAATCTCGAGAAATTATAGAAGAAACTGTGAAAAACTTATTCATGATAAAAGCTCATACTGGATTTAGACAAGATCAAAGAGGCTTCTTAAATGTGCATGCACCTATATATAGGCAAATGGACAGTTCTATTTTGTCGCAAGGCAGACCAGTTCTAGCAAAAGCTAGTCACTACGAAATTCCAGAGCTTGGGATCGTAAAAGATAATTTTCTTGCAACTATTTATAGTAACCTTATTTATGTAAGAGGATAAAAATGTCAGCCCCAAGTCAATACGAAACAGACTTTCTAAACCAGACTGTAGACGTGTCTGCATCAACAAGAAAATTTCAAACCAGCGTAATAGTAACACAAGATGCCAACAAGGATGGCATCCTATCTTTTCTGGAATCTGTGGAAGAAGAAAATGCCCCTCCGCCGACTAGACAAGCACCACAGACCATGAGACCGTCGGGGTATAACTAATGGCACTAGTTGTAGACTCAGAAAATGTTGTAAACTCTTTAGAGGAAGCCCCTGATCGACTCCGAGCAGAGATTGGGAAATACTATAGTCCAGACAGTCCTGGTCCTTTTAATTTTGACAACTTCAGGCTTGGGATTAAGAGAGATTTTTTGTATGAAATACAAGGAAATCAACAACAATTGATACCAACTAGAAAGGCGAGGATATTCATAGCTGGTGAAGATCAACAGTTCAGAGACCAAATACAATGGGCAGAATATGTCAACAACACGATACAGACCGGCAGGTCTTTTTTAGATCATCAATTTAACTTTACAAATCCTGAGATTATGAATTCGATGGTTAAAAACTTTCATCATCCAAGCTACGAAGATGCAACAAAGGTTTATGACTCCAATCAATTGTTAAACTGGAATCTGGTAGGGTATCCATTTAAAGAAATGCACGATACCGTGTCTAGGATTGGAGACTTGAGGACTGAATTTGATAGTCAAAACTATTTGGTTCAATCGAGTTCATTTCCTGATCTACTGGATCAATTTTCAAACAGAATTTCTAACTATAGCGGCTCAATACAAGAGGTTTCATTAAAACAAAGACACATCTTTGACTTACAGAAGCCCAGGATAATAGACTTTGATGACATGGCCCCAATTGTTTTAAATGGTCCGCTAGTTCCACTAGAATCTTTTCCTTATTATTATTCCAAGACTCTACCTCATCTAGGATCAACTGTTCCACAACAAGGCAGACTATTCAATCAGATTATAGATTTACGTAAAAAAAGAAAAAACATATTCCAATCCATAAAGCAAGACTTGTCTTTTTCAAACAGAAGCTTTAATGTCGACGGATCTGATGTGTCGGCAAAATTATACAACTTCATAAGCTTAATGACTACCACAAGAATAGTTGGAACTATGCCACAGACTAATGAAATATTTTTGGTTCCGGAGCAACAAATTGGTTTTGACGATATTACCTCTAGATTCTCAGATCAAATTAACTCTGTAAGATTTTTGTCTGAGATGAGAGCCTTTATTGACAACAATAATAGAAAAGTTGGAGAGATCTTTTCCGTGCAACCAAGCAAAACCTTCTTCTTGGGATATAAGATAGAAAAGTTTTTGGACAACGACGTGGGTCAACCAATACAGACATATTACACGAATGATTCGAATTTCTATGATACTCAATTAAAATATGGTCGAAAATACATATACAAAACTAAATTGTTGATCGGGATATTGGGTAGCTCATATACGTATTCAAATTTATTTATGTCGAAAAACGAAACCCAAATGGTTTCTGAAGATGGAGAGTTGGCTCAATCCTCACCAGCAGGATTTACAGATATATCTTCTGAAAAATATCGTGCATATGTTGATGTTGAAGCAACTCCGTCATTCCAAGTACTCGAGTATCAAGTTGATGAAGATG
>MDSZ01014899.1_pt1 | contig 14805 bp, 2 predicted proteins | sample 811201 | NCBI WGS metagenome assembly MDSZ01 (sample SAMN05326647, study PRJNA326480) | marine metagenome | isolation source: seawater | place: Indian Ocean: North | collected 2010
AGCTAAACACGTATGGCAACAACGTAACATATGAATTACGAGATCGCTATACTACAGCAGCCACAAAACAAAATTATCTTGACTTTTATGAATCAGCGTTTCCTATACCCGCCGTAACGCCCAAGACTGATGCTACTGCTTATATGGTTGGACTACCAGTGCCCGGATTCCAATCTTTCGACTTGCCCCTCACTTATGAGTGCGAGGTAAAGTTTCCGCGAAAGACAAGAATTAATGAAGACATATTCACTCAATATAATAATTTAACAGCGTCGATCTTTGGTGTGAAAACGGTTAGCTCCAATTCGGACTCGGATTTCACGGAAGTACCTTCGACCGAACTTTTTTGGGTTTGGGCTGAAAAACAAGGAGATCCAGCAGAGCCGGGGCGCTCAGATCCAGATGATATTCGTTTTTATTGTTCAGGAAGTGCTTTTGGTATATTAACCAGTTCGATTTATCCAGATGCTTACAGCAACGAAGAGTGGCTTTTATCTGTTTCTTTCGAGACAGACAAACTTACAGATCGTTATTTAGACAGCAAAGTGGAAGCGTCGGGAACTGTTAAATTTAGAGGAGTTAATACTGCTGGCGATTATGTTGCAAACTTTTTTGAAGTTACTAAAAATATTGATAAAGATGATTATAACGCTAGACAAATACTTCCGAAACGTTCATGGTGCGGAGCAAAAAGAACCAACTTTGTGGGCACCCTAGATGACCCAACAGATGTTCGTATTGGCTCAATGCGCGGATATCTTGCTGCTCTTTCAAACGAAGAGCTTAAAGCCCACGCCCGAGATGCCAAAAATATTGGTGTCCTTCGCCCATCAAGACAAGCATTTCTTGATCAAAGTGAGGCAACAAATGGCGAACACTATATACCCGCCACCGATTTATTAATTTACAATTGGGACTTTGAGACAGTAACAACCGCCGCAGGCGACACCACATTTGACATTCCAGATGTTTCGTCTGGCTCAGTGGATACTTCAAAATACCCAATTCACGGAACTAATGATTTAGATAATATTTTAAGCAGAAAGTTTGAAGGTAAAGGGTTTGGTTTTAAAGCAAACACTACAGCAGTAGACCGCGATTATGTTTTATCGGGAAAACTTCAGCCTCCAGAGATCGTTGCCAGTTCCGATCAGATCAATATTCTCGACCGCGACGACATTCACTTTACACGGACAACCCGACCCACAAATACAGTTTCTTATTTAGAGAAAAGCATGTACCAGTCGGTGTCAGAAGACATGCTTACAATGTTTGCGGGGATTACAGAATTCAATGACTTGATCGGTCAGCCTGTTCACAAATATCGTCAACAATATAAAGGTCTGGATATGCTTCGAAGAATTTATTTCGAGAAGGTTGGCAATGAACCAGATTTAGAGAAATTTATAAATTATTACAAATGGATTGACGATTCTGTTTCGCAAGTTCTTCGACAAGTGTTGCCGATGTCTGCTGATGTTTCTGACAAAGTTTCTAACGTTATCGAGAGCCACGTTCTTGAGCGAAATAAATATTGGAATAAATTCCCGACAATGGAGTTTAAACAGGATGACCCAGAAGGCACACTTCGAGGAGTTCAAGAATTAAGATATCCATGGAAGGAGGGTCACGCGAACGACTACGACCCGACCGCATTTATGGAAGAACTCTCCACGTCCTTCGATGAGGGCACCGCCGCCGATGCTTCTTCGTTTAATCAGCAGCTATGGGAAGTGAGCGCGGGCAGCGGCGTCGCCGTCCGCAACACTACAAACGACGGCGACGGCACCACCCGTGTTCTCCTTTTAACTGGTGATGCTGCACAAAGATACCTTAAAACTAAACATAAATATTATGTTTCTTCAGTGGAATATAATGTAGGGTCGTGGTCTGCGGCTTCCTTCACCATGGGGGGAGCGACTACCTCCATCGAGTATCCTGACACTAACGACTATCTTAAGCTTCAATATTCAGAGGATGGAGCATCTTGGGTTGATTTTCCAAACCAGCCCCTCATCAATAGGACCAGCGCAGGAGGCATTCTAGAAGAATCGGTAGATGCCTACTCTACCGTTCGCACCTTCGGGACTGGAATTACTCATTCGACTCCTGTATATCTACGATGGATTCAGACCTACAACTCTGCCAATGCGTCCAACCCGTACTTCGATAGTTTTGCAATTAAGGATATTACAATATTCGGCAACCGACCCGCTCCCAAACACTATTGGGCGCATCGCCGACAAAACAAAAGCATCTCCGAACGCGAAGCGATTCGCACAATTAAAACGACACAAGTTTCGGGTGCATTGCCAACTCTTTCAGGCTCAAGCGGCGCTTACGAGGGGCAAACATTCGCCCGTCGTAGCTTATCAAGACCTTATCAATTAAACGTTGGAGACTCAGGAGAGGCAATTGGTTCTTATATTGATAAACAGGCGAATCTCGGAAAAGCCCCGAAGTTACAAAATCGACGAGGAACAAGTCAAATATTTGGATATCATCGTTCGATCTTAAATCGAGGAGCACACACAACACCTCCGTTTATTGAAATTGATTATCATCAAGAGCCGTATTTTAAAGCGGTAGAAGAAAAACCACAAGATTTAAAAGATCAAGAACGCCGCCTTGTTACGAGAGCAAAAACATGGGTTGAGGGCGATCTTGTGTCTGATTCCGAAATTAAATCCAACATCGCGATGCCTTTTACAGTTTATAGCTCATCTGTAGACACAGGATATCAATCAGCTTATCGGATCGAGGGGGTCCAAACTTTCGATTTTAACGATCTGCATCATGATCGGTCAGGATACCCATTTCATGAAGGGACTCCGCTTCAGGGTCCGTTTACTGAAAAAAACGTAGGAGGCTTGCAGTATCGCCATAATGAATTAAATCATTCTGCGTCCAGTGGGCTACATCAAGGATTGCACGATGCTTGGTCACGCGCCGAGGGTTGGAAAATCCGAGCACCCGGCGAATCAGCAATTAGTTTTAATTCTCTTTTGGATGAGGATTTTGATAGCACGCCTTCGAATTGGTTTTATACTAACTGGACCCATCTTGCTTCAGGAGGACCAACTCCTTCTGTCGGTACTGGCCCCAGTGATGATCACAATTCGGCTGGCTATATTTACGTTGATCGTTCAACTGTGTCTGGCGGGACAATAACTTCTCTAATCACGCCGAAGATTGACGCTAGAGAATCGTCATATTTGACAGAAATGTTGCCGGGTTTAGGTACTGGACTTAGTGGAAGTTTTTATTACCACATGCATGGACAGGATTGCGGTCGTTTAGAAATAGAAATATACCCCGGTCCATCTAGCCCCTCCTCACCGTTTACTCTTTCTGAAGCTGAACTGACTGATAGCACAGCATGGTCAACTGTGAGAGGTGTTTATAATAACATATCTGCTGATTATTTGGTCGGCGAACAACAAACAGCGACGACTGACAATTGGCGTAAAGCGACTTTTGATCTATCTCCATGGGCTGGTCATCAATTCTATTTGAGAGTGAAATACACAACAGGTATTGTCAATGTTCTTGGAGATTTAGCAATTGATACTTTTAAGATTGGAGAGTATGATATTGCAGATTTTAGACTTTGTGCGCCGGGATACTTATCTATTCATCATCCCCGAGCACTTCTATATCGTGACGAGGTTTCGAAACGCCCAGTTAATATTAAAAACATTAGACAACACACAGGTTCGTCAACACACATTGGAAATTATACACAAAACTATGAAATCGTACAAACTTCTGATGCGAACACAAACAATTACTTTTTGAAAAAGAATAACGGGTTGCCGCTATTACAAGACAACAAACACACTCGTCAAATGTTGACTTCCTCTTTTATTCGCCCTTTCCACGATGCAATGCCACAGTTTCACCCATCAACAAGGGCGAGCGACAATTATCCTTTGTTGGCGATGGTAGACAGAACATCATCCGCAAGCGACATCAACAAGTCGATTTTTGTAGAGAGGTTTGCGGCACCGGGTGAGCGTCAAACAATGGGACAAGGAGCAAGAGATGCGGAGTCTGAACAGTTCGCACCCAACAACGCTCTACCATGGCGCAACTGGAAGATGGTTCGACAATTTAATCATCTTTCTCAAAGCGCACATTTTGATTTGAAGCGAATATCATCAGAGTTCGGTGGATATCATAAACCTATTTATAAAGGTCGCGGCGTTAGATTACTCCCCAAGCTGGATCCTTCATCACAAGAACATGCACTCTCAGGCGAAGCGTATAATGCCTCAAGCGGTTGGACACTTGTGTATAATATGGCTGGGGATACACCAATAACCACGAACAAGTGGTCACCAGCGATCACGTCTTTGCCTTTCGAGTTTAAATTAGGAATGAAAACATACCCGCCAAACTCCCCGTGGGTTATTTCTAAAAATGGTCTTATAACTTTCGACGTGACGGGGCTTGCAGGCGCAGCCACCGACACCGCTTTTAACGAGAACAAGCAATTAACTGGCACGGATTCGACCCCCATGGCGGGCGCGGTGCTTCCCGCTGACACTATTTGTGCGTTTTGGGATGATTGGGACACCAGCAGCGGAACGACCGATCAAATCCTCGTCAAAACTGTGGGCGAGTCGCCACATCGACAATATGTGATCAAGGGGTATTCCACCACTATTGATGAAGACGATAGTGGCGATGGTGCCAGCGATGGCAACTATCATTACTGGGTAGTTATTTTACAAGAAACAACTAATGACATATATTTTGTATCAATGTTGCATGGAGGCACAAATAATCTAGACGATTCAACAATTGGTATTAATTACAGTGCAGCCGACTCTGTTGCGACGCACGGTCCTCACCGCGTCGTTGAATTTGGAAGAGGCGATAACAAGACTGAAAACCAGTTTGATCCTGTCGGTTATCAGCAGTCTGGGTACAAGGTCTGGTATTTCAAAAGTCAACAACTTCCTTCGACGAATCACAAAGATAACAAAAACTCTTCTTACAGACCAAGATATGTGGGCGAAGGAAGTTGGAGTGATAGCTCCGCTGGGCTTTATACCATTGAGACAAATTACAACAATGCACACGTAACGAGCCTTATTCCACAAAGCGAGCGTCAATATAAATGGATTAACGATTCGGTATTTTCAAGTTCTTACGATCCACAATATTTCCCACTCGGATATTTCGACGGTGAAGACGCTGAGATGCGCGGCACGCCGGTCATGTTTGTATCTGCAAGCGATTTTGGAAGCTACAATGGTGCGGCGGGAAGATATTTTGGGGTCAGTAAAGACCAAGAGCCCGTCATCACAACCCTTTATGGTTTTGTTCCAACAGATTTTGTTGGGATGAATATTAATGTATATGAACCAATATCCGCGAGCAGTAACACAATTGGATATCCGGCAATGATTGTTACAAACTTCGCCAACACTATCAGTCATGTGAACGTTAATTATCTCAATCAAGGCTACTTTAATAACTCGGCAAACAATGAGATGGCACACAACGACATCGAGTACACCGGAGTAGACGCGGTATTAAACGCTATCTTGCTCCACCGGAATGGACCTTACGGATGGCCTACTTGGAAACAATGGCGTCATAATGATCACCCACTGATCAAGTACAAGCGCAAGAATAATCTTATTGATTTCTACGATAGAAGGTATGTGAAGCTCGAACAACAAGCGGGCCCGCACCTTAGAATGAAACAAGAAGAAGAATTGATACAGTTTACCGAGTCTTGTGTTGTTGGTAGATATAAGCCGTTAAGCACTTTACTCAGTACAGCCCATAGAGACAAAATGAAATCTCACCATCAGATTGCTTTGCGCCATTCTTATGGTAATAATTTGTGTACATTCTCCAACGTACAATTAAACGAAAAATTAAATTTTGATCGCAGCGGAGAAGAACAAGTGTTTGATACGTTGTATGACATGTACGGCGACTTGGAAGATTCAACTGAGAGCCCTGTCAAGGAATTTTTGAAATTTAAATATAAGGAAGTTGTTTTTCCATCCGAATTGAATATGTACCGGGCGAAAGTTCGAACCCGAGCGGATTATGATGAATTATCAGGTTCCGCAGAATTAAGGGCTTCGGGTTATAGAACTATTTGGCGCGACCAAGCTTCGAATCGGCACCGGGAAGAAAACTCTTTGACTGTTCTTGGCGATGCGGTGTTTAGTACAGAACGGGAGAGTTTGAGTGTATATTCTACCGATGTCTCAGAAGAACCTGATAATACGGTTTTATTGGGCGAACTTATTGGTGACGCAGTTGCGATAAATTCCTTCACGACGAACTTAGATGGCACAGGTCGTGGCGACCGTACCGCAGTTTGGATGAAGCGAAAAAATGTCTTGCTTTACGGCGACTTTGCAGATTCCAAACACAACAATCATAGAAAACTTCTTGCGCGTTTGCCAATTAACACAATCCGCGATATTTCTGGTCGTGGACCCATGGCAGATTCTTATCTTGATTGGCAGAGCGAAGCGCGAGCCATGGGTCAAGGTTACTCTATTTTACCAGAATTTAAAATCTCCGAACACATGGAATATTATGTCGATTATCAGGCAGGAGATTTTTTCGCAACGAACCGAAAATTATTATCTCTCCCCGGCGCACAAGCGCACACATCTAGTGCTCCGAGCGAAGGCGAGCGCAGAACCATGGAGTTTTATGCTGATTATTCGAATTCTGATTTTATGAAGTATTTTGATTTCTTTGAGGAGGCACATGATGGTGTTGGTGAAATATCGAGGGTCACGCTAACTTGCCGGGGAATTAAAAAACTGTTGCCGTATAAGGGATTTTATCCACAAGATCGTGTCTTGCAGATCGCGGACTTGTTTGCAAAATCTCATGGCGATTATCTGGTGGGCTCTTCGAATGGCACGGAAGAAGAAACACGGGCTACTCGACTAAACGCAGTGATGGCTCCTATTTTGAGCCCCGGCGTTGTTTTAAATTCTATGAAATCTGGAATTGCTGTAGATTTCCCTGTTTGGGTAGATCGAACCAATCTTTCTACCAATGTCGTCGGCACACAAGGAACCGATAGAGCTTACAACATCCAACCAGATTTAAGAATTCCGTTTGAGGCTTGTGTCGATATGACTCGATGGTTCCCGAAGTACAACGGCTCTTCCGATCTCGACGGAGCAGACACTATTTGTTTCCACATGACGAACGAGGATTATCGAGGAGGCTGGAAAGGCATTAGTTCTCCCTTATATTCTATGGCTTCTCATAATTTTATGGCTGAGATTCCAAGGTTTTTCTTAGAGCAGAGAGGTCTTACTAGTTTTGTCTCTACTCAAACTGAAGAACAACGACCGATGATGTCGGGAACAATTTATTATATGGATATTGCATTATCCATGACTGATGACATGGTAACAACTGAAGGTCCGCGCTTTACAACAGTTGCGACCAAACCCTACGGTGCTCGCGGATCCGCCTACGGCGTCGCACTTTCTGGTGCTGTCTCCCAGTCGCACTTCTCATCACAAGGCAGCGGCTCAGAAGCCCACCCGATTCCTTTTGTTGGAATTCAATCATCGGGCGATCAAACTTACGTCAATATTACAGATCCGAACTACTGTGCTTGGACTCCACCGTATTTTTATGGCAAGTCTATTGCTCGCGTTCGCTTTGCTCCACATGAATACTCGATTATGGACGAGGGCTCGTCAGCAATCTTCGAGCTTCAAGAGATCTTGGCAAATTGTGATATTGAATACCGTAATGAGAATCCACTAAAACAAGCGATGTCCGGGGCTACCGTATCTCCAGCTTTCCCCGCAGATACCTTGTTATCTAGTAGTTGGATGAGTATCACGGCGTCTGTTAATATTCTTGATAAATTTAAGCCGCCTGCTGTTACGAGGGGACCATTTGGGAATATTCTATCTATGCGGCAGGAGATGCTGGAAGGCTTGGATGTTTGGCGCATTGCATCGAAATGGGAGTGTCCAATTCTAAATTATTCTGCTTCACATAGTGTTGGTGCTTCAACTTATAACGGCATCCCAACTGCAAATACGGTTTCTGTAAATTCATCCACTTACCGTGCTTTATGGAATACTTATGGCACCATCCCTTCTGGCTCCACAGGTGTTTGGTTGAGTGTGGAAGAGTCTTTCCCGAAACAGTCACTGAAGAGGGGGACACTGGCTGGCTCCCGCGCAGCAGAGGGGCGTAGATTTAAAACTGATCCCTTCTTGACCGGCTCCCTAACAGAGTTTGTTGGCATGGAGACTGGAAAGAAGCGCATTGGGCAAATCGCAAATCAAAGAGAAATCTCGGAAGCAGTGGTAGCAATACCTTATATTGTGGGCGGCATGAATGATAATAAAAGATACGGTGATCGCCTCACATGGAATGACTCAGTTCAAAAACACTTTTTTGCGATTGATAAAATGGCATATTTGATGCAAAACATGCACAAGAAAGCATCGGAGAACAATATGGCACTCCCGGCTGGCGTAGCATATCCGGGTGCGCCCGAAGTTGAAAACACCACGTTGACGGATCTTCACAGTAAAATGAAAAAATATTACATACCACCGCAACTAAACTTTATCGATAATTTAGGCATTGATCCGTTTGTTATGTATATTTTCGAGTTTACGCACACTCTCACTCAACAAGACTTATCGAATATATGGCAGGGAGTTTTACCTGATATTGGAATTTCTTCACAAAGAGAAGATGCGACTATCACTCACGCGACTAGCACCTATGAATTTTTTGCTGGAAAACCAATCCCGTCTGACGTGCGCTGGATGGTTTTTAAGGTCAAGCAAAAATCGGCAACAAATTATCACGATGTTCAAAAAGAAAGAACCACGGTCGGAAAGGTAGCAAACAAATTGAAACAGATCGATGCTAGTGATGACGTTCGGAATTTCAATTTCGCCTTTGGCGGTAAGATTCCCGAATACACCTATAACTGGCCTCACGATTTCTACTCATTAGTTGAGATGGTGCAGATGGAATCTGAGATACTTATTGAGCCAAAAAAGAATGAGTAAATATTTATTATATCATGAAGTTTTTTAATACACAAGAGGATGTTTTAGATATCCAATTAACCCAAGAGGGCAAGCGCAAGCTCGCGGACGGCAAATTCAAGCCGACGTACTATGCTTTTTTTGATGCGGATATCGTATATGATGTTTCTTATGCGGGAGACACAGAACTTCAAAATGAATCTGTTCCGAGAATTTTGACTGAAACGCCACGCTTACGCACACAATATCAGCGCGAAGGAGCAGAATCAAATTTTAAAAAGCTTAAAAACTTTCGCCGCACATCCAAAAAAATCAATAATGAAACAATGGATCGCAGCTTTCAACAGATGCCGCTCGGCACATCAACGGGCAATGAATATTTACCTGCTTGGAAGGTTTCTCTAGCTTCTGGCGAGATTCACAATGTTGAGTCTACACATTCAGCTTCTTGGGGAGTAAGTTTTATTCCGCAACTCTCTAGTTCTGTTCTGGTTAAAACTCGCGTAGAGTTTGATGAAGAACTGGCATCGGATGATCCTTCCTCCGAGACTGATTCAATATCGACAGGAGGACGACCAATCTTCAATCCAGAGGGGACCGGAGAGATCGGTGAACAGCCACAGGTTTATCCTGATGGCACATATCTCGTCACAGAGCAGGGTAGCTTATTATTGGACTTTGCTGAGTTAAACAATGCGTTTGGTGATGAAAATTTTGATATTGAAGTTTTTGAGGTTATGACTGAAAAAGCAGGAACCGAAACCAAAGAAATATTAAGACCTCTTAAATTTTTAACCGAAGAGTCTTACTCTAAGAAGAGTGACCGTGAAATTTCATACGAAGTAAAGCATCCAGATACTGGACACGTTGGTCACTATATTGTTATAAATGTCGATGGTGAGCTTGATGTGGACGATCTCGGTAAGTTCTCTGGACGCAAAGCAGGTATCGGCGCGGCAACTAGTCCTTATGGGAATGGTGATTTATCAGACTTTGATCCAGACGATCTGAAGGAGCCTTGTTAAAATGGGAAGTATATGGGGTGACAGTTTTAAACACATGGGCAGGAAGTTTAATAAAAGACTCCACCAAGCACAAAGCTTCAGTGGTATTTTTCAGCAAATGGTTCCTCACCCTAATATTGATAGAATCACTATTCACGGTGGTATGGTCAATACTGCACCACTGAAGGTTAATCTTTTGCTCACGTTGAAAGACTTTGTTGATCCCTCGGATGAACTAGTTTCTTCTTGGTTTCGTAATCTTGGCAACAATGATCCAGAGACTTCTTCATTTGAAGAATTTGTAAAGATTCAGGTTATTCAGTGTACAAACCGCCACGTTTATATGCACTTACGGGGGGTGATGAATTTGCAGGCACTCAAAGAGGCTGGAATTGATAATATAGACGATCATCTTCATACTCGCCGCATTAACTTGAAAGAGAAGATCCCTCTTGACCTCGACCCCGAAACTGACTCTACCGGACTCGATGAATTTAAACACTTCGATGAGCAAGGTCGCGAGGTTTTGTTTGTTCCAATCGAGGAAGTTTTTAAAGCTCACCCCGCTCCGGGTGACAACAATGGCATCGAGCATTTATCTTATTTTGTTTGGGCTGATTTGGATATGCCTGCCTTGGCGCAGTCCTTAGATGTCCAAGAAAGATTCTTTTCAAAAATAAAACTCAAGAGGTACGTTGCCGTTGAAAGTGTTATTGAAAACTATAATCTTGTGTTAGATACAGTTGTATACTTAATGCCAGACGGCACGGAGTGGAATGGTCCTGTTCACTATCATGCCCCGGACAACAACCCATTGGCTTCTGATCCGAGTTTCAAGGGCTATATGACCGGAATTGAACACACAGAAGATTCAGTAAAATTGGTTTCAAGCATTCAACCAAATCCTAAAATTAGAGACATGCGAGCCTCTACTCGCGTTGATGAGCGATATCGTTCGGTAATGCAACAAAGATTAGGCGCAGGATTGGTTGAGGGCGCTGCACTTGTTGGGCAGGCTGTGGAGGAACACGTTGTTACCCAAACTACCAATGATGCTGTTAAACTTGTGGGTCAAAAGGAAATCCGTCCCGAAAAACCATCAGCAATTTTTACTTCACTTCTTACATCTACGGATGAGATGCATAACGTTTCAGGCTTGTTTGGGCTCGATTGGATTGGGTTTCTTAAACAAAACTGTGCATTTCCTTGGTTATTTGACGTTTCTGGTCCCACAACACAACGGATATTACAACTCGCTTCGATAAATAACTTAACTCTTTATAGAAAACAGGTCAACCCTAAATCAAGAGATTTTAATCGCGTGGGTACACCGTATTTGGCGCGAATGAGCAAAAAATACAACAAAAGTTATAGGTGGTTGGGTTCGACTTCTGAAAAGCGCCCATATTCTATGGGATGGCAGCGCATCATAGAACAGCTATTCCTTAAAGAACACAATACAAATAACAAAGTTCGCGATGTCAACACTTCTCGACTCTTCCTCAAGGAAGTTAAAATTCATTCGACCGGCACCAGTGATGGTTTGCGGTGGTTTACTTTTACTGATCGTGGAGTGATTGAGGAAAAGAATGGGGTTTACCAATACACAGTTCACATGGAAAGTAAGGATCCGACCGTGGCGCTGCTATTGAGTCAATACCGAAAGTTGGGTGCCGCCCGCAAGTGGCTCGCCCAATATTTATATTATGCTCAAGGCTACACGGCACAAAAGCCAAATTATGATATTTATTTAGATCGATTTATTCCAGAATTTATTGAGACGTTTAGTATAAATGCAGACAACCGCGTAAATTATTGGCAACAGCCTTTAAACGATTATTTAAATGTCTTGAATACAATCTCAAACACTTTACAGCAAGCTGCCCATCCCGGCGCTTCATACACCCTTGAAACAACTTTGCCTGCTACTCTTGCTTCATACTCAGACCCGAGAAAAGGATCACCCGAAGGGATCGCCATAGCTTTGAGTATGTTTGATAAGTTGTTGAAAACAATCAAAGATCATCTTTCTTCTATTGTTCCTCGTGATCGCCGAGGATCGCGGAAAAGCGGTGTCCGCAAGTCTCATGTGCGCCGTCGAGGAGGGCAAAGAACTTTAAGGATATTGCAGACTTTCGACAACGAAGTCGTACTTGATGGGAAAAGAGGTAAGGGGTATGATTATCTTACCAGCCAAGATTTACAATGGGCAACGGAAAGTATAAAAGGAAAAGGCTTGAGAATCCTCTCTTCTAGATATTATCGGAATCGATGTGATGTGGAAACTAAAAGATATTTTGCCGGTTCCGAGGCAAATTGGAGTTATACGAACTTGTTGAGAACTTCTGTTCCAGATATCACATTATCGAGAGAGGGCGGGGATGATAGTCTTAAAACTTCTAAGTTTAGTTATTTTACACCTTCTTTTGTGTTTTCGTCTCCCGGTATTGCTATGGGAAATGCAGCGTTTTCCGCGCCAAGTTTCGGACCCCCCCAAGGCGGCACCGGGCGGTCAACTTCAGGGGGAGCGACTTCTCTCAAGGTCGGAGCCACTGCGGCGACTTCTTATTTGGGCTCTAACAAAACATTTGACTCTTCAATCTCTAAAATGATGGCACCAGTAAACTTGATTCCCTTGGGGCTTCAAATGAAGCTTAATTCCGCAACCGCGACCACTCACAAGACCTTGGATGATGTGGCGGCTGATTTATTAGCTGCACAAGGAGATCCAGATTTTAATTTGTATCCCAAAAACATCAAGGCATTTGAGGTGCCTGCACAGAAGAACTCAAAGGTTTCCCCCGAAGAGCAGAAGCTGAAAGCAAAATATGCTGCGGTGTTGGCGGGTAAAGGATGTATTGTGGTCCCCGCTAATGAGGAATTTGGCGACGTGCCTTTACTTACAAGAGAACATCCCGAAGGGTTTGATATTAAAAACTTTAAATATAAGCCCACAACTTTAGATCTTGCTAGGCTGGAGATCTTTACAAACTTGTCGAAAGTTCTTTATATTAATCAAATTAACCCGCTACAGTTTCGGCGAAACACATACTCTCTCCAGACACCATTTTATAAGCCCGGTCTGAGTAATTTGAAATCCTTGTCGTTGTTAGCTCCTGCTGCTAATTCAGTCAGCGGGATCAAGCCTGCGTTTAAAGGATTTAAGAGTCCGGTAGGTTTTGGCTCGGTTCATGTCGGGAATTTAAAACTATTAAATTTTGGCAATACAAGCAATAAGACTATTCTAGACACAACAAACCCTTCTAATAAGATCGCTAAACTCAAGGCTTTGCCAAACCAATTAAAATCTTTAGTATTGGCGGGCAACAGCCAAATACCCTTGAGGGACGCTTTTGAAGTTAAAACCACAGAGAGATCGGCGACAACTTCACCAGAAGAGGCGGCACTCAGTGCAGCTACAATAGCGAAAATAGCGCCATTGTTTCAGCCTAAAAATATTAACGCTGCATTCCAGTTGTACAAGAACATTATTCGTGTTGAATATCTTGACTCTTTTTCGAATCCATCTTTTCAGATAAGAAATCCAGAAACTGGCAAATTGGAAAAAACCACCGGGACCAGACCATTATTAAGAGATCCCCAGTGGGTAACGTTAACTGAAAATGTGTTACAAGACTTGGAAGATGAAGCCACTGAAAAAACATCGATTCTTTGCAGGATAGTTCGTTATGTTAATCCCGAATTGGGGATCGGACATAGCACCAAATTAGATTTACCAATTATCGATAAACATTTTATTATTTTATTAGATCCCGACGCGGAAGATGAAATAAACTGGTCGTTTGATTGGGGAAATTGGGTCACCGCGACTCGATATTCTGGCGGTCACTCAGCCGAGACTATGATCGATGCTCGGGATTTGGATGATGATGGTCGAGGAAATTGGTGGAAGATTAAATCACCTCACGACGAAAGCGAAATTACAGTAAAAGAGTTTGAGGGCTCAGTCCTCGTCGGCGGCGGTTCATGCGGCTCAGATGGCGAAGGAGGTCTACCATAATGTCACAGGTTGGAGAGAAATATTATTTTGTTAGTGAGAGTTCTAGTAAAAATAATGACCGGGTTCGAACGCTTATTGGAGCATTCATTGGGACACTAGATCGCGGCGCTCGACCTGTTGTGCTGAAGCGAGGTCGATGGAGAGGTTCCGCGAAAGAAAACGATAAACTGCGAAGAAGAATCGCAAACTATTATAACAGGAAAGATAGGGCTTGGAAGCGGCTCCAACGTGAGGCATCACCAGAGGGACGCCAAGCAATGTTGGTTAAACACGCTAATCTCGAACGCACTAGACCAGAACGAAAGCCTTATGTTTTACCATCGAAGTCAGTTATTCCATATCCAGAATACAGCTTTTGGCAGCAAGGTTCAGATGCAAAACTTGAAGCGATCAGATTCATATATCACCCTGAGTTGATCTCAAATATAGTGGACACAGCAAGAAGAGTATCTGATTATAAAAATAGACGAGGAAGAGTTAGCTCACGAGACAAAAAGGGAATAGCCCGCCACCGTTCTCGAATGAGACAAATGTGGGATACGTGGTCTATGAATGTCCCTCGAATCGTCAACAAATCACTAGAAGATGAGCAAATTCACGGAACCTTTTGGGAAGATTTTTCGTTTCCGTTTGAGCGTCCAATTCGGGCATCGGTTGCCAACAAGATGAATGTAGGCTCCTCATATGTGAGAATTGCAACTTCAGAACTTCACACTCAATATGGTTATTTTTTAGAAAATTTTGAAAAACT
>MDSZ01272352.1_pt1 | contig 14805 bp, 14 predicted proteins | sample 811201 | NCBI WGS metagenome assembly MDSZ01 (sample SAMN05326647, study PRJNA326480) | marine metagenome | isolation source: seawater | place: Indian Ocean: North | collected 2010
AAATCAGATTTGATAATTGTTAATTCAAATATTGAAAAAAAAAAATTTATTAAAAATAACAAAAAAACTGCAAAAAATAATTATAATACCTCATGGAATTGATTTAAAAAAAAACTTTAAAATCATAAATAATAATGAAAAAAATTTAAAATTTATTTTTTTCTCTAGAATCCATCCCTCAAAAAATTTGATTAAGCTTATAGAAATTTGGAAAAATAATTATTTTTTTGATGATTATGTTTTAGATGTATATGGTGAAATTCAGGATAAGAATTATTTTCATCTTTTTATAAATAAAATCAAAAATTCAAAAAACATAAACTATAAGGGTAAGATAAATAATAAGAATTTAAATCAAAAACTCTCAAAATATGATATTTTTTTGCATCCATCATTATCAGAAAATTTTGGATTAGTAATATTAGAGGCATTGTCTAACGGATTATTTCCAGTGGTTAATAAAAAATTAGATTGGAATATTTTGGACAAAAATAATTTAGGTCTGAGTTTGAATTTTAACTATAAAAATATGAAAAAGTTAGTCATTAAACTAAATAAATCAAAAAAAAAAATTAGAAATAAAAAGCATAAAAAAAAAGTAAGAAATTTCTTGTACAAAAATTATAACTGGGATTTTATAATTAATGAGTATCAAAAAAATTATAGATCACTAATCTTTAAGCACTTATAATTTTTTTTTACTCATTACCCCTTTAATCCAGAATTTAGCTATTACATACCAATCAATTATTGGTTTTATTTTCGAATATTCGCCACCTGTTGGATAGTCCATACTAACTGGTATTTCTTTAAAATTAATACTTTTACAATTTATAACTTTTCCGAGTGAATAATACTCATAACCATAAGTAAAAAGTTCTTTCTTAAAATACTCATCTTTAAAATTTGAATATAAATTAGTTTCAAAGGCTCTAAAACCACATGAGGGGTCAGAAATATTCTTTTTAAAAACCATTTTCAAAAAAAAACTAAAAATTTTAATAAGAAAAATTCTAATTAATGGATTATTGTTTCTAGATGAGCCCTCCAAGAATCTGCTCCCAGAGATAAAATTAAAATTATTATTAATCAAATCATTCATAAATAACTTAATCTGTGCCGGTTTCATTTTTCCATTTCCTGCTAAATGAACTATATATTTAAAATTATATTTTTTAGCATACAAATAACCAATCATTAAAGCATAACCAACACCCTTGTTACGTTTTAAATTTAGATATTTAATCTTGCTATTTTTTATAATTTCTAATGATTTATCTATAGATCCATTATTTACGAAGATATAAGTTAAATTAAATTCATCATATCTGTTATTTTTTATTTGATCTATCAAACTATTAAGTCTATTATCTTCGTTATAAACTGGAATTACACATAAAGTTTTCATAACTAATCAGTACATTAAATTGAAAAATAATCAAATTGGAATAATTGGAGTCGGATACTGGGGCACAAACATTGTCAATGTACTTCAAAAAATCGGAGTAAAAAATATTTACTGTTACGATAAAATTAAGAATAATCTTAAAGAAATAAAGAAAAAATTTCCTAAAGTAAAAATTGAAAATAATTATAATAAATTTTTAGATTTAAAGCATGATGGTATAATTATAGCGGTTGATACAAACTCGCATTTTCAAATTGCTAAAGATTGCCTGAATAAAGGTTTTAATATATTTGTGGAAAAACCAGTTACAAATAGCATTAAAAAACTCAAATATCTTGAAAAATTAGCTAATTCTAAAAAACTTATTATAATGGGAGGATATATTTACTTTTATAATGATTACATAAAATACATCAAAAAAATTTTAAAAAAAAATTATTTAGGTAAAATCTATTATGTATCTTGTGAAAGACTCAATCTTGGTCCAGTAAGGAATGATATCAATTCTGCGTGGGATTTATCTTCTCATGATATTTCAATCTGTAATTATTTGTTTGAAAAAAAATTATTAATTAAGAATATTAATGGTTACGATTTTTTAAAAAGCAAAATTAGTGATATAACCTCAATATCAGCACAAATAGGAAGTATCAAATTTGATATAAGATCTAGTTGGCTTAATCCAGAAAAAATACGAAAAATAATAATCGTTGGTAAGAAAAAAATGCTTTTATTTAATGAACTTGATTTTAAAAGTCCTATAAAAATTTACAATAAATATGCTAATTACCCAAAAATAAATAATTTTAATAAAGATTTTTTTACACAAAAAGCTAATATTTACTATGGATCAACATTTATTCCAAAGATAAGATTTTCTTCACCTCTAAATAATGAAATGAAAGAATTTTTAAAATGTCTTTATGAAGATAAAAGACCATTAACATCCTCAAAAATATTGATAAATATCATGAAAACTTTAGAAAAACTAAAGTGAATTAATTACATTACAAATTTTAATTAATTCTTTTTTTTTTAAATTTGGATCTATAGGTAAACTAATTCCGTTGGAAGAAAAATATTCAGCATTTGGAAAATTTTTATTTTTAAATAATTTTTTTGTTGCATCTAATTTATGTAAAGGTTGGGGATAGTGTTTTCCCCATTGTATATTTTTTTTCGTTAAAAGTTTTGTTAATTTTTTTTCTTTTTTACATAAAATTACAAATTGGTGATATACACATCCCTTAGAATATCTTAGTGTTTGGACATATTTATTGTTAATATTTTTTTTATAAAAAAGAGCAATCTTTTTTCTTTTAAGATTGTTGGAATTCAAAAATCTTAATTTATTTACTAATATCGAAGCTTGGATCGTATCTAATCGACTATTAAAAGCAACCATACTGTGTTGATACTTTTTTATTCCTCCGAGATTTCTAAGTTTTAACAAATTATAAAAATATTTTTTATTATTCGTGGTAATTGCTCCAGCGTCTCCATATGCACCTAAATTCTTACCAGGATAGAAACTAAAACAGGCCATATCACCAATTGATCCTACTGTTTTCCCTTTTCTACCATATGAGTAATCAATTGCGCCATGAGCCTGCGCAGCATCCTCAATTAAATAAATTTTCTTATTTTTTATAATATTTTTGATTTTTTTAATATCTGAGCATTCACCATAAAGATGAACAATAATAAGTGCCTTAGTTTTACTTGATATTTTTTTTTTTAAATCATTTACGCATATAGTTGGATTATCTTTTTGTATATCTACTAGAACAGGTTTTAAACCAGCATTAATTACACTAAATAACGTTGAACAATAAGTTTGAGCTGGTAGAAGAACTTCTGAATTTTTTTTTAGTTCAAGTGATTTTAAAGCAAGAAAAAGAGCATCTGTTCCACTATTACAACCTATAGAGTACTTTGTTCTACAAAAGTTAGAAAAATTTTTTTCAAAAATTTTTACACTTTTTCCATTTATAAATTCATTTTTTTTAATTACTTGTGAAATATCTTTGATATTATCATTAAAAATATTTTTATCTTGTTTAAAAATGTTTAAAAATTTTATCATTAAAAGTATATTCTTATTAATTCAAATGTATAATGAATTTTAAAATTGTTATACTTGTAATTGAATGAAAATAAATAAAAAAAAATCACAGATCAAAAAAGTGAAATTTGGTAAAAATGTAACAATTATCGAACCTGTAAATTTATATGAATGTGAAATAGGAGATAATTGTTTCATCGGACCGTTTGTTGAAATACAGAAAAATGTGTTTATTGATAAAAATACCAGAATTCAAAGCCATTCTTTCATATGTGAAAATGTTAAAATTGGAAAAAATTGCTTTATAGGTCATGGTGTAAATTTTACGAATGATAAATTTTCTGATAATAAAATTTTAAAAAAAAACTTTTTACCAACGTTGGTCGGAGATAATGTTCTTATTGGAAGTGGTTCAACAATTTTACCGATAAAAATCGAAAATAATGTCACCCTTGGAGCTGGATCAGTTATTACCAAAAATTGCAAAAAAAATAAAGTTTATCTAGGTAATCCCGCAAAGCTCTTAAAAAAAAATGTTAAAAAATAATTCATTTAAAATTTATTTTTTTTACTTTTTAATTATCTATACATTTCTACTACTAACAAATAATCATTTTAGTTTCGAAGACTCATTGAAATTTGGTGGTGCGGATGGCTTTTCTTACATGAGTATTTCGAAAGACTCTCCATTAATTACCACAAAAGAAATTATGAGTATTCATTCAGAAAGATTTTTTTTTCCATACATAATCGGATTATTTTCAAAATTTTTAAAAATTGATTTTTTTTTTTCATACAAGATTTTTGTTTTAATAATATTAATAATTATAAATATTTTTTTGATAAAGATCTTAAAATATTTAAATTTAGATTTGCAAACAATATTGGTATTTTTAACTTTTATAAATTTGAATCCTTATTTAACTAGATTTTATATTGCTGTTCCTACCATCATTAATGATTTGATTTTTATAGCTGGAATCTTAATTATTTTTGAAAAAATTATTACAAAAAATAAAAATAACTTTTTTATATTTATTGGTTATACATTCACTTTTGCCTCAAGACAGACTTCTATTGGGTTAATTTTAGCTTATTTAGTATCTTTATTTGTTAGAGAAAAAAAATTAATTTCCACAAAATATCTAATCATTGGTTTACTTACATTCATCTTTTTTTTAATTTTGAATATCTATTATTCTTCTCACACTATCGAAAACATTTCCTCTAGGTATGATTTATACACTCCTAAAATGAGAATTTTTGGTTTTTTTTTTCAAAATGTACCGTTGAAAGATAAATTATTTTTTTTATTATTACCCTTGTTAAGTTTTGGCCCTTTATTTTTATATTTTATATTTACAAGAAAATTAAGTATTCCTCTAAAAAAAATAATTAATTCCAAGTTATTAATTTTTTTATTATCGTTTATATCTTTAGTTATTTTACAACCTATTTTGAGTGGTGTTGAAGTTACTGGAAGAAATATAATAAGATTAACCTCACTTGCGTATATTCCTTTGTTAATTTTTTTGATTATGATAACTAAAGCAAAAAAAAATTATATAACTAGATCAAAAAATTTATATTTATTAATACTTATAATTTTGATCTTTCATTCCTTTCATCCAACTTTTTCTGTAATAAAAATATTTGAAATTCTAAGATTTTAAATAATTTAAAATATTAATCGATTTTTTTAACTATAAAATTATTTATAACTAGATATTCTAAATCATTTCTTAAGATACAATTTAAAGCCTCTTCTGGTTTCCTAACTATTGGTTCATTTTCATTGAAAGACGTATTTAAAAGAAGGGGAATTTTTTTTAATTTATTAAATTCTTCAATTAAAAAAGATAACCTTTTATTTGAAGTCTCATCAATAGATTGGATTCTGGAGGTTTCATCAACATGTGTTATGGATGGAACTAAAGACTGTTTATTTTTTTTTACCTTAGTGACTGAAGACATATAAAGATTGTTAAAATTACTTTCAAACCATTCATTTTGTAATTTTTTCAACACAACTGGTGCAAAAGGCCTATAAGATTCCCTTTTTTTTATCTTCGAATTTATAATTTTTTTCATTTCTGGATTTGAAGGATCAGCTAATATTGACCTATTTCCAAGAGCTCGTGGCCCAAATTCCATTTTTCCCTGAAACCAACCAATAACTTGGCCCTCACTGATCAATTTTGCTACTAATTTAAAAAATTCACTATCATTTTTATAAAATTTATAAGTAAATTTTTTTTTATAATCTTTATTTTCTAAAATTTTTTTAATTTCCTCATCATTATATTCAGATCCTAGATAAGGTGTTTTGATGTTTTTGATTTCACTGTGATATTTATGAGCGACTATGAGCGCAGCACCAATCGCTCCGCCATTATCACCTGGTGCATAATTAATAAAAACATCCTGAAAATAATTTTTATTTTCTGTTAAAATTAGATTCGCTGATGAATTTAGTGCACAACCACCGGAGAAAACAATATTTTTTGAGTAATTTTTTAAAAGTATATGAGAGATAATTTTATTAAAAAAATGTTCGTAAACTTTTTGGACTGAACAAGCAAAATCTTTGGTGAAATCTTTTTTATTAATAGATTTTTCCTCATTAAATAAGTCATTTAATTTATTGTTAAAAATTTGATCTATTTCAAGAGAGTCTCCAGTTATGTACTTATAATCATGTTTCCAATGATTAAAATATTCTAGATTAAGTTCAATTTTATTGGCATTTACATTTTTGAAAAGATTTTGAATTATTTTTTGAGAATATTTTGGTTTACCATATGGTGCAAGTCCCATCATTTTATACTCTTCTCCATAATTTTTATATCCAAGAAATTGTGTCATACCATGATAAAATATTCCCAATGAATGAGGAAAAAACGTTTTTTTTATAATTCTTATTCTTTTTTCTTCACATTCTGCAATAGCACATGTCACAAAATCTCCTGAACCGTCTATTGAAAGTCCATTAGATTTTTTAAATCCAGATGGATAAAAAGCAGAAGCTATGTGTGCAAGATGATGTTCTATAAAGTGAAATTTAATATTTTTATTGAGTTTAAAATTTTCCAAAATTTTATTTTTAATATTCATCTTTTTAGTAATTCTTTCAATAGATTGATTTTTTTTCAAAGATAACCCTTTTAAAAAGAATAGACTTTTTTCAATTATATTACTGTATGGTTTAGTATTAAAAGCAACATCTGTTAGTTCGGTAGATTTAATTTTTGCAATATCTAAACATTCTTGAATTGCTTTGATTGGGTAACCTGAATAATGTTTAACTCTATTTAGTCTTTCCTCTTCAATAGCAGCAACAATTTCACCATTTAAAATTATACATGCAGAAGAATCAGCATGATTAGCATTGATACCAAGAATAGCTCTCATTAACTTAAAATTTGATCTTTTTTAAACTGATTGTGGATTTATTTAAAGTAACAAAAAATTTTTTAAAAAATTTCACTTTTTTCATATTTTCCCTATTTATAAGTATTTTCACGTGGTTTGTAATACATTCAATTACAAAAAGGCTATAAATATTTTCGCCAGAACACAAAGAATATTTTGATCTAGACTGTAAATTATCTAATTTTTTTTTTTTTATATAACCTAAATTTTTAACTTTATTAATGTTCAATTTATCACCTACAATAAAAATTTTTAAATTAGATTTAGTTAAAGTTTTTATTAAATTATAATCGAAAAGGAGAGATTTATTACCGTGAACTCTGTGATATATAAGAAAATCGATATCTTTATTTTTTCTCTTTTTTTTAAATGTTAAATTTTTTAAAACAAAGTTAAATGTTGAAACTTTTATAGTTTTTTTTGATAAATATCTTTTCAGTAATTCAGTTGAAAATATAAGGTTATATTTAAATCTCAAAATTAAAATTAGTTCAGACATCTTGTAAAAAATTGGAAAAACTATTTTTCTTATCAAAAAATTTGTTATATTAGATCGATCGTATAAAGCTCCACCAGTAATTGGACCTATTATCGTTTTTGGAGGTAGCAAAAAAAAAATTAAAAAATTCCACAAAGGTAGAAAATTTATATAACCAACTTCGTACCCTTTTAAATAATATTTCCAACAACTAATTATTCCAATATAAGGCACCATATATTTATGATTAAAGAAATTATTTTCATTCAATGTATTAATCTTAATTTTTTTTTTTTTAAAATTTTCTTTAATAAATTTTCTAGCAAGGTTTCCCTCTCCAGTTTTGTCTGAATAATCACAAGCCCAAAAAATTAATTTATTTTTAGTCAAATAGAAAAAAGGTATTTTATTGATATTGTTTTAAAATCATAATAGTAGTTTATTTATATCATGATTAAAAAAAAAGCACTAATTACAGGTATCACCGGTCAAGATGGATCATACTTAGCTGAATTTTTGTTAAAAAAAAATTATATTGTTCATGGAATAAAAAGAAAATCTTCCTCGTATAACACCGACAGAATAGATAAGATTTATGAAAACAAAAAATTTAGAAATAGATTTTTTTTACATTATGGAGATCTTGTCGACTCCGGATCTATATTAGAAATTATTAAACAAATTAAACCAAATGAGATTTATAATTTAGCAGCTCAAAGTCACGTTGGAGTAAGTTTTAAAATACCTAATTATACTACTCAAGTAAATGCTATTGGCACATTAAATATATTAGACTCAATTAAAAAACTAAAATTAGAAAAAAAGATAAAATTTTACCAAGCTTCAACCTCAGAGTTATTTGGTCAAGTTCAAGAAAAAAAACAGTCTGAAAAAACAAAATTTTATCCTAAAAGTCCATATGCATCATCAAAGTTATTTGCTTATTGGATAACTAAAAATTATAGAGAGTCTTATAATATGTTCGCCTCTAATGGCATATTATTTAATCACGAGTCGCCAAGAAGGGGAGAAACATTTGTCACGAGAAAAATTACTATCGGGATAAGTAGAATAATAAATGGATTTGATAATTGTTTGTACTTAGGAAATATTTATGCTTTGCGAGACTGGGGTCATGCAAGAGATTATGTTGAGATGTGCTGGAAAGTTCTTCAATACAAAAAAAGTGATGATTTTATAATTGCAACAGAAAAACAATATTCAGTAAAGTTTTTTATAGAAAAATGTTTTCAGTATCTTGGAATTAAAATTTTTTGGGCAGGTAAAGGTTTTAATGAAAAAGCTATTATTAAAAGATTTGATAAAAAGAAATTTCCCCATCTCAAAGAAAAAATGGTTGTTGTCAGGATTGATAAAAAATATTTTAGACCAAATGAGGTTGATAATCTAATTGGAAATTCTGCTAAAGCGAAAAAAATTTTAAATTGGAAACCTAAGACAAATATATACCAACTTATAGCAGAGATGATGGAAAGTGATTTGAGATTATTTAAAAAAGAAAATTAAGAATTTTAATGAGTCGAAAAATTTTAATTGCTGGTCAAGAAGGTATGGTTGGTTCTGCTGTTCACATTCTATTGAAAGAAAAAAAATTTAAAATTCTTGACTGCAAAAGAAAAGATCTTGATTTTACATCTCAAAAAAAAGTTGATAAATGGTTTCAAAAGCACAAACCAGATATTGTTATCAATGCTGCTGGACGTGTTGGAGGCATCTTGGATAATTATAATTTCCAATCAGATTATCTTTATATAAATACGATGATTGGAATGAACATCGTCAATTCATCTTTCAGACATAATGTGAAAACTTTAATAAATTTAGGTTCATCTTGTATTTATCCTAGAAAAGTAAAACAACCAATTTTAGAAAATTCACTTTTATCATCAAGTTTAGAAAAAACAAATGAAGGCTATGCACTTTCAAAAATAGTAACACTAAAATATTGTCAATATCTCAAGCAAAAATTTAAAAAAAACTTCTTTTCTATTCAACCGGCAAATTTATACGGAGTTGGAGATAACTTTGATTTAAGATCGAGTCATGTTTTACCTGCATTAGTTAAAAAGTTTGTTTTAGCAAAATTAAAAAATAAAAAATCAGTAAAAGTTTGGGGAACTGGTAAAGCAAGACGTGAATTTTTGAATGTTGAAGATTTAGCTGAGGCAATTTATTTCTTAATAAAAAAAAGGGTGAAATATGATTACATTAATATTGGTAGTGGAGAGGATTTTTCTATAAAACAGCTTGCAGAAATGATTAAAAAAAATTTGAATTATAAGGGAAAAATAATTTTTGATAGAAAATACCCAGATGGTGTCAAAGTTAGAAAAGTAAATTCATCAATTATTAAGAAATTAGGCTGGCGTCCAAAAATCAAATTAAAGAATGGGATTGTAAAATATTGTGATTATTATTTAAAAAAAATAATGCCTCAAGACAAATTATCTTGACTTTTTTGATGATATTAAAATTAAAAGTGTGGAATATATAAACAAAAAAATTAAGATTACAAATAATCTATTTAATCCCAAATAGTTCATTAATATAGGAAAAATAATAAGTGCTATTAATATTATAATTGTTTTTTTATACGAATATTTTTTTAACAATAAATGATGAAGATGAAATCTATCTGAGCTTAATGGATTTCTTTTTAAAGATATTCTTTTAAAAAACAATCTAATTAGATCAATACCAGGTAGCAACATATATATTACTACCTCGTCAGTATGGCTTATTAATTCGTTATTATATAATTTTATGAAAAAGTATCCTATAATAAATGAAATTAATAAAGAGCCACTATCACCTAAAAAACATTTATTTTTTGAATTCAAAAATGTGAAGGTTAAAATGGAAATTAAAATAATTTTTATTAATAGAGATTCAGAATTAAAATTTAAAATACCCAAGAAAATGATAATTGAATAAGCACCAGATTGCAGATTAATACCATCAAACATATTGCACGCGTTTAAAAAAACTAAAAAACAAAAGCACGTAAACAACAAAGAGATGAATTGTGATAAATATAATTCTTTTTCTAAAAAGGAAAATTTTATTATTTTAATACATAAAGAGTTATCAAAAAATAAGGTAAGAAAAATTATTATCGATATTAATATAAATTTTCTTGAGGCGGAAATGTTTAATTTATCATCTACAAAACCTAAACCAAAAATTAAAAATGAGGTAATAAAAAATATAATAAAATTTTCATTATTTTTAAATATAATTTCATTAAAGAATAAAATCTGATGATTTAATATTAATAGAAGATATATTATTAGATTTGAAAAAATGATTATTCCACCAGCTAATGGTACAGGTCTCTTATGCAACTTTCTTTTACCATCAGGATAATCTAGATTGGTATGAAATATTTTTATTTTATCAAAAAAAACTATTAATAAAAAATTAAATAAAGTTAATAAAACGATAAATATGTTTTCAATTTCCATCTTTGTTTTTTAAAGAAAATTTATTTAAGTAATTTATAAAAGTATAAATAACTATAAAATCAATACTAAAAACTGCATATGAACTCTCCAAAATTGATCTTAACAATATCACAAAAACTACTATTGAACTGTAATAACTTACAATTAAGCCCAAATGTAAACTATTTAAAAAATTCTTTAATAAAATCCGTAAAGATAAAAGTGAAAAAAGTAAAAAAAACAATGTGCCTAAAATACCCGATGATGATAATGAATATAAAATTCCATTTGAAGCTGTTTGATTAATTAAAAATCTATCTCCTTGCGCCCCATAACCTAAAATAATTGAAGTATTGATTTTTGATAAAAGACTTTTCCAATCGTCAAGTCTTCCAGAGGAATATGTTTCAGGATCGATAGGCCTTTTAAAATCATCTGTTATTACAATTAAATTTTCTTTGAAACCAAATTTGGATAAATTTGGGAGAAAATCTTCATTAAAGAAAAATTGTTTAGAGATTAAAATTAGATAAACAAAACATATTGGTAATAAAAGATAAATTAAAAAAAATTTGATTATTTTTTTAAAAGAATAATCCTTTTCAATGATGAAAATAGAAATAACAAAAATAAACAATAGAACTATAGTAGTCCGACTTTGAAATAATAAGATAAATGATGATAATAAAATAAAAAATATTATTTTAGAAAAATTTTTCTTTTCAAAATATTTATTAAAAATAATAAAACTACAGATCAAGATTAATAATAACGTTCTTGATGAACCTGTTGATCTAGGGCTTACTTTTCCAAAAAAGGTTTCACTGGAGAAAAAAAATGTATATAAAGTATTCGAACTTTGAGAAATAAAAAAATTCACAAAAGTTTTATAGTTTAAAAATGTCACTAAAATCAACATTGAGAGCATTATATAAAAAAAAATGAAATATTTTTTTTCATCAAAATGAATATTTACTAAAGCGAATACCAATAAGATATTACATGAGCTTATCACATAAACTAAATTGCTAATTGAATTATCAGAAAAAAAAAGGCCAGGTATTTGTAAAAGGAAATAAGAAAGAGCGAAAACGAATAAGAATTCATTTCTAAATTTTATTTTTTTAAAACTTTTAAAAAAAATTCCTAATAAAATAGGAAATACAGAAAGATTTAACGATTGTCTAAATAAATTAATTAAATCATTTAAGTTATTGTTCTCTTTTTTAACAAAGTTTTGGATATCGTAAAAGGATGTAGAAATTGAGAACCAGCATATTAAAAAAGACAATATTAGAAAAATTTCAATATAAGAAAAGTTAAAGTTTTTACTATTAAACATTATCTATTTTTTTCTTGTTTACTTGATACATGTAAAGCCAAAATCCTAGAGGATAAAACATCATCAAGGACAGCCAATTATTGAAAAAATTACCAGATGGGATTAGTGGAAATATATTGATTATAATTCCAATATTCAAAAAATAAAAACTAATATTATCCTTGTTTAATTTTTTTTTGAAGATAATTTTTACATTTTCAAATAAAGTTTTTAAAAATAAAAAAAATATCATTAAAAAACCAAATAAACCCATTTCAGATAAGATTTGAAAATATGTATTATGTGGATGAGTAGAGCAAGTAATTTTATTGTTTCTTTCAAGGTTTCCCAAAAAATTTATTTTACTTTCCTTTTCTTTTAGTTTGTATAAATTACAAACTTCATAAAAAGTTTTAATACCACTTCCATTTAAATAATTATCTTTATAAATTACATAGGCAGTTAATGAAAGATCCTCATGTTCTTTTGAAAAAAACCTTTTCTTCCCCTTGTAATCTTTATTCCACTCGGTTTCTATAAAACCAAGTTGTTTAAAAGTATAATCAAGATATTTATATCTTAATTCTTTATTTGATTGAAAAACTGCGAAAATGATAAATGAAGAAATTAATAAAAATTTGAGTTTTTTTTCAAAAATTAAAAAATAAGAAAATAATACTATCATATATAGGAAAAGTGCTGTTCTTTCAGAAGATAAAAAAATACAAAAACCAAAAACAAAAATTATATAATTTAAAAATCTCCTCAAATTTAGAAAATAAAATAATGAAATAAATAAAGGCAGCAGTCTGACCAAATAACTTCCAAGTTTTTTTTCATCATGAAAGAAACTTGTAACATACGGAGTTGGATCTACACCCCTTTTAAAACCTAAAATATTGGATCCTGTTAAAAACTGAAAAAGTGTATCAAATAATATTATAGAAAAAGCAAATACTAATGAGTAAAAAAAAATATTTACAAAAAAGTTATATTTTTTAAAGAGATAATAAATTCCTAAAATAAATAAAAAATATCTAAAATAAAAAAAAGAGGGTAAAAAAGATTTTTCGAATGAAATTGAAAAGAAAAGACTTATTAAAATTAAAAAATAAAATAATAAAAAGTAATATAATTGGATTTTGATTTGGAAAAAAATTTTTTTATTTTCTTTTAAAAAAAATAAAGAGATTACTATCAGTGCTGATACAGAGGCAAAAAGGTCAGCTAAAAATATACTAATTGATAATAAAAATGGAAAAAAGAAAATCAATATTATTAACAATTTATCTAAGTTATTTATTTTATGTAAAAATTGATTAAAAATTATTTTCATTTAATTAATATGTTTATTTATATCTTATTATATGTAAATTATTTAAAGCTATATAAATTATAACTAAAGTTGCAATATATGAATTTAAAAAAAATAAAATCACTCAAGATTTACATTATTTTAATATCATGAAAGTTTTATGGCTAGTTTCATTCAGACCGATTGGTCAATCGAAATCTAATGACTTATTTCAAAGTATGTTTGTAGACTCAGTTAAATCTCTTAATTGTGAAGTTTATTTTAGCTTAACTCAATTTGATGAGCCAAATGTTAAAAAGTTCATTAAAGAAAAAAAGATAAAAAAATTTTATAAAAATATTTCTAAAAAAAAACTTCCTCTTGGAAAAAAATACTCAAACAAATATATGCTCTCAAATGCATTAGACCAATATATAGAAAAAGGAAAATTTGATTATTTAGTTTTTTCAACTGCCGATATAATAGTTCCAAATAATCTATTTAATGTTTTAAAAAAAATTAATTTGAAAAATTTTTGTGGATTTGTTTTTCCAAATACACAGATAATTAATGGTGAATTAAAAAATACTTTTTGGCCTTACTTTGGAATAGACTTAATAATCTTTAAAATAGATAAAAAAAAAGCTCGAGAGTTTAGAAAAATAATTAAATTTTATAATCAGTATGATTGGGGCGTGATAGAAAATTTTTACATTGCGGCATGTGAAGTTTTAAGATTAAAAAAAATTAATCTATATAAAAAAATGAAAGTTATTAAATTTGAAAATGATTTTAAATCATTCTCTGAGGATAGGTCCTGGCAAATAAATTCATGGAGAGAAAATCAACAGCACTTCATAAAATTTTTAAGTAAATATCGATTGAGTAAACTTTATGCCTATGGATCTTATTATTATCTACTTTATAAAATATTCAATTTTAAGGATTTGAATTTTAAATTATTTTTGTCTTACTTAATTTTTTATCCATATAATTTGGCAAAAAAACTTATTCATTATTTTAAATAATTTAATTATTCTTTTTCTTAGCAAGAAAATAAAAGTGGTTTTGTTTATTAATAATATTTCCTTTATAAAAATTATTTTTAACAATATTAACATTAAACTTATTTGATATTCTATTTTTTAGATCATTGAAATATTTTAGGTTATTTATATTTTCAAAATTTTCTTGAAAACCAATTAATATATATTTGCTATTTTTGATAATTATTTCAAATTTTTTTCTAAATTTTATAGGTGTTTCTGATATTGACCAATTTGCAATAAATAAAGAATTTAGATTTTTCATCTGAGGATATTTTATTTCTTCCATATTAGAAT
>MDSZ01107810.1_pt1 | contig 14804 bp, 13 predicted proteins | sample 811201 | NCBI WGS metagenome assembly MDSZ01 (sample SAMN05326647, study PRJNA326480) | marine metagenome | isolation source: seawater | place: Indian Ocean: North | collected 2010
GACGAGATAACTGCTGAAAGCATCTAAGCGGGAAACTCACCTCAAAACTAGTTCTTCCTATAGAGCAGTGGTAGACCACCACGTTGATAGGCTGGATGTATAAGCATGGTGACATGTGTAGCTGACCAGTACTAATAGCTCAATTGGCTTGATTTATGCACTGGAAATAATTTTTAATAATTTGTTAATTCAAAAATAAGTTTCTTTACAAAGCTTTTAATAATCATTATTGTGTTCAATAATTGAACATAAACAGTTTTTAATATGATTACAGTTGGTATTAATGGTTTTGGTAGAATAGGTAGAATCGTAACAAGAATTCTTTCATCAAAAAAAAACTTTAAAATTTCACTAATTAACGAAGTAGATGATGACGTAAGTAACTTAGCGTACTTATTAAAATATGACTCTATTTATGGAAAATTTCCCGGAACTATTAAACATAGAAACAAGAATATTTACATAAATAACAAAAAAATAAAATTAACGTCAAAAAAAAAAATAAACGAAGTTCCATGGACGCAAAGCAAAGTTGATGTAGTCATCGATGCATCTGGCACTAGTGAGAATGTTTCATTAGCAAATAATCTTATTAATAAAGGAATTAAAAAAGTTATCATCACGCATTCGCCAAAAAAAAATATTGACTTTACAATGATACTTGGCGTTAATGAAAAAAATTATAATTACAAAATTCATAATATTATTAGTAGTAGTATTTGTGATGCTTCAGCTCTAGCACCTGTATTAAATGAGGTGGAAAAAAAATGGGGTATTGAAAGTGGTTTGGTAACTACTTTACATTCAAGATTATCTTATCAAAATTTGCTTGATGGCTCATTGAGATCAATTTCAAGCCCTGGACATAATTGGAAAGACTATTCACTTGGTAGAAATAGTTTATCTAGTTTAATACCAAAAAAAACCACAGCTGTGGATGCAGTAGTTAAAACATTACCAAATTTAAAAAACAGACTATCAGGAATGTCATTTAGAGTTCCTACTGCTATAGTGTGTGGCTCAGATATATCAATTAAATTAAAAACAAATACATCGTTAAAGGATATAAAAAAATTTTTTCAAAAACTAAGTAAAAACAACAGAAAAATATTTGAATATCAAACTGAACCTTTGGTTTCAATTGATCATCTAAAGACTACTAAATCTTCAATTATTGATTCAAATTACATAGATATTGTAAACTCAAACTTATTAAAGTTAGTTGTTTGGTATGATAATGAGTGGGGATATAGCAATAGAGTAGTAGATATTCTAGGCTACATATCAAAAAAAAATAAATCCTGATGAAAAAATTTAATTTAGAAGAAAATAAATATTTTAAACCAATTCGAAAAAATAAAGTAATAGGTTTAGCTTATAACTATAAAAGTCTTGTAGATAAAAAAAATAATTTTGATGAACCTTTAATTTTCTTAAAGTCGAACACTAGTATTATTTTCAATAATCAAAATATTATTTTACCAAAAAATTTCAAAAAAACTTGGATCGAAGCAGAATTGTGCATTATTGTGAAAAAAGAGGCAAAAAACGTGCCAGCCTCTAAAGCTAAAGATTATATTTTTGGTTTTACTTGTGGCAATGACGTTACTTCTGAAAATATTTATAATCGTGATTGGCACTTAGCAAGATCAAAAGCTTTGGATACTTTTGCTCCGCTTGGTCCTAATTTAGTAAGCAATATTGATACAACAAATTTAAAAATTAAATCTTTCATTAACGGTAAGATTACTCAAAATAGCTTTACAAATGATAGAATTTTAAATGATTTTGAATGTTTAGAATTAGTGTCAAAATATATGACATTATATCCTGGTGATATTATATTTACAGGCACACCAGCTGGAGCAACAGATGCAATCATTAAGGTCGGTGATGAAGTTATTATTGAGATAGAAAATGTAGGTAAACTTATGAATAAGGTTTCAAATTAAAATCTATGAAACAAATTATTGTAATCCCCGCTCGTATGGGAGGTACAAGATTACCAGGTAAACCACTTATTAAAATTTTAGGAAAAGAAATTATTCAGCACGTATGGGAAAGATGTAAAAAAGTGGTCCCAGGTGACGTTATTTACATAGCGACAGAGGATACAATTATAAAGGACTTTTGTGATAAAAAAGGTATTAATTGTGTACTAACTGGACCAGCTGAAACTGCTATTGATAGAATAAAATTATTTAGTGATTTAATCAAGGCAGACTCTTACATTAATGTTCAAGGCGATGAACCTATAGTTAATATTAAAGATATAAAAAATCTTCTTGAATACAATAAAAAGTTCCCTGACAGAGTAGTTTTTGGTAAATCTAGAGCGAGTGAAAGTGAGTTTAAAGATTTTTCTAAAGCCAAGGTTGTTTGTGACTTAAATGGAAAATTACTTTATTCCTCAAGGGCGGGCATACCTTTAAACAACAAAGGAAAATTCGTCAGTGCGGAAAGAGCCATTTGGCTTTATGCTTTTAACAAAGATGCACTTAATAAATATTTTTCAGGATCTGGAAAAACCAAATTGGATATGTTGGAAGATAACGAGATAATTAGATTTTTAGAACTAGATGTCCCCGTTTATTGTATTAATATGATTGGTGATAGCTGGGCAGTAGATGAAAAAAAAGATATTGAGATCGTGGAAAAAAGATTAAAAAATGAGTAAAGTTTTTATTACAGATTATTTTAAAGAAGCTAATATCGAAAAAAGCATCTTAGGTAATGATGTTGAATTAGTTTGTCTTAACCAAAGTAATGAGGATAATTTTCCAGAAAGCATTAAGGAAGCTACAGCTCTTTTGGTATGGCATACAAATATTACTTCTACAACAATAAATAAACTTAAAAACTGTAAAGCAATAATAAGATATGGGGTTGGTTACGATAATATTGATATAAATTTCGCAAAAAAAAATAAAATTCCTTGTGCTAATACTCCTGATTACGGAACAACAGAAGTTGCAGATACAGCCTGTGCTTTGATGCTAAACTTAATGAGAAAAATTAATATTTATAATAATAAATCAAAAAGTTATAAGCATGGATGGCAAGAAAACGTAATATTAGAAAATAAAAACAATCCAGTCCTTAGATTAAGCGAATGTAAGTTGGGTATAATTGGATATGGAAGAATAGGATCTGCCGTAGCAAAAAGAATGAAAGAGTTTGGCTTACAAATTTGTTTTTTTGATCCTTATGTTAATAATAACAATATTAAAAAAATTATAAAAGTAAACTCAATTGACGAACTTATCAAATTTTCTAATGTAATATCTTTTAATTGCAATTTGAACAAAGAAACAAGAAATTTAGTTGATAATAAATTTATTAATAAGTTAACTGACAATACCATAATAGTTAACACTGCGAGAGGATCAATTATATCGAATTTAGACTGCTTACTTGAAGGTTTGGAAAAAAATAAGCTTGGTGCAGTTGGTTTAGATGTTTTACCAGATGAACCCCCTAATTCTAATGAAAAGTTTATAAAAGTTTGGAAAGACGCAAATCACCCGCTTAATAACAAAATTATTATTAATCCACATTCAGCGTATTTTTCATCAAGATCAATTGTTGAAATGAGAGAAAAAGCGGCAAAGAATATTTTACGTGCTTTGAATGGATTAAAAATATTAAATCAAGTTAATTAATTATATGAAAAAAGTTTTAATATTAGGCGGCAGTTCAGATATAGGCTTAGAAGTTGTAAAAATTTTTTTAGATAATGATTGGAAAGTATTTGCTCACTATAATAAAAACAAAAAAAACTTGTTGAAAATAAAAAAAAAATTCCAGAATTTAAAATTAATTAAATTTAATCTATCGAGATATAAGGATAAAGATTATTTAAATAAATTAAAAAAATCTTTTAAACTAAATGCTGATTCTTTCATTAATTTAGTTGGTTATACGGACGGAAAGTCATTTTCAAATACCACCTTACATGATTTAGTAAACACCTTGAAAATAAACACTGTAATTCCAATAATATTGCAAAAATATTTAATTGATACAATGCTTAAAAATAAATGGGGAAGAATACTTAATTGTTCAGGTATTGGGGTTAAATATGGTGGAGGTAAATTTAATTATAACTATTCTCTATCTCAACATACTAGAGAATTTATTCCAAGCGTATATAAAGAGTGGGCACAAAACAATGTGCTGATTAACAATATAAGAATAGGTGTTACTGATACAAAACTTCATAAGAGAGTAAAAAAAAATATGAGCAAAAGAATAAATATGATTCCTATAAAAAGAATGGCTACACCAAATGAAATTGCAATTTACATATTCAAATTATCATCAGAAAATAACACTTATATTACAGGACAGACAATCACTGTATCGGGGGGAGAATAAATTGAAAAAAGCTATACTAATTGGTTTAGGAGGGATGGGATTGAGGTATATTAAAGTTCTCAAATCTTTAAATTTTATAATTATTGGAGTTTGTGATAAAAATATAAAAAAATTAAATAATATTAACATTTCCTCCGCAATTAAAACTACAAATATTAATGATCTACTTAAGATTAAAGCAGATATTGTGTGTATTTCCTCAAACACCTTTTCAAGAGAAAAAATAATTGAAAAATTTTTAAATCAATCTCAAGTTAAAAGACTTTTAATAGAAAAACCTCTCGCAACATCATATAAAAAATGTCTTACTTTAGAGAAACTTATTAAAAAAAGAAAAAAAATGGTAGTTGTAAACACTTTCAGGAAACTTTCTTTAAATTTTAAAAAAGTAATGAAATTATTCAACAACAAAAAAGAAAACATTACCCATATTTCAATTCTTTCACCGTCTGCTGGATTAGGAAATATGGGATCTATTTTTTTTGATATTTGTAATTTTTATTTAAAAGAAAAGCCTTTAAGTGTTAATTGTGAGATAGATACTACAGGCACAATTAATTCAAGGGGAAAACAATTTAAAGATCCAGGAGGTTATGGTGTTATTAGGTATGCAAAACAAAAAAAAGTTTTTTTTGATTTAAGTGAGAATACTGGTTTACCTTATAAAATAATCTTAAAAAGTGAAAATTTAGAGGTCACTATAGATGAAATTAATAAAAATTTTATAGTATCTGAAAGACCAAAAAAACTGAAAAAAAAACCAATAAATTATTATTTATTCCAACCAAAAATTTCAAAAATGCAATTTATGGATAAATACGATGTAGTTGAGATGACGAAATTATCAGTAAAAAAACTATTTAAAAAAAAATTTGTAAGTAATTTAAGAGATTCTCTTAACGCAATGCAGTTAGTTTTTGCATGTCATGCATCTAGAAATATTAAAAATACTATAAAATTACCTCTAAAAGGCAAATATCATAACATGAAAGTAAATTTCCCGTAAAATTATTTTGAAAATCCATATTGATAATATCCTGTATCGTGATACGTTCAAATATTGAACATATGAAAGAATTTACTGTTACAGAAACTAAAGATAATCAAAAATGGGACGACTTTCTCCTAAAATCTATAAATAAAAATGTTTATTGCCACTCCTTTTTTTTAGATAATTTAAAAAATAAATATAAAAAATATTTCATTAAAAAGAAGGATGAAATATTTGCGTCATTTTTTTTGAATGTAAATAAAAAAAATATATTAGTTTCAGATGAAATTATCTATACACCTCTAAGTTACAAACATTTTCCTAATAAGCCTCTTGCAAGCATTGTGAATGAAAAATTTGAATTAAACAAAGTATATTTAGACTTCATTATAACAAATTTCAAAAAAATTGAACTTATATCAGATTACCATTTAGATGATCTGAGACCTTTCTATTGGCATAATTACGAGAAAAAAAAAAAAATATTTAAGATAAAAGAAATAAAATACACTAGTGTTATTGATCTAAAAAAACTTGATACAAAAAATTTTGAAGAATGTGATTTTTATAAAAATTTATCAGTAAGAATTAGACAACAATATAACTTAGCCAAGAAAAAGAAAAATTATTTAATTGATAAAAAGTTTGAAAAAAATTTTTTTACTGAAATTATTAAAAAAACATTTAAACGTCAAAAAAAGAAAATAGACTTTGATCATAATCTGCAACTTAAAATTTTAGAAAAATTAGAAAAAAAGGGTAATATAAAAATGTATACAGTATTTGAGAATGAAAAAATTTTATCTTTTGCGTTATTTGGTATTTTAGCAGATCATGCTATTTATCTTCACGGCGGAAGAGCTACTGAGGAATTAAATGATTATTCCTTGTCTTTCACTTTGATTGAGGCTTTTAAGGATCTTAGGATCAATGGTGTAAAATCATTAGATTTAGAGGGTATAAATAGTCCAAAAAGAGGTTTTAACAAAATTGGTTACGGGGGTAAATTAAAGCCTTATTACATTATAACTAATCACTAAATGAAAAAAAATAAAAAATATTATTGGAATAATTTTTATAAAAAAAGAAAGAGCCAATTTTTTTGGCCGTGGAGCGATTTAGTCTCACTTGTTAATCAGTTTTTTAAAAAAAAGGAAAGAGTTAAAGTTTTAGAAATAGGTGTTGGTAATGGTGCAAATATACCTTTTTTTTTAGAAAAAAATTTTGATTTTTATGGGATTGACTCGAGTGAATTCATAATTAAGATTTTAAAGAAAAGATTTCCTAAGTTAAAAAATAAACTTTACTCAGGTAATTTTGAAGATATTAATGTCAATAAATCAAAATTTGATCTCATTGTTGATAGAGGGGCAATATCTTGTGGTAATGATAAAAATCAAATTTTTAAAATTGTTAAACTGATTCACCTACAATTAAAAAAAGGTGGAATTTTCATTGGTGTTGATTGGTATTCAAAGAGCTCAAGTTATTATAAACAAAAGATTAAAAAAAGCAGATCAAAAAACTTTTTTACCTTCAGAAATGGACCTTTCAAAAATATAGGTTCCATTTATTTTTCTAATAAAAAAAATATTTTAAATTTTTTTCAAAATTTCAATATTTTAAAAATAGAGGAAAAAAAAGTACTGGATCAGACTAATTTAAAAAGTAAAATATTTTCAACCTGGTCTTTTGTAGTAAAAAAATGAAAAGAAAAATTGCAATAGTTGGAGGAGGAATTATTGGTTGTGTTACATCTTTACTATTAAGAGAAAAAGGTCATGAAGTCACTATTTTTGAACAAAATAAAAATCTTGGTGGCGTATTGCAAGATTATAAAATAAACGATGATATTTTTATGATGGGATGTCAATATTTAGATACAAAAAACGTTTCATTTCAACTATTAAAAAAATACCTTCCGGACGTTTTACACTCTTTTGACAGTAGCTATGGTTCATTTACGGAAACACAAAAAAACAAATATTTTACAAAAAAATTTGCAATACCTACTTTAAATATAGGGCCCATAAGCGAAAAAGATTTTAAGAATTATTCTGATTACAAAATAGTAACACTAAAAGATCAAATTAATCTTTATCCAAATAAGGTAAAAAATTTTTTAGAGAATTTTTTAAAAAATTGTGAATTGAAACCTGAAATTTTACCGAAAACCGTAAACGATAATCTTCAAATATCTAGAATTTATTTAATTGGTCAGGATAAAAAGATTAGAGAACTAAAGTCGGAAAATTTTTTTGATAAAATATTAGCATTAAGTAGAGATAAAATTTTTGATGATAAACTTGTTTATTCATACCCTGCAAAAGGTTACGATTATTTATTTCAAGAATTAGAAAAAATTTTTAATAAGAAAAATATTATAATTAGAAAAAAGATAAAAGTTAAACCTATTTGGGATAAAAAAAGATTAAAATTAGTAATAAATTCAAATGAAGAAAGTTACGATGATATTCTTTGGACAGGTAACCCAACTCAACTAATATTAAACTTTAATTCAAAAAAAATTGACTCACATATTTTTAGAAATATTCAAATAAGTTCTAATTTAAAAAAATCAATTAAAGATAACACTTTTATACAAGTATTCTCTGAAAAAAGTAAAATTTTGAGAATCCATCTTTATAGATTAAATAATGAACAAAAAATTAGTATAGAATGTATTAACAGTAAATTCTCAAATGAAGAGATTTTACAAGAGGGAAAAGAAATTCTATCTAATTTCGATATGAATATTGAGTTGAAACCACGGTGTATAAATAAAAAGATTATTAATAGATTTGATATTTTCACTTTAAACGATAGCAAAACTATTAATAATTTTTTAGACTCTACAAAAAAGTCTAATCTTTTATATTCACCGTGGTTAATTTATGGAAGAGAAAATAAAATGACAAAAATTATTGAGAATTTAAAACAAAGAAATTTAATTTAAATATTATGAAAAAAAAAAATTTTTCAATGATGAAATGGGCAAGAGATTTATTTCCAATTAATAGAAGTCTTACAGGTGATGGTAACAGAAAGACCTTAAACTATATAAAAAAAATTAATAAAAATTTTGTAATAAAAAATTTTAAATCCGGAAAAAAAGTATTTGATTGGAGAGTTCCTAGTGAATGGAAAATTACAGATGCGTACGTTAAGGATAGTAAAGGAAATAAAGTAATCGATTATACTAAACATAATTTGCATGTTATTAATTATTCAAGTCCTATTAATAAAAAATTATATTTGAATGAATTAAAGAAAAAATTATTTACCATAAAAAATAAACCTAACTCATTACCATACATAACATCTTACTATAAGAAAGATTGGGGCTTTTCTATAAAGTTTAACAAATTAAAAAAAATGAGCAGCAATCAAAAATATAAAGCTTTTATTGATAGCAAATTTTTAAATGGTCAAATGGATTATGGTGAATTAGTTATTAATGGAAAAAGTAAAAAAACTATCTTAATTTGCTCATACATTTGCCATCCATCTATGGCAAATAATGAACTTTCTGGCCCTTTGGTTGTTACCGCATTATCAAAAATATTAAAACCCTCAAAATACACTATTAGATTGTTACTTATTCCAGAAACAATCGGAGCAGTTTCCTATATCTTTAAAAATAAGAACTATTTGCAAAAAAATTTAGTTGCAGGTTTTAATTTATCGTGCGTGGGTGACAAAGGAGATTTTAACCTTATTTCATCAAAAGATGAAAATACTTATGCAGATTTAATAGCTCAACGAATTTTAAGCAAAAAAAAGAAATTTAAAAAACTTTCTTTTTTAAAGAGAGGAAGCAACGAAAGACAGTTCGGCTGTCAGAACTTAAATTTGCCATTTGTGACAATTTGTAGGACAAGGTTTGGAGATTATAAAGAGTATCATACTTCAGATGATAATTTAAAGATATTAAGTGAGAAGAATTTACAAGAAACTGTAAAATTGATATCTGATATAGTTAAAGAAATTCAAGATAATAAAATATTTAAAAAAAATATGATTTGTGAACCATTTCTGACAAAGTATAAACTAATTAATACAACAAGTGGTTTTACAAAAACTAAAAAAATTTTTGAGGATCTTCAAAATATTATAGCTTACGTGGGCAGAGACAATGATATAAAAAGTCTATCAAAAAAATTAAATATAGATCAAAAAAGAGTCAAAAACTTAATCTCAATAATCAAGAAAAAAGGAATTGTTAGTGAATATATATAATTTAGATTATTTTTTTTATGTGAGATAAAAAAATTTTATTTTTTTTGTCATTTATCATTAAGTATTTATATCTTTGGAAAATTTTTTTCCACTCGGATCTATTCCCGTTAATTACAAAATTAAAAACCCTCTCAAAATCTCTAGATGAATTTTGCGATGTCCAAAATTTACCTTCAAGACTTAAATTTTCATTCCAACCAAATTTTCTTGTGCTAATAGGATATACTTGAGGGGTATTTCCTATAAACCCAGTCCTTCCATCTCTTGAAAGATTTTCAATTCCAAGTGTAGAGTCTATACAAAATACATACTTAAACCTATCTATAAGACTGTATGAATTTCTTTTTTTTTCAGCTTTAAAATATTTAAAATTTAATCCTTCTAATGATTTTTTATAATATTCAAATTCTTTTTCTCCATTTTGATCAAAATTTTTGCCAATAATATTTATCTTCAATTTATTTTTTGTAGAATAATCTTTAAGCCAATTTAAAAAAAATTGCGAGTTTTGATTATAATACCTCCAAGATATTTCAGATGCGTAAATTTTTTGTTCGTCTTTAAAATGACGGTAACTTGATATTAAGCATATTTCTTTTTTTTTATTAAAATTTGATTTTTTATGAAAGTTATTTTTAAAAGATCCTATAATAATCGGCTTTCCTTTGATAAATGAATTGTATTTTTGCGCATAATATTTGTTAAAAACAAACATATAATTTATTTTAAATATTTTTAATTTTTTTCTTAAATTAAAATTCTTTTTAAAATTGTCATTTTCATAAAAATGACATCTCATGCCAGTTTGGACAAACGCAGTTTTTACATTTGTTATTTTAGATATATTCCATATTTTTTCTGAATTATCTATAAAAGATAAAATTATTTTAGGATTAACTATTTCAATATAATTTTTATAATATTCTTTTGTTGATATTCTTAGATTTAAGATACATTTTAATAAAACATAAAAATTAAATTTTTCAAACCTAACGTGCAATACTTCTATGTCAGATTTTTTAAAATATTTGTAAAGATATTCGTGCCAAAATCTATCGAAGACCAGAATTTTTGCGTTTCTAGGTTTTGAAAATTCCCACTTGGATTTTAGCAGTGGACCGATATAGCGGAAAAGATTCATCATTACCAAATTTATTGTTTTGAATAATAAATATACAATTTTACCACGATTTCTAGCTTTTTTTTTTAAAATATCCTAAAAAAACATTTACAGTTCATAAAATGAACGCTATTTTGTTCAAATAATGAACATTATTTAAATGAATAAAAAATTTAATTATATATATAAAAACTTACTTTCCACTTCCGATAGGACATTTTATAAAATTTTATTATTATTAATTCTTATAGGAACGGTCTTGGAAACACTAAGCGTAGGTATTATTTTTCCTGTATTAAATACAATAATATCGAAAGACTCAAATAATATTATTACAAAAATTTTTGATTTTCTAAATTTAAACTCTTATGAAGATATAATAGTCCTTAGCATAATTATATTATTTATAGCTTTTACTTCAAAGTCCATTTTTTTAACTGTTGTAAAATTTTATGAAAATAAGTTTATTGCGAAACTAAAAGTCAAGTTTTCTGAAAGATTTTATAAAACTTATTTGAAAAAATCTTTTATATTTCATCAAAGAACTAACTCATATATTGTAAAAAGAAACCTTTTAAATATTAATGAAGTTGCCGATATTGTAAGATCTTTCACCACATTACAGGCTGAACTTTTATTATTTATTACATTAATAACTTTATTATTTTTTTTTGAACCATTCGGTGCGTTAATAGCTATGTTTATATTCGGATCTATAGGATTTTTTTTTCAAAAGCAGATTTCAAAAAGAGCAAATATATGGGGTGAGGAAAGAAATCTTTATGATGGTTTAAAACTTAAAGAAATGCAACAGGGACTTGGTTCAATCAAGGAAATTAAATTATCAGCTGCTGAAGATGAAGCTGTAAATAAGTTTATTAAACCTCTTAAACTTTCAGTAAACTCAGAATTTAAACAAAGTTTTATAATGAGTCTTCCAAGAATATGGTTGGAGTGGTTTGTTATTTTTTTTATAATCATTTTTCTATTTTTTTTATATATTATAAGTTCTCAAAGATTTGATTTTATAAACTATATTCCTATTCTAGGTTTGTTTGGTGCTGCCGCCTTAAGAATAATACCTGGATTATCCAGAATAATGCAGTGTCTACAAGGTATAAAATTTTGGTTACCGGTTGTAAATGCTATCTCAAAAGATGTGATTGAGATGGAAAAAATTAATGATAGCACTGAAAATAAAAATAAAAACAATATTCACAATAACTCAATATTAAATAAAATTAACAACATAGAAATTAAAGATCTACATTTTTCTTATGCGTCAGAAAACGATAATTTGCTTTCAAGTATAAATATAAATATTAAACATGGCTCCATTGTAGGAATAGTAGGCAGTAGTGGAGTTGGAAAAACCACATTGCTTAGTTTAATAATGGGTCTTATTAAGCCTACAAAAGGATTTATTAAAGTAGATAATTTTAACATTTTTGACGATATAAAGAAATGGCAAGATTTAATTGGATATGTTCCACAGAATATTTATCTAAACGATGAGTCTATAAAAAACAACATAGCGTTTAATATTAATGAAAAACTTATAGATAATAAAAAAATAGAAAAAGCTATTGATGATTCTCAACTAAGAAACTTTATTTCTTCACTACCAAAAAAATCTTTAACTACTGTTGGTGAATGCGGTGATCAATTATCTGGGGGTCAAAGGCAAAGAATTGGAATTGCAAGAGCTTTATACAGAAATCCCAAAATTTTAATAATGGACGAGTCAACAAATTCGCTAGATTACAAAACTGAAAACCGTCTTTTAGATGAAGTTAAAACAAAAAAAGGTAATAAAACAATTATAATAATTGCGCACAGGCTTTCGTCATTAAGGATTTGTGATAAAGTTTATGAGCTAACACCAAAGTCTTTGAGTGAAATAAATATTAATAAACTCATTTAATAATGAAAAGAAATTATTTAATTTTATCACCATTTCAAAAAAACATACCAAAGAATTTTAAAATTTTAAGTTTACAAAAATATTTCATTAAAAATGAAAAAAAGGAAAAAAGATTTCACAATTTAGAATATCATTGGAACTACCCAAAAAAAGTAGATAAAGATTATGTTTATTTAGAAAAAATACACACTAAATTAGTAAAGAGTTTAAGCATTTCATTAAATCAGTTTCATAATGTTAATTTCAACGAGAGATATTGGAGGATATTACTTGACCCATTTTTATTTTATTATATAAGCACATTTTTTGATAGATGGGAGCAAATCAGAAGTGCTTCTCGAATAAAAGGTAAACTATATTTAGGAATTCCAAATTTTGAAAACAAATTTAAAACACCTAGAGATGTAAGAGATTTTATAAGTATAGTAAATCATGAGGATTGGAATATAAAGATATTAGAAAAAATTATATGTTATAATTTCAAAAATAAATTTACTTTTCTTGGTAATTATCCCAGAACAAACATTAGAAATTATTTTCAATTGATTAGATCAAGGGTAAAATTTATTAATTATATCTTTTTTCTTTGCTTTCATTTAGTAAACTTATTTGCAAAAAAAAGAAAATTTGCTTTTATTTCTACCAATATTACAAAAAAAAATTTATTTAAATTGTATTCTTATTTTAAATCGTTTTTTACTTTTTTTGACGACAAACTAAATGTTGAAGAAAAAAAATTTAGATACAGTAGTCACAACACAGAGCTAAGACAAATTCTATTTCAGGATAGCAGAACTTTAAAAAAAAAAACTTTTGAAAATTTTCTAAAAATTAATTTACCAGATTTTTTACCCCTGTATCTTTGTGAGGACTACAAAAAAATCAATAGGTTGGTAAAAAATATAAATTTTGATGTAAAATATATAATCACTTCATATGGACTTTGGTCAAATCCATTCAGAAAAGTATGGTTAGCAAACTCTATAAATAATGGATCAAAAATTTTTATTAAATCTCATGGTGGAGCAATACCAGTAAAAAGTCATACATTTAATTTTCTAAATGATGTAAGTGATAAAAAACTTACATGGTATAGTCCGGTTAAAAAAGGACAGACTCAAATAGTATCGGAATTAAATGAAAATAATATTTTAGAGAAAATAAACACTAAATCATGTAAAAGAGAAAAGATAGGTATAGTACTTCAGTCCAAAACTAGATGGAGTTTTAGAATTGAGTATACTCCAATGTCCTCACAAATACTTGAGACACACTTACTGACAAAAAATTTTATAGAAAAATTAAAACCTAAAATTAAATCTCAAATTCTAATAAAACCCTACCAATTTTCGCATTCTCGTGAAGATATGATTTTCAAAAAATTTAAGAAAAACTTTTACAATAAAAAATATTTCGATTTATTAAATATCTCTAAAATAATAATATGCACTTATCCAGAAACTTCTTTTTCTGAAGCAATGATATCTAATAGACCAACTATTTTGATTTATAAGAAAAACCATTACCAATTTCCAAAAAAATTTATGAGATTATTAAATAATTTAAAAAAGAATAATATTATCTTTCATGATCCTGACAAAGCTGCAAAATTTATTAACATGAAATGGGACTTAATTGATAAGTGGTGGAATAGTAATGTAATACAAACTATTAGAAATGACTTTTTAAAATCTTGTTTGAATTATGATAAAGGATGGTTAAACTCATGGAGAAAATTTATTATAAATTTAAAATGAATAACTCAAGTAAAATTAATATTTTAGATTGTACTTTAAGAGATGGAGGGTACTATAATAATTGGGAATTTAGCAGGCCCTTAATTAAAGAATATTTAAAAATTATAACTTTAAAAAGAATTACTCATGTAGAGTTAGGGTTTAGATCTTTGTCCAAAAATGCTACCGGTGGTATAACTGCAAAAACAACTGATGAATTTATAAACAGCCTAAATCTTCCAAAAAAGATTAAATTTGGAGTAATGGTTAACGTTTCAGATTTTACTAAGAATAGGCATCCAATTAATCTTTTAAAAAAATTTTTTAAACCAGCATCAAAAACTAATATAGATTTTATCAGGTTAGCTTGTCACATACATGATGTTTATAAAATTGGAAGCGCTGTTAATTGGCTAA
>MDSZ01182401.1_pt1 | contig 14804 bp, 13 predicted proteins | sample 811201 | NCBI WGS metagenome assembly MDSZ01 (sample SAMN05326647, study PRJNA326480) | marine metagenome | isolation source: seawater | place: Indian Ocean: North | collected 2010
TACTTTTCTTGGTAATCCATAGTATGTTTTCATAAATTAAAAATAAAGTTTATTAATACTGTTTAAAAGTTTAATTCCTTCTTTTCCACTTTTTTCAGGATGAAATTGAGTAGCAAAAATGTTTTTATAATACACTGATGAACAAAATTTAAAATTTTTAATATACGATTCGCTTAAAATAATATCACTATTTTTTGGTTTACAATGGTAAGAATGTACAAAATAAAAATACTGTTTATTAAATTTATTTAAAAAATTTTTTTTACTTTTAATATTCAGCCAACCAATATTAGGTCTAAATTCTCTTGGTATTACACTAACATTGCCTTTCAATAATGATAATCCTTTTGTCAATTTAGTTTCTGTGCTCTTCTCAAATAAAAGTTGCATTCCAAGACAAATTCCAACTATTGGTTTTTTTTTAATTAAACAAAAATCATAAATTTTTTCTTTGAAATTGTTTTGGTTTATTATTTTCATTGCATAATGAAAGTTACCAACTCCAGGAATAAAAAGTATATCATCATTTTTAAAATCCTGTGAGTCTAAATCTGAAACTTTTGTAGTGTAACCGATGTTAGTTAGGGCTTTTTCCAAACTAAAAATATTATTAAACCCTAAATTTAATATTCTAGCTTTAATTTTTTTCATTTCTTACTAAAATATTTTTCTTTTTAAGAAACTGTTTTAATTTTCTTAAATTAAATTGTGGTTTTTTTTTTAGTTCATTTTGTAAAAAAGATGTATTGCCCACTGAAGGTTTTTTAAATTTAAAATTTCCTGCTAAATCATAGTGAAATAAACTAGCAATCATTACTCCACTAATTTGAGTTTTTTTTATTACCTCATAAATGTGATGGAAATTTCCAGCTCCTCCATGAGCAATAACTGGAATTTTAATATTTTCTGAAATTTCTTTTATATTTTTTAAATCAAAACCTTGACCTATACCTTCATTATTTATTGAAGTTAGAACTATTTCTCCTGCTCCTGAATTTTCTACTATTTTAGCCCATTTTTTTAATTTAATTTCTGACAAATCACGCCCTAAAGATGTCGTTACATAACTTTCATTGTCAATTTTTACATACTCAATATTAATTACAATGTTTGATGATCCAATTAATTTTACAGCTTTATCCAAAAAAGAAAGGTTTTTAACAACAGCTGAATTAATACATATCTTATCAGCACCCGAGTCTAAAAGTTCTTTGATATGATCCAGTGTATATATTCCTCCCCCAACAGATAATGGAATAAATATATTTTGAGCAGTTTTTTTTATAAATTTTGATAAATTTTTTGTGCCATATAATGTTGCAACATTGTCAAGATAAGAAATCTCATCAGCTCCTTGATCGTAATAATTTTTAGCAAAATCGATAGGATTTCCCAATATTCTTAAACCTTCAAGATTTATTCCTTTAATAAGAAAACCATTTTTTATATCCAATCTAGGAATTATTCTAATTATTTTTTTCATTACTAGTTTTTTTTTCCATTACTAGTAAAATCATTATAGTTATCCCACTGACCAACATCTTTCCAATTATTACTTTCAATAAAATATAAACCAATTTTTTCATTATTTTTTAAAAGAATATTTATTAATTTATCAAAATCTAAATTTTTGTTTTTTTTTATATATTTAAAAATTTTTTTATTTACCAAATAGAGTCCAATATTTATATTAAATTCATTTTCAATTTTTTCTTTAAATTCTTTTAAACTTTTTCCATCTTCTGAATAGCACACTCCATAAGGAATACTTTGTTTTTTTGAAGTAACAACAATAGTCAAAATATTTTTGTTTTTAACATGAATTCTTTTAAGATTCGAAATATCAAAATTAAATATAACATCACAATTTACAACAAAAAAATCTTGTTTAATTTTACCCTCTAATAATTTAATTGGACCAGCTGTTCCCAAAGGTTTCTTTTCATTAAGAAAGAAAAATGAATATTTTTTATTTTTATTTATATACTTTAAGTATGATTCTAAAATCTCCTTCTTAAAATTTAAGGATATATAAAATTTTTTAATTTTATACATTTTAAATTGATCAATTATAGTACTGATTGCAGTTTTATTATTTATAGGAATAAGTGGCTTTGGTAAAACTTCTGTAAAAGGCTTTAGTCTTGTTCCTTTCCCCCCAGCCATAACAAGAACTGGATCGTTAATCTTTTTAAAAGAAGTATGTTTTTTAAATGGAAAAATTATATCTTTTAATTTTTTTGAACTATCGACCAAAGGTATAAATTGATATCTATATTTTTCAAAAATTTTTTCTATTTTTTTTTTGTCTTTTGGTATCTCTGAAATATAAAAATATTTTTTATTATAAACTTTAGTTATTTTATCTCTAATATTTATACCTTTTAAAAATGCTCTCCTTAGATCACCATCACTAAGTGTTCCAGCTATTTTTTTTGATTTATGATTTATAACTAATACAGCTTTAGATTGAAGCTGATTAATTTTTTTTATCGCACTACTTATTGATGAATTATCGAAAACAGTGTATTTAAAAACTTTTAACATTAATTATTTATCGTAAAATTTTTTTGGTAACAATTTATTTTTATCAGTACTTAACATAACTTTAGACAATAATTCACTTAAATTTTTTTTACTGTCATAAGGATTATTAAAAATAGATTTGGATCTTGATTTATTTATGTTCAAAACTTTTTTAAAGGCTTTTTTTAATGAATTTACTGAACCATCAGAATTAATGACTGATTTAGACATAAGTCTTCCTTTCTGTCTATTACCTATATTTATAGTTGGAATTTTTAAATTTGGAGCTTCTATAATTCCAGATGATGAATTGCCTATTATACAATTAGAATATTTTAAAATAGACAAAAATTCTTTAGATCCAAAAGACTTTTTATAAATAAAATTTTTATTTTGATTACAAAAGTATTTTATAAAATCATTTATATGCTTAAAATTATGATCCAAGTTTGGCATAGATATAAAATATTTTTGATGGTTATTATTTGAAGCTATTTTAAATAAATTTTTAAGCTGGTTTAAATAGTTTCGATCTAAGGAAGGATGAAATGCAATAAAAGCATACTTTTCATTTAAATTTAATTTCAAAATTTTATATACATCGTTTTTTTTTAAAAAATTTAATTTTTTTATAAATTCTATACCTGCTGCTCCAGATACAAATATTCTATTTGGAATTTCTCCCATATTAATTAATCTTTTTTTATAAATTATATTTGAGACAAAATGTAATGAAGAAAATTTTGATATTGAGTGTCTATTATAATCATCAAAAGATCCATGGGTTATTTCACCTCCATGAATATGAATAATTGGAACCTTAAAATATGCCGCAGAAATTGCAGCTGAAAATATTTCAAATCTATCACCTAACATTATTACATAATCAAACTTGTAGGATTTAAATAAATTAGAAAATTTATCAGTCAAATATGAAATATTTTTAAGAATAGAAAAAGTGCTATTTCCTGTATTTTGTAATTTTATCTTTCTAAAAATTTTAATATTATCATTTTTAATATTTTGAAATGTGTTCCCAAATTTTTTTTCAAGGTGTTGACCTGTTACTATTAACTTTAATTTAAATTTATTTATGTTTTGAATTTTTTTTATAGTATGAAAAAGTAGTCCATACTCTGCTCTTGAACCTGTAATTATGCATATTTTCATTTGATATATATTGTTTTTATAATTTCATTTTTGTTTAAACTTTTTTTTAATTTTTTTCCTATTAATTTCTTATAATTTTCTGGAGAGATACCAAGACCTGGTCTTTTAAAATCAAGATCTGAAAATTTTATTTTCACACCTTTTTTAATAAAATTTTTTGAAACCACTGATTTTCTAACAACTTTTTTATTACTTAATTCTTCTTTGGATAATAGTTTTTCATTCTTACCTAAAATATTCTCCGTTTCTTTAATTACATCAATCATTCTTTTAAAGTTAGGTATATTAAAACTTGCTTTGTGATCAGGACCTCTCATAGAATTATTAAGAGTAATATGTTTTTCTATATATTTCGCACCTAGAGCAATTGCTAAACTAGGTGTAAAAACACTTAAACTATGATCAGAATATCCTATTTTATTATTATACAATTTTGAAAGAGTTTTTAAAAAATTAAGATTAAGATTTTGCATTTTAGCCGGATATTCTGAGGTACAATGCATTACAATCACATTTGTATTAGCAGAATTTAAATACTTGTACGTTTTTTTAATTTCATTTAAGGATGCCATTCCTGATGAGAAAATAATATTTTTAAAACGTAAATTTTTGATTTGTTTAAGATAAATTAAATTATTAATTTCGCCTGATGGTATTTTAATTAAATTTTTATTTAATTTAGAGTAAAAAGACAAAGATTCTAAATCAAATGCAGATGCTATGTAATTAATTTTTTTTATTTTACAGTATTCTGCAATTCTTTTATGCTCTTTAAATGAAAGTTCATATTTTTTAAGTAAATCATACTGGTTTGCATCTTTGGTATTTTTAGATTGATATTTGGCTAATTTTGCAGATTTTATCGCAAGATTCTCAGATTTATAAATTTGAAACTTAATATAATCAGCTCCTATTTTCTTGGCTTCGTTGACTAACTGAAAAGCTAAATTTATCTTTCCGTTATGATTTATACCTGCTTCAGCTATAATTTTACATTTAGACATAAGATTTATTTCGCAATGAATAAACAAGCATTATAAAAGCTTTTTTTATCAATCTTAATTCCTTGTTTAACCACTGAACCACTTCCTATAAAAGAATTTTCTCCTATCTCTGAACCTCCATTAATTATTGCTCCAGTGGAAATGTGACAGTGGTTATTTATAGTAACATCATGCTCTATAATTGCACCGGTATTAATTATACAATTTTTACCAATTTTCACATTAGGTCCAATATGAACATTATTCATTATAATAGTCCCATCTCCAATAGTAGAATTTTTAGAAATTACAGAAGTTTTTGAAATAATTTTTGGAAATTTGTTATTTTTAGACAAAAAATTAAAAATTTTTTTTCTTGGATTTTTTTTTATCTGACCAATGCCTATAAATAAATTTTTTTTTTGAATTTTATTTAAAATACTATCATTTCCTAAATACTTTAGACTAGATGGTCTTTTTTTTTTATCTACATATCCTAAAATTTTATACTTTTTTGAATTTTCAATAATATCTAAACACGCGTTGGCATGTCCTCCAAAACCAACAAGAATTAAATTTACTTTTCTAGACATTTTATTACTCTCATTAATTCTCTCTCTTTTAAAAAATAACTGCTAGGTAGGCATATTATTTTATTTAATAATCTATTCGCATTTTTAATATTATAAGCCTGGAATTTTTTTAAATATTTTTGTTTATGACCAAGTTGCCACAAAGGTCTAACTTCTATATTTTGATCTTGAAATTTTTTAAATATTGTTTCTCTATTAATTTTACTGTTGCTAATTTTAATAATTGTTAACCATCTATTAGAAAAGCAATAATCTGGATTTTTCAAAATTTCATAATTTTTATTAGATTTTATCATATTATAATAAAATGAATAAATTTTTCTTTTTGAATTAATAATAAAATTAAATTTTTTCATTTGGCTATAACCTATTGATGCATGTATGTTAGATAATCCTAAATTATATCCAATCTCATCATGAATAAAATAAAATGGATTGGATTTGGCTTGGTTTATTATTTTTTTGATTTTTAAATAATCTCTTTTTTTTTGTGTTAATATTGCACCTCCACCTCCAGAGGTTACAATTTTATTTATATTAAATGACAAACAGCCAAATTCTCCAATAGTACCTGCATGCTTTCCTTTAAATTTTCCCGCTGAGAATCTAGAGCCAAGGGCTTCAGATGCATCTTCTATAATTTTAATATTTTTTTTCTTACAAACATTATAAATTTTTGATAAATCACAGAGATTACCAAATACATGCACAACTATAATTGCTAATATTCTATTTTTTGTTTTTTTATTATAAGAGTATCCATTTTTATAAAAAGTCTCTTCATCTAAAAATTTAATTATTTTTTTTGTATCAATATTCAGATAGTCATCACAATCCATGAATACTGGTTTTGCTCCATGATAAAGTACAGCATTAACAGGAGCAATAAAAGTAACTGTAGGAACAATTATCTCATCATAACTTTTAATACCTATTAATTTTAAAGATATATTTAAAGCTGATGTGCCATTAATTATTGAAGCAGTATATTTAGATTTATTTAGTTTAGATATTTTATTTTCAAAAAGACCCACATATTTACCTGCACTAGATAACCATCCAGATTTTACTGCATCATTTACTGATTTTTTTTCTTCACTAGAAATTATTGGGGCATGAAGTTTAATATTTTTTTTTATCAATTTTAAAATTCCCATATTTTTTAAGAGATCCTCTAAAATTTTTATTTTTTAATTGTTTTAAAATCTCTTTAATACCATGATTAACATCATATTTAGGTACAAAATTTAATTTTTTTTTAAGCTTAAAAAAATTAACCTTGTAACTTCTTTTATCCAATCTATCACTAGGGTTAGAATTAAAAGTTATTCTAGATAAATCTTGGCCTAATAGTTTAACTATTTTGTTTAAAATTTCTCTTTTAGTATGATTATTTTTATCACTTCCGGCATTAAACACTTGAGATTTAACTTTTTGTTTTGGTGAGACAATAATTTTCTCTATTAATCTCGCAAAATCATAAACATGACAATATGGGCGCCATGTATCTAAATCATAAACATTTAACTTTTTCTTTTCATAAATTTCTTTTACAAATTGATTTACTGTTAAATCAAATCTCATTCTTGGTGAAACACCAAATGCTGTAGCAAATCTTAAAATAGTAAAATTAAATTTAAATTTATTTTTATTTTTTAATAAAAAATTTTCAACTTTTACTTTTTGTTTAGCATATAATGAAAGAGGTTTCAGTTTATAGTTTTCACTTGCTATTTCATTGTTTTTCAAAAGCCCGTAATTTGAGCAAGTAGAAATAAATATAATTTTTTTATTTAAATTTTTAATTTTAGATAAATATTTTTTTATATCTAGCAAATTGTGTTTTTTTGATAATTCTGGATATTTTTTTGTTATTGGGTCTCCTACAAGTCCTGATAACAAAACTATACCTTCATAACTTTGAGAAATATTTTTAATCTTTTCTAATTCTTGATTATAAAAAAAAATATTTTTATTTCTTTTGATTTTTTGCTTATAAATAAGATTATCTACAATGCCAACTTTATAGCCTTTTTTTAGGAAATAATTAGACACTACTTGACCAATATATCCACCTCCTCCAATTAAAAGAATGCTTTTTTTTTTATTTTTTTTCATAAATAAGATAATTTTTAGTTTCTAAAATAATATTTTTAAATTCAATTACACTATTACTTTCCTTAAGTAAATTTTTATTAATAACTATTAAGTCGTATTTTAATTTATGATGTAAATTATCTTTTAAAATTTCATCTATTTTTAAATCAAGATAATTAAAAAAACTTTTAGTAAAATCTGTTTTTGTTGAATTTAATATATTAATATTCTCAATTTTCTTAACATAATGAGCGTACAGAACGCCCTCAACTATATTCATGCGATTAAGTTCAAATTTGTTTACAAATGGGGCTTTGTAAAAATTTGATACAGCTTTATTTTCTCTTACAATAAAAGTTTCTTGAGCAGATTTAAAATCATCAATTATTGAAAGTTTATCTTTTCCTAAAATTAAGTTACCTGCTATGTAATATTCTAACTCTTTTTTTGATTTCCTATAATTAAGGATTTTGTGTCCATAAAATACATTATGAATAGTATAGATAGGAATTAAATCAATTATTTGCCAGTCGTTTGTTAATATAATTTTTTTGTCTAAATAATTATCACCTAAATATTCAAAAATCATAAAAGTTTCTTTCTCAATATATCTATTATTGCTTTTTATTACACTTATGGTGGTATTAATTAAATTAAAATTAATAATTAAAAAAAATATAATAAAAAATATAAAAAACTTTTTTTTAAAAAAATTTATATTGAATATAATAATAACTAGAAAAATTATTAAAATAAAATCAAGACCTCTGTAAAAAAATTTTTCAAAATTATTGTTAGGTATAAATTTAAAAATTAAGAACAATACTGTAATTAAAATAATAGATTTTGCAAAATTATGAAGTTGTGGGTTATTTTTGGTTGTAAAATATAAAATTACAGAAAGAATAATATATTTATTAAATAAAAAGTTGAAATAAAATTTAATATCACCTGGAAAAATAAATGAAGTATTTGTTAAATGATCAGCAACATCTCTATTTTGAAAAACATTTAAATACGAGTTTAAGATACCCGTGGGAATATAAACTAAAATTATTACCAAAGATAAAAAAAAGAAATATTGCAACATTTTTTTTTCTTTTAAAAACCCATAGAAAAAAAAATTTATATAAATAAATAAGTAATTTATTAATGCCAAAGGTGGATATTGCAACAATGCTAAACTAGAAAGTAAAGTTAATTTAATAAAATGTTTATTCTTTTTTTTTAAAAAAAAAATTATTGTGTAATAAATCATTATGATAAAATAAATAATATGATGACTAAAATTAAAAAATCTTAATATTTGATTTGATGAGTCTAATTCAATTGGATTTAAATAATTAATTAAAAATTTTTTTAAATAAACTAATAGATCAAAATCACTTATAAAAAATTGAATGTCCTGAAAGAGTGGTTTTGAATATAAAATAAATATTATAGACAAAATATAAGAAAAATTTTTATTGTTTAAAAATACATAAAAAATTTTGTTTAAAAATATAAATAAGATCAGCAGACCTGAAAGATAAGCAATTATAAATGATAATCTAAAGTCAAAGTCAAATAAGCATCCTATAGAAATTAATAAGTTTGATGGTAAAAAATAACTATATTGACTAATTTCTGAAGTAATTGTGTCGGTACTTGGTGAGCCAAATATAATTCCACTATCACAAATTTCATTAAAAAAAGATGCATAAAAATAAGTATCATTTCTTCTAAATGAAAAAGAGTTAACAGGAGTATATTCAAAACCAAAGGGAGTAAAAATCCAAGGAATAATTTCTGTATAAATTATTGGTGAAATAATTAGAAAAAAACATAAAATAAAGTTTACTTTATATTTTTTTTTATTATTCATTTTAAAGAATTGTTGTAAAAACATACAGTATTAAAAATTTAAATTGAAGAAAATATTATTAATATGACAAAAAGATTAGACGGTTATAATTACATGAAAATCCTTACCGATTGGGTAAGCAAGGAAGATATTTTTAATAAAGATTTTGTCTGGCCTCGTCAAATGGAGATACATCTTCCAGCAAATAAAAAAATAGCCTGCGATTTTCATTGTTATTATTGTCAAGGAAGTAATTTAGATATGTCTCTAGGACTTGATGAAAAAAAAGCTCTTAAACTTATGGAAGAGATAGGTCCAAATACTTTTGAGTATTATGTTTATGGGGGTGCTTACACTGAACCTCTTTTGAATCCTTATTTCATGGACTTTATGAGACTGACTAAAAAATTAAAAGCACATTTTGGAATTCATTCAAATGGTTCACAACTTAAAAAACTTCAAGAGGAAGAAAATTTTTGTACAGAATTAGTTGGTCTAATGGAAAGCAAGTACGATTATTTTTCTTGTAGTCTTGATGGTGGATCTCCAGAGAGCCACATGAAAACTAAAAATATTAAATATGACGCTTGGACTGATATTATTGAAGGTATAAAAATTTTAGTTAATGAAAGGGATAAACAAAAATCAAAAGGCTCTATTAGAGTTGCCTATTTATTAAACAAATGGAATTCAAGCGAAAAAGAAATTAAAAATTTTGTTAATTTAATGAAAAATATTGGTGTAGACTCTTTAAGGTTTTCAATACCATATGCGCAATATGGAAATGAAGTAACAAAAGTACAAAATTATAAAAATAAAATAGAAAACAGAGAACATCAAAAATTTAAAGAGTTACTTAAGCCTTATATGTCAAAAAATAATGATGAAAGACCTTTTATTTTTTATTTTGCGCCAGTGAATCAAGATATTGATCGAATGTTAGATGAAAACTATAAGCAATGTGCATATACTTACTATCAAACAACACTTGGCTCTAGCGGACATATTTATAGATGCTCAAGTATTGCAACACCAACTTTTGACTATGGAATTTTAGGTAAACAACCTGAAACAGTTGATGAATTAAAAAAAATGATAAAAATTTCACAAGATAAAAAGTTCCATTGTCATACATGCATACATTCAACAGCTAGATGTAATAGAATGGCTTTAGAAATTAATACAGAGTGGAATGCTTATAATAAACCTAATAACGATGTAGCAATAGAAGAAGAAACAATTTATTCTGGTCCAAAAAATAAGGCTCTTGGAAAGCATATTTACAAAGATGATAAAAAAAGATGGAACAAAACAGGTAAAAATAACACTCCAAATTCAATTGATATTTATAAAAAACATATAAAAGCTGAGTTTAAAGCCAAAAATAATTAATTGAAAATAATTGACAAAAAATAAAAAAATTGTTGCACTTATTGGAATTGGATACTGGGGTAAAATACATCTAAAGTATTTAACTGAGATAGATGAAGTAAAAGTTAAATATATTTATTATAAAAATAAATTCCCAAAAGAAATAGCAAATAAATATAAAGAAATCGTATTCACAAATAAATTAAGCGTTATTTACAATGATAATGAGGTTAAATATATCGATATAGTTACACCAATAAATACACACTCTAATTTAACATTAAATTTTTTAAAAAGAAAAAAAAATGTATTAGTTGAAAAACCTCTTTATCTTACAAAAAAAAACAAATCTAAAATAAATTTACAATTAAAAAAAAATAATAAAAAATTATATGTTTCTTATCCATATAACTTTGACACATCGTTAACAAAAGTTAAACAATTTATAAAAAAAGAAAAACTGGGTGATATAAAATTTTTTGAAATTTTAATTGAACAAGGAGGAAGATTTAGTAATAGGTATAATATTTTTGACTTGCTTGGTGCTCATGCTTTAAGCATAATAAATTTATTTATTAATCTAAAAAATATTAAAGCTAATAACCTAAATCTTATAAAAAGAAACAAAATTGTTGAAACTGGTATAACAAATATTTTTCTAGGTAAGAAAATTATTGGCAATATAAAATTATCAAGCAATTTCTTTGCTCGCAAAAGAATCAAGCAATTAAGATTATATTTTAAAAATGCTTTTGTATTTTTAGATTTCTCAAATAAAGTTTCAATTTTTGAATACGTTAAATTAAAACTTAATATTGATAAAACTTATTTGGTTCCAAAAATAATTAAAAGAAAAAGAATTTTAATTGAAAACAATCATAATTTAAAAAAAGTAATAAAAGAATTTATTAATGAAAAAAATAATGATTATAATTTAAAATTAACTTTTGAAATAAATAGATTGTTAAAAAATAAATGAAAGACATTTCTATAATACTTCCTGCATTCAATGAAGAAAAATCAATAGAAATATTGGTAAATAAAATAATTAATTCAATAAGAAAAAAGAAATATAAGTTTAATATCATTATAGTTAATGATGGTTCGAAAGATGCAACTCTTGAAAAATGCAAAATTCTTAAAAAAAAATATAATAATGTTGATTATATTAATTTACCAAAAAATCTTGGAAAAGCTTATGCATTGGATAAAGGTATAAGATTAACAAGTGCCAAATGGATTTGTATAATGGATACAGATTTACAATATGATCCAAAATATTTAAATGTTATTTTTACTGAAAAAAATTTTAATTATGATTTTATAAATTCTAAGAGAGAGGGTAGATCTGATAATTTTCTTAATATATTTTTCTCAAATATATATGTTTTTTTTTTAAGACTATTATTTAAAAAAAAATATGACTATTTTTCTGGATTAAAATTTTTTAAAAAAAAATTATATAATCAATTAAAATACAAAGGTTTAGTAAGATTTTTAATATTTTATAGTATTAAAAAAAATTATAAAATTAAAGAAATTTCAATAAAACATAAAAAAAGAATTTATGGAGATTCTTATAAATTCAATCAAAGAATTTATTTGTTTCTAGCAGATCTTTTAACTATTTTTTTCTTTATAATATTTAACAAAAAACAAATTAAAACTTTTGAAAATTTTTCGATATTTATTTTTGCTATTTTAAGCCTAATATATGTATTTAAGTTCAATAATTTTTTTATTTTGCTTGGTTTATTGAGTTTAATTTTGATCTATAGGATGGTTAAATATAATATTTTTTACGATAAAAAAAAATGAAAATTACTATTTTAGATATTTACAGAAAGTCTAATTATAAAATTTCAAAAAATACTAATTCTGGAATGGGAACTGGCAATAATTATGGAAATAATATTATTGCAAAAATGCAAAATCTCTTGATTAAAAAAAGTATTCACTATCCGCCTCAAAATAGTCTTTATATAATGTCAATTTTAAGAGAGGTTGGGCACAATATTATATACAGTGAGGATTTAATAGAAAATGAAAGTGACTTATATATATTCACCTCTTCGCTTGTAAATTTTGAAACTGAATTACAAAGTTTAATTAAATTAAGAAAATTAACAAAAAAACCTTTTATTGTAATTGGATCAGCTGCCGAATTTAATGCAAAAAAAATTATTGCTGCCGATGTAGATAAAAATACATTTGTTATTGCTGGAGAAGCTGAGGGATTTTTTTTTGAAAATAGAAATTCAATTGATGAAAATTTTTTCAAAAATTATGAAAATTTAATAACATTCAGAAAATTTTTTAATCTTGATGAATTTCCTCTTCCTGCTTGGGATATTGTCTTCCAAAATTCTTCTAGATCAAAAATGATTTTTTTAGGATTAAACAATAAGTCAATTACCATCGAAGGATCAAGAGGGTGTCCTTATAGCTGTTCTTTTTATTGTTGCTATCCAAACATACAAGGAAATAAACTTAGATTGAGAGAACCCAAAAAAATTGTAAATGAAATGATTTATTTCTATGAAAAATTAAATGTAAAAAACTTTACTTTCCGTGATCCTGTTTTTTCAATAAGTAAAAAACATGTTTTTGATCTTTTAAATAAAATTATATTAACTAAAAAAAAATTTAATATTTGCGTAGAAACTCAATTAAAAGATATAGACGAGGAAATGACATATCTTATGAAAAAAGCAGGAGTGAAATTAATTTATATTGGAGTAGAGTCAAGTGAACTAGAGGTTTTAGAATCTGCAAAAAGACGAAATCCATCAAATAAAAACATAATTGAAAAAGTAAATTTTATTGAAAAATCAGGTATAATGATAAAATGTAATTATATACTTGGTTTGCCTGCTGATAATTTTAAAACCTCCATTAAAACTATAAAGTTTGCAGAAAAAATTAATTCAGTATTTGCACAATTTACTATTTTTACACCTATGCCAAATACACCCGCCTGGAAAGTATATCAGGATAAAATTACAGCTCAAAAATTTGAAGACTTCACCATGTGGGATCTAATATTTGATCATGAAAATTTAAATAAAAAAGATATTGAAAAACTAAAGAATTATGCTGCTTATTATTACTTAAAGCCTAAATATATTTTGAAAAACTATCCTATTATATTGAAAAATTTATTTATTTCCTAAAATCCTGTCTTTTAACAAGCTTGAAAAAATATTATCTTTTTTATTTAACTCTAAATTATTAAATCTATATATTTTTGAAATGTCTTTACTAGAACTTAAAATATCTTGAGTAAGATAAATTTTACATTTATTTTTATGCACTATTCTAAATAATTTTTCTTTAAACATTTTAAAATTAGTACTATCTATATAACTCTTAGACCATTGAAGAGTCACATCGAAACCATTTAATGCAAATACATTATAATAATTTTGATTTATATGTTTTTTTACACCAAGCCACCAAGACTCAAGTTTGTGGTACTGTGCAATTAAATAAATTTCACTCATTACAGTAAGAAACTTTTTTTCTGGAATTAGAATTTGGAGGTTAATTTTGCCTTTTTTAAATAGAAATGACTCATTGGGTAAGAATTTTTCCTGAGGATAGTAAAATTGATAAAAATTTTGAAATGAGACTTTATTATAAGTTACAAACATTAATAATTTATTAAAAATAATAATAAAATTTCTTGAAATAATAAAATTTTTAAAAAATAGGTAGATTATTTTTCTTAAAGTTGAGATGTTTGTTTTTTTTGGTATTTCACTAAAACTACCTCGTTTATGAAATACCCATTTTGCACTCTTAAAAATCCCATCACTTTTTTTTGAAAAATGATTAATCCAAGCACCCATATAGTTTGAATTTTTTTGATATTTGGAAAATAAAACTAACATTTCTTTAAATGAGTAAAATTTTTCTGTTTGAACTTTTAATATATTTCCATTGGTTTTATGAATTTTTAACTTTGCTTCTAAAATGACACCATTTAAACCATATGCTCCTATATAGTTTTTAAAATTTTTAGATTTTCTTTTTAAATTTATAATTTTATTATCTTTATTCAAAATCTTTAACTCGATAACATTATTTGCAAATACCCCATTTTTAAAACTATCTTTTCCGTGAACATTTGATGAAATAAGGCCTCCAATAGTTGCGTTAAAAGTTCCTGGCAAAGAGTTTAAAATATAATTATTTTTGATAATTTCATTTAAAAAAGTA
>MDSZ01193122.1_pt1 | contig 14804 bp, 13 predicted proteins | sample 811201 | NCBI WGS metagenome assembly MDSZ01 (sample SAMN05326647, study PRJNA326480) | marine metagenome | isolation source: seawater | place: Indian Ocean: North | collected 2010
AAAATCTAACCCACTTGGACATAAACTTTTCAACAAATATATAAGTAAAGTGATATCAAAACCATCAGATGAATTTTTAAATCAAATTTTTAAGGATAATGGAAAAGGTAAGTCGTTCTATAAACAAAATACTACTAAAAATTTACAAGAATATGGTAGCCCATATCATGATAAATATATAAATAAAAAATCTCAAAATATAACTTTCTATGGATTTGAAGGGAATGATCATATTATTACGGGAGATGGTAACGATAAAATTTATGGAGGATCCGGTAAAGATTTATTAATCGGAGGATCCGGAAAGGATTTATTAGTCGGAGGTAAAGGAAAAGATATTTTTAAATTATCTATTGGTAAAGGTTATGATTTGATTCAAGATTTTGAAAATAAAGAGGATAAGATTTTTATTGGATCTATGAATAAATTAAAGCTTAAAAATAAAGGGAAAGATGTTCTTATTTATAAAGGAAAAGATTTATTAGCAAATGTTAAAGGAGCAAAGGGACTTCTATCTAAAAAAGGTCAAAATTTGATTTAGAAATAACTAGGATAATTATTTCCATTAAAATCTCTTAAGAGTTTTTAAAAAACTATCAAGTTAATTTAAAAAATTATTTTTCTCCATAACCGAATATAGAAAAATCTTTATAATAGTAATTTATTAGTTTTTCTCTATTAATCCTATTTATTGATTTTATAGAATCAGTATGAAATTCTGTAGTTTTATTCTTATGATAAATTCTTTTGTTAATGTTTTTAATATCTAATTTTTTAAGTATATAGTTGAAGTCATTATTAAAATTTTCTAATCTCCCAATAAAGTCAATATCGTTTAAATCGATAAGATGAGACTGATGTCTAAAATGAATATCTTTTTGAAAAAAATAATCATCTGAAAGAAAACAATCAATAAAAAAATTTATATCTCTCATCTTTTCGATCAGTTTGGAATCTAAATCAAAGTAATTTTTTTTATTTGAAAAGTTTAGTATTTTATCTTTCCATCCAGATATGAATCTATTTAAAGGATCTCTAGTAAATCCAAATTTGAAATAATTTTCATATTTTTTATAAGGTAAATAGCAATGAATTGAATGATAGGCTGATAATGGAATATTTAATTTATCTAATTTTGCTAAAATGCTTCTAGTTCCAACTTTTGCAACTCGGTACCAAACAAAATTATATTTCTCGGAAATTGTTAAATTGTATTTTCTTTTTTTACTAAGTGTAGGAATTAATTTATTGCATATATTTAGATATTTTTGCTCTATTCTACTTTTAAAAATTAATTTTGAATCTTTATGATATGTTCTTATCATTTTTTTAATTAGTGAAATTTCTATCAAAAAAAGAATTTATCTATTATAACTTATTTTATCTGATTCATTTAATTGCATTTTTATATTTTTAAAAAGTAAAATGTTATATTAAATTCTTATATGAAAATATTCTCTTATAAAAAAGGAAAAATAAACTTTTAAAAATGCCAATTTATACAAAAAAAAATGAATCAATATTATTCATCCATATCCCAAAATGTGGAGGTAGTAGCTTTTCAGATTTTCTATTAAGAAATAAATATGAAGAATCATTATCAGTAAGAGGTAAAGCTTTAAAAGATATAGATTTTTGGAAATCATCACCTCAGCATCTTCATAGAGATATTTTGAAAAAACTTTTAAATTTTGAAAAATTCGATAAAATACTTACTATTGTGAGAGAACCTTTTGAAAGATTAAAGTCAGAATATTATTGGCTATTAAATTCAGGAATAATTAATGAAAAGGAAAATATCCCAGAGAAATGGTTTGATGATTTAAAAGAAAATTATCATTCTAATAAATATATTTATGATAATCATATAAGACCTCAGAATGAGTTTATTTTAAATGAGTCAAAGATTTTTAAACTTGAAGAGCAAGGAATAAACCAAGCAATAAAATATGCCATAAATAAAAATACTTTTAGGTTTTTCAATAATAATCAACTCAAAAAAACTAAAAAGAATGAATTTATTGATAATCAATTTCTTGAAATTCAAGAAGGAATAAAGAATTTTTATTCAGAAGACTACAGAATTTTAGGCTACTAGATTTTTTAATTAAAAAATTTTCTCAAAAATTTTATATTACAATTTATCAAATTTGAAAAATTATTCATCAATCCTTTTTTTTATATGATTATCAAATTATTAGAAAAAATATTTAATCTTATGATAAAAAAACTTGATGAGTTTGCTGATATAGTGAAAAGTCTCATCTTTAAGTAATAACTATTAATTAAAGTAAATTAGAAATACTTTGTCCAAAATTTATCTTATATATGAAGAATTTATTATCTTTTTTAAAGATAGATCTGATCATTATTAAAGGCATATTGAATTTTCATGCAATATTTTCAATGATTTAAATTGGATTCCAAACCTTACTTTTGAATAAGGAATAATAAAAAAACGACGAATAATATAAATTAACCAATTATTTAATATTAAAAAACAGATTTTTATTTGAGATCTATTTCAGGGAATAATATAAAATTATTGAATAAAATTTAATATGAATATTAATGATAAAGAAAAAGAAAATATCAATTTGTTTTTTTGGGATTACTCGTGATTTATCCAAAACATTTCCAAGTATAGAAAAAAATATAATTTCCCCTGCATTTAAGCATGCTGAAGTTAGGGTTTTTTGTCATTTTTATGATTTAAAAGAAATTGATAATATTAGGTCTCAAGAAAAACAAAAAATTATAAATAATAATTGGCACTTATTTAAAGCACATAAATTAGTTTCTGAAGAACCAAATTATATTTTTAAAAATTATTCTTTGGACAATATTATAAAATTTGGAGATGATTATAATGATGATTACAAATCTATTAAAAATTTAATTCATCAGTTGTTTTCACTTAAAAAAGTATATGAACTATCAAAAAGCTATTATTCTGATCTGACAATATTTGTAAGACCTGATTTATATTATTGGAACTCATTTGAGAAAAATATTTATGAATTACTTAATTTCCCAAAAGATTTTATTGCAATTCCAAATTGGCAATTTCATAAAGGTCTTAATGATAGATTTGCTATTTGTACTTCTGACTATGCCTCTAAAATTTACTCAAACCGAATTAAAGAAATAAATAATTGCTTAATTTATACTAAAAGACCTTTAAATGCAGAATTCTTATTATTATATTCTGTCTGCAAAAGTAAAGCAAAAACTTTATTATTAGAAATTAAAGCCTCGAGAGTCAGAGCAAATGGAAAGATAGTTTCTGAAAATTTTACTATGATAAAAAATGATTATATTAAAATTTTTATAATTAATAAAAAAAATATTATTTTTAGAAAAATCTTGAGATTTATAAATAAAATTTTTTTTAACAAAAAAGTCTTTTTTTAAAAAAAAATTCATTATTAATTTAAATTAATTAAAAAAAATTAAATAAGCAACTTTCTTTAATTTTATAAATATTTTTCTAAAAAAATTAATTTTATTTTTCAAGTAAAAAGCTTTTATTTTACTTATTGTTTTTTTATTTTCATTTATGCAGTTAGGCAAATTTGAATTAAATTTATTATTTAGTTTATTATGAAAAGATTGATTATTTGAACCGCAGTTAATACCACTCCCGTCTATCCCTATATTATTTACAAAACTAATAGAAGGAGTTAAACATAAACCTTTGTTCCTGAAAATATGACAATACCAAAAAATAGCCCAAGTACTTTTATTTTTTTTGTTTTGTTCTATTTGAGACCAAAAAGGGCTAAATCTTAATCCTAGATCTAGATCTCTCCGCATTTCTTTATTAAAGATATAAGAAATATGATAAGGATCTTGGGCCAAATTGTCTTCAATAAAAGAAAACCATCTATCTCTCCAAGTTGCCCATCCCCAACAGAACATTATTCTAAGAAATACATATTCTTCATTAATATTTGAATCAATTGGTAAATTAAAAGCATTTATATGCCAAACTTCTTTATTATTTTGATATTTTTTTAAAGCTTCATTCATATATTTTAAGAATGAAGTTGACACACATATGTCATCTTCTAAGGTGATTATATTTTCATATTTTTTAAGACTTTCAGTTACACCATCTCTAATATTCTTTGCAAGTCCTTTGTTTATATCTGATCTACAAATTTTTAGTGATTTAAAATTTGGGCTAAAGGAATTTATAATATTTTCTACATTGTCTATTAAATGTAATTCTTTTACTGTAACTGGTCCATCAATATAGGCTATTAAATCTGATTCTTTTGCTTCAATATTTTGACTTAATGCACTAAGAGAATGAAAAGTGTGAAAAGGTCTTTTATATGCAAAAAATATTATTGGGCTAAACATTGATAACTATATGAATTAATTAATTATAAGCTTAGTTTATTTTTTTTAAATTAAATCCAAAATTGATCAAGTTCTTGATTTGTCTTGATTCTTATAAATTAAGTATTGGTAAATTATTAGTTCTTACACCGTGATCATTTAGAAACTTAACAGGATCATATTGATCTCCAATATATCTTCCATATTTTTCTTTTATTAACTTACTTTCTGATGATTTATTATTATATTTCAAAATTTTATTTTTAAAAAACGAAAATTTGCTTTTATAGCCTCCAGGTGAAACTTTATAGTTGATTTCTTTTATATTTTTTTTAATTTCAAAGTTTAGCTTTTTAGCAATTTTATAAAATGTTTTTGAAGATAAATCCTCATGAAAAATAACAATATAATGTGATGGATTTGCGAAATCATTTAGAACTTTAAAGTAATCCAAATATTGTTTGAGCAATAAATCCAATTCTTTCGAATTAAATATAAAGTTCTCTAGAAATTTTTTTTTATAGTTAACAATAGAATTAACCCACAAGGAAAAATCTCGTCTTGCGATAAAGATATTTTTATTATCTGGAGATATTTTCTTTTCTATCGGAATATCTGTAAGACTATGTTTGCTTCCAAGAACATGATTAAGCTTAATTATTCTTTCATTTGAATTTCTTGAAATTTCTTTTTTATCCAGATTAGCAATTTTGAACGAATCTGGATATGTATTACAAAGAATTAATTCTGAAAGATAGTTAGTTCCTGATCTTCTTGGGCCAAGTACAACAAAATACATAAAGTAATTATAAAAATGTAGAAAATTCTTATAAGTTAAAATTTAAACTTATTAAATTAATGAGATAATTAACTTTTAAATGATTATTTGCTAATGCTCATTAATAAATAATTAATTTAATGGAATCATATTATCTAATTAATTAAAAAACTATAAATTAAATAAGAATTAATAAAAATTAGATAAACATAATATTTTATGTTTATGGGTTATGTAATCTTTCCGAGTTAATATTTATATAGAGGAATTTGTAATTAAGTTATTTAAGAATGAAGTTTAAGTTTAAAATGCCTAGATATTACTTTATAAAATCTGCAATAGAAATATTTTCGATATTATCAAGTAATAGAAAATTTCAGATAGGCCTTCTTTTCTTAAGTATGCTAATGAACAGCATATCCGAAATTTTTTTATTAGGTTCAGTAATCCCGTTTATATCAATAATAAGCAATCCAAATAAATTTTTAGATGATCCTTTTATAAAAAATTATTTTAATTTTTCAGATTCATTAGAGTTTTCTGTAATCCTAAAACAATTTCTTTTTATTTTTGTTTTTGTGGTACTCATAGCTACTGTAATTAAAATTATCAATATTTGGTTAATAGAGAAAGTTTCAGCAAAAATAGGTAGCGATCTAAGTTGTCAACTTTATAAGAGGTCTATTTACTCATCCTATCAAATTCATTTAAATCAAAATAGTAGTAAATTAATAAGCAATTTAACTGTTCAAATTGATAGAACAATTAAAGCATGCAAATCGTTTTTTAAAATGTGTACATCTTTAATTGTTGGAACTGTTATTCTTTTTACATTAATTTATGTAGATAAAAATATTGCTTTATCTATTCTTTTAATACTTTCAGTTTCATATTTTTTAATTGGATACTTAGTTAGCAATCAAATAAAAGCTAATAGTAAGGATATTTATTTGTCATCAAAAGCAAGAATTAAAGTATTACAAGAAAGCCTAGGAGGAATTAGAGATATAATTCTAAGCAGCAGGCAGAAATTATTTATAAATTTTTTTCGAAAAAGAGATATAACGTTTTTTAATCTTCAAGCCAATAATTCTTTTTTATCTCGTTTTCCTAGAGCATTACTTCAAGGCGTTTCATTGATTTTAATATCATTATTAACAGCTTTCTTTACTTTAAAAAGAGAACAAAATGGATCGATAATAGCTCTATTAGGCGCTTTTGCGATTGGCATTCAAAGAATGGTTCCACATTTTCAACAAGTATATCTTAGTTGGGCAAAATTAGGCGACTTTTCCGAGGATATTAAAGTGGTTGTATTGTCTATAAAACAACCACTTGAGATTACTAAGAAGCCATCTGAAAAATTATTGAAATTTGAGAAAATATCTCTTATAAATGTTTATTTTAAATATTCTAATGATCAAGATTATGTATTGAAAAAGATAAATTTAGAAATAAAAAAGGGTCAAAAGATAGGTTTTATTGGAACTACAGGAAGTGGTAAAAGTACTACGATTGACATAATTATGGGTTTATTGAGACCAAATAAAGGAAAAGTCTTAATAAATAATCAAGATATATTTGATAAAAAAAATGAACAACTTTTAATTAATTGGAGGCGTTCAATAGCTCATGTCCCCCAAAATATATTTCTTGCAGATTCTTCAATTGCTGAGAACATTGCATTTGGAGAAAAGGTAAATCATATAAATATGGAAAAAATTGAGATTGCATGTAAAAAAGTACATATTCATGACTTTATTAAAAAATTACTTCAAGGTTATAATAGTTTTGTTGGGGAAAGAGGAGTTCAATTAAGTGGAGGCCAACTGCAAAGACTTGGAATAGCAAGGGCTCTATACCGTGACACCAGGATTTTAGTCTTTGATGAAGCAACAAGTGCTTTAGATGTTAAAACAGAACAAGAAATTATAAATAACATTAATGATATTTCAGAAGAAAAATTATTAATAATGATCTCTCACAGATATAGTACTCTTAAAAATTGCGATTATATATTTAAAATTGACAAAGGGTCCTTAATAGAAGAAGGAGTCCCATCCAAAATGTTGGGGAATTAGTAAATATTATTTATTTTAGATTTTTAATTAAAATTTATTTTAGAAAATTAATACATTATTTTATTAATAATTTCTGAAAAAAAACTCTTAAAAAAATCATAATAGAGAAAAAAACTATTATATTTTACCTAGTGATAACAAATAAGAAGTATCTAATTAAGCTAATAAAAGAATCAAAAATGTTCATTTTTAACTCATTTTTGTAAATATTCCAAGTCCAAAATATAGATTTTAATTTATTAGAAGATACTCCATTTTGAGAAAGATTATAATAAGCTAAATTATCTAAGCATCCATAAGAAAATCCAGCTAAATTAATTATCTCAATCCACATTAAATAATCTTCATGTCCAATTTTCTTTTGGAAAACTTTTCCTAAATTTTTAGCATCATATATTCCTGTTAGATTACCTATTTTGTTTCCCTTAAGCATGTCGGATTTTCGTATAAACTTTTGAGCTTTAATTATTTTTGCCTTTTTTAGAGTTTTATCTTGCCTTGTATAAGTGGAATGGCAACAAAAATAATTATTATTTTTCATAAGATTGACTTGAATTTTTAATTTATCTTCATGCCAAGTATCATCACTATCTAAAAAAGCAATATATTGACCTCTTGCTTTTGAAATAGCAATATTACGCGTAATACTTATTCCATAATTAATTTTCGACCTTATTATTATTATATTAGGAAAATCTTTAAATCTTTTCAGTACTTTATAAGTATTATCCTTGGAACCATCATCTACTATTATTAACTCAAATTTTGAATAAGTTTGTCTTATTACACTATTTATAGACTCTAATACTGTTGCTTCACAATTGTATGCAGGCATTACAACTGAAACTAGATTGTCAATTAAATCATCAGCTTTTGCGTTCATAATCACACTTTAATTTACTATATATTTCAAAATCCTTAGCATAAACTCTATTTATAATTTCTTTATGTCTTTTAGAAAGTTGAATTTTATGAGAATAATTGTTTTTATTTTTAAGAGGTAATGTGAAATTATTATTTGAATATTTGTTCAAAATATTTATTGTTAGATCAACATTATCAAGAATACCAATATGATCAACTAAAATATCATTAGATGCAGAAAAGTAATTGTGTTGAGGCATTAGGACATGATCTAAGCTTAAATCCCCATCTCTATCCAAATAATTTTCAATAAAAGTTTCAATAGACTTAAATATTTCACTATCGTAAATTGATTTATAATCTACTCTACAATTCTTTGTTCCTCCACTTTTTAAAAAGTAAAAGGAAGATATGAATCTCTCTAATGGACATCTCATCATTGCAAAAGAGAAATTATCATTAATGTGTTTATAGAAAAATTTTAAATAATTTTTTGCTGTTATATGAAGATTACATTCTGTTTCATATAACATATAGTTAAATGACCTTCCAGCTACTTTGGGAACATGAAAAAATAATATTTTAGAGTCACCGAAGATATTTTTTTGTCGTTTACAATCGATATATTCTTGGAATCTGAGAGGCAATATCTTCCTGTAAACTTGGGATTTAAATTTAGAAATTCCTTTTTTATAAAATTTCTTTTTATTTTCCAACATTATGGAAATTTTTATTATTATTTTTAAACTATACCTTATATTCAAAATTTGCTTAGATAAAGATTTTTAAACTTTTTTTGAGACTTTCTAATTATATTTTTATTTACTTTTTAAGGTTTATTTTTGGAAATATAATATTTCATCAAAAAGTTTTTTATATTCCTTGGATACTCTGTATGGACTCCAATTTAGCAAGGCATTACTTCTAGAGTTTTCTCTCATTTTTTCATACATCATTTTGTCACTGATAATCCAATTTATTCCATAGGCTAATTCATCAAAATCATAGGGGTCAGCAAGATAACCAGTTTCTTTATTTTTGACTATATCCGGCATGCCTGAACAATTAAAAGCTGCTACTGGCGTTCCACAACTTTGTGCTTCAGTTCCAATTTGAGGTAAGTTGTCAATTATTGAAGGAATAACAACAACATCAACTCCGGAATATAGTAGTGAAATGGCTTTTTCATTTGTTTGGAAATCAATGTAATGGATTTGTAAATCCCCAAATTTTTTCTTTAAAGGTTCTGATTGACCTAATATTACGACTTCAATATCAGGATTTAGATGCTTTAATTTTTCAAGTGATCTTTCAAGTATATGCCAACCTTTTCTCTTCTCTTTTGCGCCGTTGGCTCCAGCAAAAAGTAATAAAGGTTTAGATATTGGTAAATTAAAAATCTTTCTTGCCAAATGCTTTTCGCATGGTTTAAAAATATTTGTGTCAAGAGGGTTAGGAATTGTTCTAATGGGCCAATCTCTCATGAGAGATGATTCTTTAGCATTGTCAGCTAACCACTTGCTTGGACAAACTATATGAAAGGGAGTTTTCCATTGATCACGTTTTCTCTCCCAACACCATCTGTCAAGATCTATACGTGAATGTGTAAATGGCTTATTACCTTTTTTGTAACCGTCCTTAAATCTGAAATCGTCTATTCCATTAGGATAATGTTCAGTTCCAGAGAATGCCCAAGTATCGTGAAGGGTCCACACGCAAGGTTTCTTGATTTTTGCGATCTCTTCTATTGATAACATACCACCTTGTACCCAATGTATATTTAGAATTTGCGAAGAGCTTTTGTTTAATTTTTTATGAATCCCTGAAGGTAAAAAACTTATGGAATGATAATTTGAATTACTAGTGGATTGAAGTTTTTGTATTATTCTTTCAAGTTTATTATTTATTTCAATTCTCTTTTTTAAAAAGTATGACTTTTCGCCATAAACCTCTTCAAAATCACTTCGTTTGAATATGACTCTCATTTTTGAATGTATCTTGAGCTTTGAACTATATTTTCTGAATGCTTTATGAAGTCTTAATGCTGCAATAGCAGCTCCCCCCTTAATATCATTTTTAGAAACAACGGTAATCTGCATTTATAGAAATTTTGTTAATTTTTAGAAATCGCTCCACTTTTATTGAAAACTAACTTAATTGTCTTAAACATTATTCCCAGATCTAATAAGAAAGAAAAATTTGCTAAATAGAAAATATCATAACTCAATTTTTCTTCTGAATCTTTTTCAGAAGCTCCATATGGGTAATTTACTTGAGCCCATCCAGAAAGACCAGGACGAACTGAGTACCGCAATTCATAATAAGGAATTTTTTTAATTAAATACTCATCAATTTCAGGCCTTTCAGGTCTTGGACCAATTAAACTCATTTCACCCTTTAAAACCGAAATAAGTTGTGGAAGTTCATCTATACGCATTAATCTTAAAAATCTACCTGCTTTAGTGATTCTTTTATCATTTTTTGTAGACCATTCAGGGCCATCTTTTTCTGAGTCAATACACATAGTTCTTAACTTTATTATTTTGAAAGGTTTTTGTAAGTAACCTGACCTAATTTGAGAATAAAAAATTGGCCCTCGATCTTCTAAGTAAATTACAACTGAAGATAAGGTAATAATTGGCAAAGTGAGAATTAATAAAATAAGAGAAAAACAAATATCTCCTATCCTTTTTAATTTATATTCTTTTAAATTGGATATTTTAAAATAGTTACGACTTAGTACGTATTCATTAGTTAGAAGATTTGTTGGGAACTTTTCAAGGAAAGCCTCACACCAGTCAAAAACTGTGAGGATCTGAATTATTTGACTATTTATTTTTTTTAGATATCGTAAATCTTTTTTAGATATTTCCTTTAAATCTTCAATAATTATTCCTTTTACTTTTGTATTGTGTTTTAAAACTTTTTTTAATGAATCAACTTTGCTGTATGTTATCGATAAGTTATTTTCACTAGAATAAAATTTTATTTTATTTAAAGTATCTTTTGTTCCATAATATAAAAGTTTAGAGTCTTTTGTATAATAGAAAGCTTGAAACTTTCTTATGAGGTATTGAACCAAAAAACTAAGAACACTTACAGTAATTAATAGTGATGAATATGAATAAAATTGATTATTTAAATAAAGTTGATTATTTAAAATAATGTAATCATTGACAAAATATGTAATAGTTAATACATAAAAAAAAGTAAAGGTAAATGCAATAAATGTATTCTTAAGAGATTTTCTCTTATATTTGATCCTTTTGATATTTTGGAATTTTTCTATGTTATATCTACATGAAATATAACTAGAAAGAATCCATATTATTAAAATACTTGTTAAAAATAAATTTAAATTTGATTGGTAAATTAAACTAATCAAAATAAAAATAAATATATCAATTATTATAAATATTGATACTCTTTTCCTAGATATAATCCATGATGGTAAATTATTTCCTAAGACTTTAATCTTTTTTATTAATAACAGAATTTTGTTTTCAGGTTTATTTTCTTTGTGTCTCATATTAAATAAATAGCCATTGATTTGTTGTTTGTATTGATGAGGTTACATGGCTATCAAAAATCATAATTAAAGATATTCAAAATTTTATCGCATTTTTTCTCGATCTCAATCAATTCATTATTATTCAGTTGAGATTTCCAAAGTTTTGAAATTTTCTTGGAATTCTCATGTCTTATCATCTGAATATTTTTTGAATTAGTAACTTTCTTATTTTGCTCGCGATGAATTCTATTTTTTATTTTTTTAGAGAGTTTTTTATTTGTAGCAAAAACCGCTAAGTTATCAAGATGTAAAACTGGATCTTCGCAAATATCCTCATATCTTATTAATTTAAAATTTTTTAATTTAGATAAATAATATATATGCTCATGAAGAATGTTCCATAGAAGTCCAATTGATTTAGGGTCAAGTAATGCTCCTTTATTCAATCTTTTCTCCACTTCATATATATATTTATTTAAATGAACAAATCTTGTACAAGGATAATAAATATTTTTAAAATCAAAACCCCATGATGCCTTTTTAAGACTGTTATAAAAGGATCTAGGATCCTTTGAAATTAAAATACATTTGCTGTTTAACTTTTTAGATACATGCTCTGTAGAGAAAAGCATTATGGGATCTTTTATTATTGCAGAATTATTTATTTTAAGATTTATTGATAATTTTGAATCATAAAATAACCACTTTAGAGTGGCTTTTGGGTTAGTCTTTAATGACTTTGGAATTGTTGTCAACATACCCTTTATATCTAATCCCCTTTTTTTAAACAAATGAGCTAAATCTATACATATTTGATCATTCGAATTTTCCACCAAATGATACCAATTTTTTATTTCTAAAAAAGATTTACCATAACTAGATCTTTTTGAGTATGGGACCTTTACATTGAAAGGCTCCCAAATATATGCCGAATTAGTTCCTCTTGCAATAGTATTTCCAATCCAAGTGGTTCCTGATCTATGTGCTCCGCTTATTACGCATATTTTGTTTATTTCTCTCATTGGTTTTAATTCTTTAAGAAATAGAATATATAAAGTTTAAAAAATTATTTTTATTAATCTAAAAAAACAGAAGTTAAAAATATCATTTATTTTTTAATAAAAATTTTGCAAGGTAAATTTCATCATGATCATTAATTCCAATTTTTAATTCAAATTTTTGTTTTCTTTCTTTATTTAAAGTATTTACTATTATGTCGACCATAGGAATTTGTAGTTTTATAAATTTTAGCACTAATACTTCTTCAAAAAAAATTGACAACTTTTTGATATGAACTAATCTCTATAAAAAGAAAAATACCAGTTAATAAATTTTTTTATTCCATTATTTAAAGGCGTTTCTGGTTTGTATCCTGTCCATTCAGATATAAGTTGATTATCAGCGAGGGTTGAATGGACATCTCCATCTTGCATTTCTAAAAACTCTTTTTTTGATTTAATTCCAATTTCTTTTTCGAGAATTGAAATGAATTCAATTAATGAAATTAATTTATTATTCCCAATATTAAATATCCTGTAAGGAGCCCAACTTTCTGAGGTTTTTGGATTTTTCCTATCAAAATCTTTATTTGGAATCGCAGGTTTTTCTACTAATCTATAAATTATTTCAACAACATCATCTATATAAGTAAAATCTCGGAACATTTTCCCATGATTAAATATCTTTATAGTTTTTTTGTTTAAAATTGATTTTGTGAATATCATGGGTGCCATGTCAGGTCTTCCCCATGGTCCATAAACAGTAAAAAATCTAAGCCCAGTTGTATTGATATTGAAAAGATGACTATAACTATGGGCCATTAGTTCATTAGCTCTTTTAGTGGCTGCATAAAGGCTGACCGGATGGTTTACAGGATCATTTTCTGAAAAAGGAAGTTTGGTATTGCCTCCATATACTGAACTGCTACTTGCAAAAATAAAATTCTTTACTGAGAATTTCCTGCAACATTCCAAAATATTTGCAAAGCCTACCAAATTTGAATCTATATAGGATTCAGGATTATCAATTGAGTACCTTACACCTGCCTGCGCTGCTAAGTGGATGACAGTGCAAGGTTTATATTCATTAAATATTTTTTTTAGTAAGTTTAAGTCATTTAAGTCTCCTTTTATGAAATCCCATTCACCATATTTTGAAAAGCTTTCATTCAATAATTTAAGCCTATTATTTTTAAGGTTAACGTCGTAATAATTATTTATGTTATCTAATCCAATTATTATTCCACCACTTTTTATTAATTTCATACAAACATGAAAACCAATAAATCCTACTGCACCAGTTACTAAAATATTTCTTGATTTCTCCATAATAAAAATTTTTAATTATAACTTGAAATTTAATTAACTTTCTTAAGTTTCTAATATTTTATTATTATTCTTTGGATCATAAACAATTAATAAATAATATGAAAAGAATTCTCGTAAAGTTTCTTGTAGGAATAATGAAGTAATTGACCAACATTTTTTGGTATTTTTCTAAGAGGTTGAATTTATGTTTGGATTTTACGGGGGGCAACTTAGAAGATTTATGGTATTCATTCAAAACAAAATAGACAAATTAAATTTAAATTCAGGCACAAGCCTTTGGAAAGCTTCTACTATTTAATTAAACTTTGGAAATTATTTAAAAATTATCAATCTCTCATATTTTATGTCCTTGTAGAAAAAAAGAGATTCACTTCATATGAATTTGCAAATGAAAAATAATATTAGATTGAATGGATAATAGAACAGTGGTGGATGACTTAATAGATTAGCGGAATTGGAAATCTAAAAATTCAAATGGTTTTAATTAAACTTATTAATCTCATTATTAGATCCATTTCCAATTTTCCAGAAATTTAATCCAAAATTCTTAATTTCTTTGCTATTTAAAATTGATCTTGAGTCAAAGATCCAAGAAGGTTTCCTCATGAGTTTTGAAATCCTTTCCCAATTAATGTTTGAATATTCTTCCCATTCAGTTAGTACTACTATTGCATCAGCCTCAGTTGATGCATCATAAATATTATCAGAATAGAACCAACACCCTTCTTGACTTGTAGAAACTTTAACTAAACCATCTTTTATATCTTTAGCTTTCATACTTAAGTCTTTTTCTATTTGTTTTGAATTTACTTTTGGGTCATGAATATGTAAAATTGCACCCTCTTCTAATAAGTCTTTGCAAATATTTATAGCAGATGATTCTCTTGTATCATTTG
>MDSZ01116021.1_pt1 | contig 14802 bp, 14 predicted proteins | sample 811201 | NCBI WGS metagenome assembly MDSZ01 (sample SAMN05326647, study PRJNA326480) | marine metagenome | isolation source: seawater | place: Indian Ocean: North | collected 2010
CCATCATACTTGACTACAATCGGCATTTTCTGAGAGTTTAAGTATTTAGTTGCATCATCATAATTATCAAATTCTTCATAATCAGCTGTGGGAAGTTGATTTTCTCTCATAAATCTTTTTGAAAATGCCTTTGAACCCTCAAGTTGTGCGAAATATTTTTTTGGGCCGAATATGTTCAAGTTATTTTCCTCAAACAAGTCACTCAAACCATCAACCAGGGGAACTTCTGGCCCTACAATTGTAAGATCAATATGATTACGAAGTGCAAAGTCTAAAACTGCATCTTTGTCATTGATGTCACATTCTGTATTAAAGACATTTTTTTCCGATAACGTCCCTGCGTTTCCAGGCATGACATAAATCTTTTCTATATCACGTTTTGATTTTGATATCAGCCATGCAATAGCATGTTCTCTTCCACCGGAGCCAATTATTAAAATTTTCAGACCCATTAGTGCTTAAATACTCTTGTGTGTGAAAAACACATTGCTAACTTATGTTTATTTGCGATTCGAATAATCTCATCATCATTGATAGAACCGCCAGGTTGAATTATAGCCGAAACTCCAATTTTTTTTGCAAGGTCAACGTTATCCCTAAATGGGAAAAAGGCTTCTGATGCCATTACAGACCCCTTAAGTGATATTTTTTCTTTTTTTGATTTACTAAATGCAATATTGGTAGAGTCAATTCTACTCATTTGACCTGCACCTATTGCAAGAGTCTTATTATTTTTAACAAATACGATTGAATTAGATTTAACATATCTAGAAATTTTGAAAGCAAAAATCATATCATCAAGCTGAGTAGGGGTAGGTTTTTTAGTAGTTACAATAGTCAAGGAATTTTTTGATAGGCGTTTATCATCTTTTTCTTGAACTAAAAGTTTATCTCTAAGTAGCTTTGTCTCATAGATTCTACCCTTTGATCTTTTTATCTTGATTTGAAGCATTCTAATATTCGGCTTACCTTGAATTATGCTCAGACATCCTTTATCAAAGGACGGAGCAGCTATTACCTCAACAAACTGCCTCTTAATTATCTTACTAATCAGCTTGGAATCTACTTTTTTATTGAAAGTAATTATACCCCCAAAAGCTGATGTCGGATCAGTTTTGTAAGCTGAGTCATATGCTTTCTCTAAGTTATTACTACTTGCAGCACCACATGGGTTCGCATGCTTAACTATTACACAAGATGGTCTTGCAAATTGCTCCACACATGAAAAAGCACTTTCGGTATCAACCAAATTATTAAATGATAATTTTTTGCCAGATAATTGCTGGTAATCAAAAGATTCAAAATTTGGTTCATTCACCTGATATAATTTAGCCTTTTGATGGGGATTTTCGCCATATCTAAGTTTCTCGAGTTCATGCGCATGAATAGACAGTTTATCTTCCATGATATTGTTGAAGTTTTTTGAATTCTGAGTTAAGTATGATGATATCAATGCGTCATATTTTGAGACTTTTAAAAAAACTTTTGCAGCCAAATCAAGTCTAGTAGATGCTTTTACCGACCCATTTTGATCAATTTCATCGAGCACTGCCGAATAATCTGACGGATCTGATAGGACAGTTACACGCTGATGGTTTTTTGCTGATGCCCTAAGTAATGTAGGACCACCTATATCTATATTCTCTATTGCATCTTTAAATGAACAACCACGCTTGGAAATTGTCTTTTCGAATGGATATAGGTTTACTACAACAACATCGATAAGTGAGTATTTTGAGTCTTTTAATTTATCTAGATCATTTTTTGATTTAGCTAAAATTCCAGCATGGATGACCGGATGCAGTGTTTTCACTCTACCGCCTAAAATTTCATCAAATTTTGTAAAATCTGAAATCGTAATGATATTTATCCCTTTACTGATGAGATATTTTGCTGTTCCTCCAGTGGAGATGATGGTGTATCCGTTTGATACTAGTCTGGATGCAAGTGAATCTATTTTTGTTTTATCAGATACACTAATAAGGGCAATTTTTTTCATTTAATTTTTAAATTGTACTCTTTAATTCTTTTAATTAAGGTACCACGACTTATACCCAAAAAGTCAGCAGATTTTGTAACATTGCCATTACATGTCTCTAATACAGTATCTAGAAGAGTTCTTTCCGTATCATTTAAAAAAAGGCTATGCATATTAGATTTGCTTCCATTTCCATTCATATTCTTTATGAATAATTTTGCTTCTTTTTTTACTACAGCACTAAGACTACTATTCGATAGATTTTTTGTGATTCTGTTTTTTTTCATCTTTATAAAATGGATACCCTTGAATGAAATATATTACATTCAAAGTTCCTTTTGATAAAGACTAATGTAAGAAAAAACTAATTATTTTTTATATATTTTGTAAGAGTATTTATTGAATATTTACCTGAGGCAAAGAAATCTGTTCTAAGTAATTTTTTATGTAAGTCTATATTTGTTTTTACACCTTGAACAACGGTTTCACTTAAAGCTTGATACATTTTCTCTATAGCAAGGTCTCTAGTTTTATCATAAGTGATTAATTTCGCAAGCAGAGAGTCATAATATGGTGGAACACTATACCCGCTGTATACATGTGTATCTATTCTCACACCAGGTCCACCAGGAGCATGAAAAGACTCTATTTTGCCAGGTGAGGGTATAAAGCTTACTGGGTCCTCAGCATTTATCCTGCATTCTATTGCATGACCAGACAAGGTAATTTCATCTTGTTTCATAGATAAATTCTCACCCGAGGCCACTCTTATTTGCTCTGTTATAAGGTCTGTGTTTGTAACAAGTTCTGTTACTGGATGCTCAACTTGAATTCTAGTATTCATTTCGATAAAGCTGAACTGACCATCTTGATATAAGAACTCAAAAGTTCCAGCTCCTGTATAGCCCAATTTCACACAGGCTTCAGCGCATATAGCTCCAATTTTATCTATTTCTTGCCGTGCTATTCCACAAGCTTGAGTCTCTTCAATTATTTTTTGATTTCTTCTTTGCATAGAACAGTCTCTTTCGCCGAAGTGAACAGCATTTCCGTGTTCGTCACTCATTATTTGAATTTCAATATGTCTTGGATTGTCAAAATATTTTTCAAAATATAAATCTCCATTTCCGAAGGCATTTTTTGCTTCAGTTCTAACTAAGTTCATACTATTTGCAAGTTCTGATTTTTTTTCCACAATCATCATACCTCTACCACCGCCTCCATGAATTGCTTTTAGCATGATAGGGTAGCCTATTTCATCAATTTTCTTTAAAATCTCTTTGTTTGGCTGTTCAGGTAAAACCCCATCGTAACCAGGTATACATGGTACTCCAAATTCTTTCATAGCCTTCTTGGCTTTGATTTTATCACCCATTTTATTTAGCACTTTACTTGTCGGGCCAATGAATTTAAATTTGTTTGTTTCTATAATTTCTGCAAACATTTCTGATTCTGATAAAAATCCATATCCAGGGTGAATAGCATCAGCATTGGTTAATTCAGCAGCACTGATTATTGATGGCATATTTAGATAACTTTCTTTTGGATTAGGTCCACCTATACATACTGATTCATCAGCTAATTTAACATGAGCGAGTTGTCTATCTGCGGTTGAGTGAATGGCGACAGTCTTTATACCTAGTTTTTTACATGCCCTCAAGACTCTTAGCGCAATTTCACCTCTATTGGCGATAAGTACTTTGCTAATCATTCGATCACAAACAAGGGTTGATCAAACTCAACGGGTTCTGCATTATCTACAAGTATCTCAATAATCTTACCATCAGCTTCGGCTTGAACTTGGTTCATCATTTTCATTGCTTCGAGTATACATAAAGTGTCACCTTTTTTAATTGACTGGCCAACGGTGACAAAAGGTTTTGATTCAGGAGAAGCAGATGCATAAAAAGTTCCAACCATAGGTGAATTCACAGTATTTTTCTTCTCACTTTTAGAGCTTTCACTTATACCTGTATTTTCAGTAGATTGTGGAATAGGGGATGGTTGAGAAGGGATCACAGGCGGTTGCATTACTTGTTGAATTGGAACAGATGTCGATGAAATGTTTCTTGATAGTTTTATGGATTCTTCACCCTCTTTCACTTCTATTTCAGCGATACCGCTCTCTTCTAGAAGTTCCATTAATTTCTTTATTTTTCTTAAATCCATAGTTAACCTCTTTTGATTATTGATAACAATGCAAATTCATACCCACTTACTCCAAGTCCAGTTATCAAACCTTGACTGATATCTGATAAGAAAGATTTTTTTCTGAATTCTTCCCTGCTATATATATTTGATATATGTACTTCTATAAATGGTATCCCTACACCTAAAAAAGCATCTCGTAGTGCGATACTAGTGTGAGTAAAAGCGCCAGGATTTATGATTATCGAATTTATATCTCTTTTTTTAGCGTCGTGAAGTTCGTTTATCAATTCATTCTCAGAATTAGATTGAAAGAAGGAGATATTAGAGTCATATTGTTCAGCAATTGTTGTAAGACGTCCCTCGATATCTTTCAATGTCTCTGTTCCATATACATCTGGCTCTCGAGATCCGAGTAGATTTAAATTTGGTCCGTTTAATACTAATATATTCACTTTAGAAGAACTTAATCAATTTTGAGTGATTTTATATGAAGTTTAATGAAAATAGAAGCTTTATTTTAATTTTTTACCAATTCAAGTATTCTAATGAAATTTTCACTTTCCATAAATCCAACCACTCTTGCTTGTGATATTTCCACACCATTTTTATCATAAAAGAATATCGCTGGTGGTCCGAACACTCTCATATCTTGCATAAATCGGGAGTGGTCTTCTGTTGTCTTAGTTATATCGAATTTAATTAGTTTTAATTCATTCAGTATAGCGCTAACTTTATCGTCACTAAAAGTATATTTTTCAAGCTCTTTACATGCGACACACCAATCTGCGTATAAATCAACCATTACAGTTTTCTGCGTGATATTAATTTCTTTAAATAGGTCTTTTGTGGTGCTGACTGTTACAAACTCTATATTTTGATTCTTTTGGATAAAACTCGTTATGGGATCATAGTATTTATTAACTTGAATACCATAAATCTGAAAGCCTAAATAAATGACAGAAACAAAAGATAGACTATTAATAAATATTTTTGAGGCTGTATTCTTTAATATCCCAGCAGATTTATATAAAACAAATATTAATATAGCTGCAGAAACTGACCATAGATATGCAGCTAACTCAATAGAAAGTATTCTCTCCAGTAGCCAGATAGATACAAATATAAATAAAATACCAAAAAAGTAATTCACTAATTCTAAATATTTTCCTATCTTAGAAATTATCTTTGTAGTAGTTGACCCAAGAGCTATCAAGGGTGTTCCCATACCTAAACCTAGGGCAAAAAGTGCAGAACCACCTACGAGAATATCTCCAGTACTCGCAATGTAAATTAATGCTCCTATTAATGGTGCCGTAACACATGGTCCAACAATTAAAGCTGACAAGACTCCCATAACAGCTACATCTTTTAGATCACCAGATTTTTGTCTATTACTTATTTTCGTAAGTAATGTTTGTATTGATGCTGGCATTTGTATATTGAAAAATTTAAACATTGCTAGGGCAAAAAGGAAGAATATAAAAGATATAGATCCGATTACGTATGGATTTTGCAGGCTAGCCTGAACATTTGTACCGGATATAGCAACGATTATCCCGGCAACAGAATATGTAAGTGACATACTCAGGACATAAACCGTAGACAACGAAAGAGACCTCTTTTGTGAAACATTTCCTCTTCCTGCAATAATACCTGTAATAATAGGAACCATTGGTAGTACACAGGGTGTAAATGCAAGTAATAGTCCAGCTAGGTAGAAAATTATTGTGTTATATAACAAGGAGTTAATATTTAGAGACTCGCTCATTGCAGATTGACTTTCAAAAATCGACGTTTTTTTTAAATTGCTAGTTAAAGGCTTTTTTTTTACAAAAATATTCTTAAAAATAGGCGGATAACACAAGCCAGCATCTGCACAACCTTGATATTTGATTTTTAGTTTTATAGAGTCTGATATATCATCCTCTAAATAAACATCAGCACTGACAGAGTAATAATAAATATCGACATCACCAAAGAATTCGTCTGTTTTCTTTTCTCCATCAGGCATCTTAACTTTCTGAATTTTATTATCTTCGTCTAAAGAGGTAAATTCGAACATTCCCATATAAAGATAATAGCCGGGATGTATTAGCCAATTTACTCTTAAATGATTATCATTGACAACCTCATGACTAACTATAAAAGCTTCATCTGGAGGCAAAAACTTAGTTGTTGTATTGGGGATTTCTGAAGCTGTTACCTTGCTAAATGTGAATATGATAAATAAACCCAAAATAACATTTATTTTAAATCTAGCTAACTTCATCCTTTATCCATTTTAAGTACATCTCATTACCTTGCGATATTTCTAATGATATTATTTCAGGGGTTTCATAGTTATGCAATTCTTGAATAACTTTGGCAATTTTGTCGAATTTACAATCAACGCTCTTTGCATGAAACAGGTATTCCCTATCTCTTACAATTTTATCATTATATTTGTAGAGACTATATTCATTTGGGTAGATATTAACACATGCAACTAATCTATCATCAATGAGACGCTCAGCAATCCTGTCCAAAACTACTCTCTTATTTGTATGCGTTTGAACTATTATGTATTTTTTTAACATATACTTAATCCATGAAATTATCAAAATACACCTTAATCATTCTTCCAATTCTTGAACTGATCTTATTCATAGAGATTGGCTCATTCATAGGTAGTCTGGGCGTTATTCTATCTATAATCATTACAATGTTTCTAGGTTACTACTTAATTAAGCAAAAATTAAGAAACATAGGATTTAGTATATTTAACATGAAGAACATACATGAAGTCTATGATCAATATACATCAAACACCTTTTTTTTATTAGCAGGAATGTTACTCATAATTCCCGGATATATTACAGATCTGGTTGGTATTGTGCTATTAATACCAATCTTCAGGCCAAGATTATCTAATTACTTTGAATTTAGATATGGTAAAAAATCAAAAAAAACTAACGTTATAGATGGTGAGTATCGTGATAATGACTAGTTTTTAGCAGTATATCCTTGAAATTATATCTAAAGTCCATATCATTAGCAGTCTAGGGGTTAGAGTGCTAACTATAATTTGAAAGCGAGGTATATATGAACATTAGACCATTACATGACCGTGTAATTGTAAAAAGAAAAGAAGAGGAAAAAACATCGCCAGGTGGCATTGTCATACCTGATAGTGCGACAGAAAAACCTGTCAAGGGTGAGATTGTTGCAGTTGGGAAGGGTAAAATTCTAGAAAATGGTGATATAAGACCCTTAGATGTTAAAGAGGGCGATCAAATTTTATTCGGAAAGTACTCTGGTACTGAGATTACTATTGATGGTGAAGAAATGCTCGTCATGAGAGAAGATGATATCACCGCAATTATAACTAACTAATATTCGAGGAAATTAAAATGACAGCAAAAGAAGTAAAATTTGGAGATAGTGCCAGAAAAAAATTAGCTAATGGAGTGAACATTCTTGCTAATGCAGTCAAAACTACACTTGGACCAAAAGGTAGAAATGTTGTGTTAGATAAATCATTTGGAGCGCCAACAGTAACAAAGGATGGTGTTTCAGTCGCTAAAGAAATAGAGCTGAAGGACAAGTTCGAAAATATGGGTGCTCAAATGGTAAAAGAAGTAGCCTCACAAACATCAGATATTGCTGGAGATGGAACAACAACTGCGACTGTTGTAGCACAATCTATTCTGAGGGAAGGCTTGAAATGTGTAGCAGCAGGTATGAATCCTATGGATTTAAAAAGAGGTATTGATCAAGCAGTTTCCGTATCAGTTGATGCTTTACAGAAAATGTCCAAGCCTTGTACCGACCAAAATGCTATTGAGCAAGTCGGGACTATCTCTGCAAACTCAGATAAAGATATAGGTTCTATTATTGCTGAGGCAATGGATAAGGTAGGAAAAGAGGGCGTAATCACGGTTGAGGAAGGACAGTCTCTTGATAATGAACTTGATGTGGTTGAAGGCATGCAATTTGATAGGGGATACTTATCACCTTATTTTGCTACTAACCAACAAACAATGACTTCCGAACTTGATGACCCATATGTATTACTTTTCGATAAAAAGATAACAAATATCAAAGATATGCTTCCAGTGCTTGAGGGCGTAGCAAAAGCAAGCAAACCTCTTTTAATAATCGCTGAGGATGTAGAAGGAGAGGCTCTTGCGACACTTGTTGTCAATAGCATCAGGGGTGTAGTAAAAGTAGTCGCTGTAAAAGCACCAGGCTTTGGAGATAGACGTAAAGCAATGTTAGAAGACATTGCCATACTTACTGGCGGGACAGTTATATCTGAAGAAGTTGGCTTGAGTTTAGAAAAAGCTGAACTAAAAGATCTTGGTACAGCCAAAAAAGTAACAGTCAACAAAGAAAATACAACTATTATTGATGGTGGTGGAGATAAGTCTGCTATTGAGGGTCGAGTAACACAAATACGTTCTCAAATAGAAGAGGCAACTTCAGACTATGACAAGGAAAAAATGCAAGAGCGAGTTGCTAAATTAGCAGGTGGTGTAGCTGTTATAAAAGTTGGAGCAGCCACTGAAGTGGAGATGAAAGAAAAGAAAGCTAGAGTCGAAGATGCACTTCATGCTACTAGAGCAGCTGTTGAGGAAGGTGTTGTTGCTGGAGGAGGAGTTGCTATGCTTCGAGCACGACAAGCACTTGAAAAGCTTAAAGGTGACAACTCAGACCAAACACAAGGTATTGCAATAGCTAGACAAGCAATGCAGGAACCCCTTAAGCAAATTGTTACCAACGCTGGAGAAGAGGGTTCTGTTATTTTAGCAAAAGTAGATGAAGGTAAAGACTCTTTCGGTTATAACGCATCTACTGGTGAGTTTGGAGATATGCTTAAAATGGGTATCTTAGATCCTACGAAAGTAACGAGGACCGCACTTCAGAATGCAGCATCGATTGCAGGATTAATGATTACTACTGAAGCTATGGTAACTGAATTAGCCAAAGAAGATGATCATGATCACTCAGCACCAGCTATGCCAGATATGGGCGGCATGGGCGGAATGGGCGGCATGGGCGGCATGGGCGGAATGGGAATGTAATTTTCATTTTCTCAAGCAAACTAATATTCAAAGCCTCTATTTTAGAGGCTTTGTTCTTTTATATTTAATAATTTAGAAAATATAAAATGTTACAATATCCCTTATGAGTAAACCTTGGATAAAACAGTACCCAAATCACTTACAAGGTGAAATGGATTCTATTGATGATGTGACTATTACAGATTTACTTGAATCTGCTGCAAATAAATATGATTCTAAAGTAGCATTTTTCTCATTCAACTCATCAATAAACTTTAAAATGACCTCTCTAATGTCCAAAAGGTTAGCCGCTTATTTGCAATATTTAGGCGTTACTAAGAATTCTAAAATAGCCATAATGCTTCCTAATCTACTTACTTACCCCATTACTTTATTTGGTTCTTATTATTGTGGCGCAACTGTGATAAATGTAAATCCATTGTTTAAATCAAGAGAAATTAAACATCTTCTTGTTGATTCAGAGGCTGAGTATATATTTGTTTTAGACAAATTTTATGAAGAGCTCAAACCATGTATACCTGACTCAAAACTAAAAAAAATCATAATATGCAGAATAAATGATATGTTGAATCCATTTATGAAATTAATTATACCACTCGTCATGTTATTCAAAAACCAATCTGTGAACATTAAGGATGATAAAAATATTGTCTTTTTTAAAGACATTATCTCTAATAATTTTGCTTACGAGGATGTTCTGATAGATGAAGATGATATAGCACTTCTCCAATATACAGGTGGAACTACTGGTAAGTCTAAAGCAGCAATACTGACTCATAAAAACCTTTTGAGTAATGTTCAACAAGTTACTAACTGGATTGAACCACACATTGAGCCAGGAAATGAAGTTATTATAACTGCATTACCACTCTTTCATATTTTCTCATTTACAGTGAATTGTTTAACATTTTTTAAACTCGGTGCAGAAAACGTTCTTATTGCAAATCCAAGAGATTTAGATTCATTTGTAAAAATATTATACAAGAAAAAGTTTACTGTTATCACAGCTGTTAATACTTTATTTAATCTTCTCCTTACAAGTAGCAAATTTAAAAAATTAGATTTTTCACATTTCAAATTTTCTGTGGGGGGAGGAATGGCTGTGTTGAGTGATACAGCTGAGAAATGGAAAAATGTTACTGGCACAGATATAACACAAGGATATGGTCTTACAGAAACATCTCCGGTTGTTTCAATTAATAGAATAAATGATCAGTTCAATGGAACCATAGGTTTACCAGTCCAATCAACACAGATAAAAATTATTGCTGAGAATGGAGAGGTAGTTAATAATAATAATCCCGGAGAGTTATGTGTTAAGGGGCCCCAAGTAATGTCAGGTTATTGGAAATTACCAGAAGAGGAGAATCAAATATTTACAGATGATGGTTACTTCAGAACTGGTGATATTGCCTCAATGAATAGTGAAGGCTTTATCAAGATAGTCGATAGAAAAAAAGATATGATAATTTCTTCTGGGTATAATGTCTTTCCCAATGAACTCGAGGACTACTTATCTTCTCATCCTGATGTAGTCGAAGCTGGAGTAATAGGTGTTCCTGATAAAAATAGAGGAGAGTTCATAAAAGCTTTTATAGTCACTAAAAATAAGGACCTTAGTTCAATAGATATAATCTCTTACTGTAAAGAAGGACTAACAGACTATAAAGTCCCAAAAAAAGTTATATTTATAGAGACATTACCTAAGACGAATGTTGGAAAAATACTACGACGTGAACTGAGAAATATTGATTAATTTTTAAAGATGACTAGGTGATCTAATTCCAGTTTCACCCCAATCACCTCATTGATGCTATGATTATGGTGACTCGGAGCATAACAAAAAACTGTTTGTTTATCTTTTAACTCTAATTTATATAAGAAATCAGACCCACGAAATGTTTTCTCAACTACTTTTGCTGATGTTACTGCATCATCGTCATGAATAATATCATCTGGCCGAACTAACATTTTCATTTCATCACCAGTATTATATCCTTCTGTACTCATTACTAACTCTCCTAGAATAGTACTGACATGACTCGAGTCTTTAACAATTGCTTTAACATAACTAGAAATACCAAAAAAGTTAGCAATCTCAATTGTGGAAGGTTTATGATAAAGATCATATGGATTTGCATACTGAGTTATAGTGTTTTCACTTATGAACGCAATTTTATCAGACATCTTAAACGCCTCATCAGAACTATGTGTTATAAGTATTGCTGTAATATTCTCAGACTTGATCAGTGCTTTTAAATCCCTCATGAGCCCCTCTTTTAGTTCATAGTCCAGTGCACTAAATGGTTCATCAAGTAATAGTAGTTTAGGTCTAGGAGCTATTGCTCTAGCAATGGCAACCCTTTGTTGTTGCCCTCCTGAAATCTGATCGGGATATCTGTTGTATATATTGTTTATACTTAAGAGTACTTCAAGTTTTTTTGCACGATTCAACATTTTCTGTTTTTGCATATTATTTAGACCAAAACAAATATTTTCTCTAACAGTTAAATGTGGAAATAGAGCTAAATCCTGGAAAATCACACCTACATTTCTTTTTGATACGTCTTCTCTACGTGAAGAATTATCAACAACTATGTCATCGATATATATAGTTCCTGAAGTGATATTATGAAATCCTGCAATCGATCTTATCAGTGATGTTTTTCCAGAGGCACTTGATCCCATGAGAGCTACTATATCGCCGTCTTTTACATCTAAGTTGACACTATCCAAAACTGTTTTTGAATCCAATGTAACTTTTACATTTTCTAGCTTAAGTTTAATGTTGGACATTCTTGATAATACCTTTAGAGAGTATTATAACTGGAATTAGACAAATTATTATTAAAATAAGGCCAGGTACCCCAATAGAGGCAAGATTTTCTGCTTCAGCGAGTTCATATAGATGGATTGGTAGTGTATTAAAGTTAAAAGGCCTAAGTATTAATGTCATTGGAAGTTCCTTTACAATATCAACAAAAAGTAATATTAACGCGGACGATATAGTTGGAATAAGTATTGGTAAATGTATCTTAAGCAGTGTTTGTATTTTTGAATATCCAAAACTAGACGCAACAAGGTCATAACTATTGGATATTTTATTAAAACCAGAGTCTAGCGTCTTTATTGAGATGGTTGAAAAACGAACAAGATACGCTATTAATAGTAATATGAATGTTCCAGATAAAATATTTTCAGGAGGGTAATCAAATAAAATAGCCAATGATTTTTCCATGTATGAAATTGGTGTAATAACCCCCACAGCCAAAACAACACCTGGAATAGCATAGCCTAGCGAAAATATTTTAACTGCGAATCGAGTAAAAATATTTTTAGTCATACGTGTTATGAAAGCAATATTGATTGTGAACAATAAGATAATAACTGCTCCAATAAGCGCAATACCTGCGCTTGATGTAATAAGCTTTAGAATGAGAGGTACGTCTACTTCTGCAAAAGAGTATGATATCCAATAAAAAATCTGTAAGAACTGTAATATAAATCCAAAAAAAACTACTATAGAGCATAGAGCTGTGAATTGCATTTTATTTTTAGTAATCTCTTTTTTCCTGACGTATATTTTGTTGGTTGGGTTGTTAAACTTTCTCTTTCCTCTTGAAACTTCCTCAAAATATACAAAGAAGAAAATTAGGGCTAGAAGTAAAGAGGATAATCTGAACGAACTTACTTCATCACCTAGGACAAACCACGCTCTAAATATTCCAGTCGCGAAAGTTGGAACTCCAAAGTATTCCATGGTTGCGTACTCAGCGAGCGTTTCCATGATCACAAAACTAACACCAGCAATTATTGCAGGCCTCACAATAGGGATTCCTATTTTAGTTAATCTCTGATATTTGTTTAAACCAAGAGATTCCCCAACTTCAAATACACTAAATGAATGGTTAGAGAATGCAGGTAAGCAAAGAAGATAGACATATGGGTAAAGACTTATAGACATAATAAATATTACGCCGTATATGTTTTGTATATTATAAAGATTATACATAAAGGGACCTAGACCGAAATAGTATTCAAAAAAATTAAATAATATTCCCGAGGTCTCATTCAAACCTGAGTATATATACCCGTTGACATAAGTTGGGATAGCCATTGGCAATATCAGAAGCCATTTAAACATACTCGCCCCTGGAAAATCATACATGCTAACTATCCATGCTAATGAGGTCCCTATGATTACAGTAAAAAAAGCAACAAAGAACACTATAACAACAGAATTTAAAACATAAGTTTGCAATAGGTATAATTTTATATGCTGCCAAACCTCTGATGGCTCAGAGAAAATATTAAATAATATAAAAAGTATTGGTACTATAAAAACTAGTACGAATATAGTAGTAAGTGAGTTATTGAATGTATCAATTTTATGTGACAAGGAAAACTATTTCCATCCAGCTATATCAAAAATCTTGCCTGCTTTATCATTAAGTTCACCAAGATTCGTAAGATTCATCCCATCCATTTTAAATGGATATCCCCAAGACATTACGATATCAGATACATTTATGTCTTGTCTAATTGGATATTCATGATTCTGTCGTGCGTAAAGTTCTTGTGCTTGGTTGCTAGCAAGAAATTCGATAAATCTAATAGCATTATTTTTATTTTTAGCATTTTTAGTAACAAATGCTCCGCTGATATTAATGTGCGAACCTCTGTTTTTTTGATTAGGGAATAAAATTTTTATTTTCTTTGCATAATTCCTCTCTGTTTCTTTCTTTGAAGAGATCCACTTTCCTAAGTAGTATGTATTTGCTAATGTAACATCACATTTTCCAAGGACAACTGCTGTCATTTGACCCCTATCATTTCCTTTTGGGTCTCTTGAAAAATTATTAACAACACCCCGTGCCCATGCTAGAGTTTCATCATCACCAATATGATGTATCATAGATGCTAGAAGAGATTGATTGTAAATATTACTTGATGATCTAATACAAACACGACCTTTCATTTTTGGTTTTGCTAAGTCTTCATAATTCATAATATCTTCGCGGTTAACTGTTAGAGGGTTATACATTATTACCCTTGATCTTATGGATAGTCCATACCAATGGCCTTCTTTATCTCTAAGGTTTTCAGGAATTAAATTATTTAGTTTCTCAGATTGGATCTCTTGCGTGATCATCTGCATTTTAGCTTTATGTAAATTACCAGCATCAACTGTAATTAGAAGGTCAGCAGGGCTTGTTTCACCCTCATCAACAATCTTCTTTATAAGTACTTTTGTCTTAGCTGTAACAATATTTACTTTGATACCCGTCTCACTCTCAAATATATCAATAAGCGGTCTGATAAGATGTTCTTTCCTAGCAGTATATAAATTAACTTCTTCGTCTATTTGATTATTTGAACAACCGGTTATCGCCAGTGTTGTAATTATCGTTACAGTTAATATATATTTTCTAAACATTGTAAATAAGAATGATAATCATTATTATCGAGATAGTGTATAATTTCAAGAGATTTTCTATATAGAAATGAGGAATTTAGCATCAGCGACCAATTTCCCATAAGTCGAATACATGCTATAGTTTTCTTTAAATTCTTAATGAGTAATAAAATGATAATGTCAGACCTACAAGG
>MDSZ01033852.1_pt1 | contig 14795 bp, 10 predicted proteins | sample 811201 | NCBI WGS metagenome assembly MDSZ01 (sample SAMN05326647, study PRJNA326480) | marine metagenome | isolation source: seawater | place: Indian Ocean: North | collected 2010
ACATTTGCACCACTAGGAGCCATTTCTTTTCACGAGACAAAGAATATTCATTCAGGATTAGGTGGTTGTTTGATTGTCAATGATGATGACCTTGTCAGTCGCGCCGAGATTGTCTGGGAGCGTGGGACTGATAGAAGTGCATTCTTCAAGGGATTCGTGGACAAATACAGTTGGCAGGAAGTAGGTTCCTCGTTCTATCCTAGTGAATTCCAAGCCGCTTTCTTATTGGCTCAATTAGAAGCCATGAGTGAAAATCTAGTAGCCCGCCATCGTATTTGGGATTCTTATGATGAAGCACTTACTCCTCTTGAGGAGAGGGGGTTATTACGAATCCTTCGTGGCTCTTCCGAATCCAAGCACAATGCACACATGTTTGCAATTCAGATGCCTACTCCTCAGGATGCTGATCGTGCTCGAATTCAACTAAATGAAGATGGAATACAAGCGGTAATTCACTATGTCCCATTACATACATCTGGCATGGGTACTCGATTAGGATACAAACCTCAGGATTTACCCGTTACAGTTGATTCTTCAGGGCGATTATTGCGGCTCCCTCTTCATTTATCAAGCGGCATAGAAGATGCTCCTCGTCGTGTTGCTTCACTCTTGGGCTGAATTATTCTTCTTCCTCGGTTGTCTCTTCAACAAAGGTTCTCAAGGTTTCGAATAATGCTGCACCTAGTGTAGGTCCAAGAAGAAGCATTTTCCATGATTCTATCCCCTTTACTGTGATTTCTTCTGCCCTAAATATTCCACCAGATATTGCTTCAAAAGCAAGTATTACCCCAAAAGTACATCCCCAGAGTATGGATGGAATCCACCAAGTACTATTCGTTGTTCTGCGTTCACTCCAGAGTAGAATGGAAGAAAGTGTGCCAACTACGATAATCGTAGACCATCCAGTGAGCAAGCCAGTAGTTCCTGATGCGATTAAAGCAGTTGTATTGACAATTAAGTGGACATGTTCCTCATTAGGGAAGAAATAACATGATGCTAGATTAAGATGAAGAATACTGAGTATGATTTCATCAGCTGTCAAAAGGTCTACAGTTAGTATTGATACAATGATCGCTATGTGACTTAATCCAACAATATAGCGTTTTGAAGAGCTATCTGTGACACGTTGCTGAAGTAGAGTGATTACTAGTGTTGCAAAGACGACAGTAATCCATGCGTCAAACAAAAAATGTGTGAATGCTGCAGCAATACCTGCCGTAATCAGTGTATTCTCATTGTTTAGGGGCGATATTGTTGTCTCCTCTGCCATTATCAACTCCCCCTTTGGTAGATCATTATCTCACCTTTGTAGAATGATTTTGTTTCCTGGATAGTGTAATTCATTCCTTCTAAGTCATCAATGAAGGCATCATCGCGAAATGAATCAGGACTATGGCCAAGAACATACACAATTGTTGTGTAATTCGAATTTTGAATGTTTGATTTGGCCCAAGAGGGGACATTTCCCCATGCACCTGCATTCACTCTTTCATCAGACCCCATCCGGGTAAGGTACAGATTCCAAGAATATGTACTTGGGCCTGAGATAATGTAGGCCTCTTCTCCGAGATTCATGTCATCGAGTTCTATTGCCATGTTTTTGAAGTCAGATTTATTGACGGTATCATAGTAATCTTCTGTTACAACTAGGTGATGGCTTGATGCTGTAAGAAGTATGACGATAATTCCAGCCATGACTCGACTTTCAGTTGCTTTTAGTGTGGGATTTAGTGCGCTTAATATTGCCAGAACATGTCTGATTGATATCGATATAATTAGGATGAATGCTGGCATTGCGAATAGCATGTATCTAATTAGAAAGAGTGGACGAACATTGGCGGAGTAGAATACGACTGTTCCGAATGACCCCAGTCCTATCGCATAATATACCCACTCTGCCGGGCGCTCAATCCAGGAGGTTTGCTCAAGATTCGCTCTGATTATTGCTAACAATGGGAATCCTACTGCTAATGACCATAGTACATTGCTTAATTCAAAACCACCTACGTCGATACCATCTGCGAAAGCAAAGTATTCCTCCATTAGAACAAGGTGGACATCATCTGGTGTCTCCTTGATAGATTGAGAGTGCATATCAGAAGATGAATCTGAGACCATAGTTTCTGTTGCAAGAAGTGCCAGAGTAGCAATTGATATTCCGATCATCAATGCTTGACCTGATGGTGATAGAATGTGTCTGCGAATTCTCAAAGCCATTGTTTTCTCAGGTTTATTCTCTGAATATTCCTGAATAGTTTGGATTACATAGTTAGATAGTAAGGCTAGTACAACGGCTAGTCCTGCTAGATAGTGCAATGTGAAGGAGAATGCAAGACAGGCTATTGCTGCCATGGTTACCTTCGGGCGTTTTCGTTCGGCATTGAGTGCAAGGAGTATTCCCATCCAAAGAATTAGACTGCCTAGCATGTATGGCCGAAATTCTTGGCTGTAATATACCATCAAGTGATTTGCTGCACCAAATGCTCCAGCAATCAGACCAGTCATTGGTCCACTTGTTCTTCTCCCTGCTTCTGATAATAGTGGAATCAATGCTGCCCCGGCAGCTGCACCAATACTTCTAGCCGCAAAATCACTGTGGCCAATGATGCTCAATATATGCCACATTAACCATCCTGCAAAACCAAACATCGATTGTCCAGTCCCCATTGCATCAATCCACTCAGGCATCATTGCTGAATTTAGGGTGGCAAGTTCGTCTACCCACATCGATTGATCATCAAGTTCTCTGAATCGGAGAATGATGGAAAAAACCGTCAACAAAGTGATGGCGAGTAGATATGAATTTGAAGGACGTTTGTTATCCACATTCGATATTTTCCTTTTCTTAGATATATGGTTGCCTGAGTTTAGACATTTCAGCAAAGCAGTTACCACGCGTCTTCTGTTGAGGGGAACGGTCAAAGCAGAATCAGTAGAGCCGTGTATGTGGACAGTTCCTCTCCAATCGGTCCTGAGCGAAGGGAAGAAGCTCTTCGTCGTGAACTTTGGCGGGTCCGCAATTCTGCGTCATTTCGCCTTGGCAATCATTTGATTGAGGCTGCTAGGAACCCGATACGTCTTCTTATTCTTCCATTCACGTTGCCTATTGTGCTATGGTCTCTTGGCATGGAAATGCTTGGTCGTCGGCCTCGCCCAATGTCTGATTCAATGATTCAACTAAAGGGGGGTCCGTCAAACACTGTTGTCTTGTTTCCCACAAATGGCGTCGGTTTCGGTCATTTCACTAGGATGTACGCACTCGCTAGATGTCTTCGACGAAAGAATTCTGATTTGGAAATCATTTTCTTTACTACGATGCCTACACTACACATTCCTTATTCTGACGGATTCCCTACTTACCATCTTGCTGGACCTAAGAAGTTTGGAGGCATGGATTCTGAGGCATGGAACGCAATGGTCCAAGAGATGCTGACTCTGGTACTGGAGACTCATCGTCCATCTGCTTTTGTCTTCGATGGTGCCTTTCCGTATCGTGGGATGTTAGATTCTCTCGATACGATTGCTGTTCCAAAGAAAATATGGGTACGTAGAGGAATGTTCCGAAAAGGTTCCTCAATTCCCGTAGATTCAATCGGGAAGTTCGACTTTATTATACATCCAGGGGATGCAGTACCTCATGCCTCCTCAGAGGTTGAGCATGATGCTGAGGTAGAGATAGTTGATGCCATTACAGTTCTTGATTCTAATGAGATGTGGGAAAGAAAAGATGCTAGAAGAAGGCTAGGAGTCCCCGATGAGGCTACTGCTGTTTATGTGCAACTTGGCGCGGGACGAATTAATGATATAAATTCTGAAATCCGCATGGTTGTCGATGCGCTTCTACAAAATAAGGAAGTTCATGTTATTCTTGGAGAATCGATGCTGGGGGACCGTCTAAGAATTGACCTAGATAGGGTACATCTCATACGAGATTATCCAAATGCTCTGTTCCTAAGAGCTTTTGATTATTCAGTCCAAGCCGGCGGTTACAATTCATTTCATGAGATGCGCACTCTTCGAATTCCTACGCTCTTTCTACCGAATATGAATACTGGAATGGATGATCAGTTAGCACGCTGCAGGGTTGCAGAGGAAGAAGGATGGGGGCTAGTGGCAACTGAAGATCGCACCTCAATTAACGAAGACGTTCAGGAACTTTTGAAGATGGATGTGTCTAATCTTATTGAGCAAGTTACAGAGAATGGAGCAGAACGTATTGCTGAAATTGTTCTTCAATGAAGATCAATTTTGAGCATGATGATCTAATTCAATCAAAGCCTCTGGTATTTTATTGCGTAGAATCTCTACCTGTTCTTCTGCGTGTTTAGACTCTAAACGTCCAGTTACGATTGAGAGAATCGGTTCAGGCCCTAGAGTTCTTGCTTCGATATACACCTTCCAAGTTCGTCGAACTCGTTTCAAGCGTTTCTTGAGTCTTAGTATTTCTGTGATTGATCTGGTGTGGCCAACTCTAATTCTAGTTACATTACCAGAGGGCACTGATTCTTCAACAAATGATTCTTGATGGGTTTGAACACGGCGTATGGTCAAATTTGGGTATTGGCTGTCAAGTATACTAGCAATACCACTTGCCTCATTTTCAGGCATAGGTCTCGAAAGTAGATTGAATCTGGGTTTGATTCCTGTCTTTGAGCAAGACAGACATAGGGACAAACCCGGTGCGTTTTTTGCAATCGAACGAGATAGTGTTTTGATTCGGAAAATGTCGTCAACTGGTCCGATTTCAATTCTATGTTCAACGGGTTGAAGCCCAACGGTTGTTGGTCTTATGGATGGTTTGTAATTCTCTTTCTGAACCGTTTCATTTGGCATCTCTTCAGTATCTGAATCAAAGGTTTCTGGTATTTCTTCATTCATTGGGAAGAAAGCAATTCGACGAGGGTTATCCGGATCGATTTGGATAATTTTCCAATCTTTGTCTAGGTTTCTTCTCCTTAGTGCCCGTTCAACCACGATTCGATTATTTCTATCTTGAATCCAAGATTCCTTAATCGATGTACTCTTGTTGTGGATTCTGTAGAGATACGACCACTTGTGAAGGTGTTCAAATTCCGTAACTTCACTGAGCTTTAGAAACATGTCATAATCCACGGCATTTGTGAGATCTTCAGCGAATCCAGTGGTTCTCCACCAATCTCTCGCTCGGAATAACCTGAAGTGATGAATCATCATTGAATTGAGAAGTTTTTCCCGACTAAATCCGTCTGGCCATACATAACCATCTGAGATAATTCGCCCCATCTCGTCCATTCTCTGATAAGAACCGTAGATTACACCTAGTCGCGTTTCTCGCTGGATGCGGTTCAGTAGGACTTCAACTGCGAATGGTTGAAGCAAATCGTCTGAATCGAGTTGCCCAATATATACCCCTCTACACATGTGGATGGCAGTATTCGATGCTGATCCGATACCTCCATTCTCCTGCCTCGCAATTCTTACGCGTGGTTCATCCCCAAAGGTTTCGAGAAGGAGTGAATATGTACCATCTGTCGACCCATCATCCACGATACATATTTCCAGATCGCTAATTGTTTGATTCAAGGCCGATTGTACTGCCTGAACAATAGTACCTTCTGAATTGAATGCTGGCATGTAGATGGATACTAATGGTGTACTATGCGGGCCAGTATGATTCTGGCGTCTGTAAACTACAGGACATCGGTCAATCAACATGGGATGAGTGATGGATTTACCGGCTTCTCTGTCGGTCTCATTCCTTCCACCAGGGGGCTCCTGATGCAGTCCACATGCTTGGATTAAAGGTATGATGTATAGCCCTCGATTCCAAGCTCTGAATCCCCATTCGGTATCTTCTGCCCCCCAAGCCGTGAATTCTTCATCAAACCAGCCAGCGGTTTCCATGATGTCGCGGTGGAAGCCGATATTTCCTCCACAAACTGCTCTGAATGGATATTTCTCATACCTCAAATCATGGCTTTGGAGGTAAATTGGCATTCTCCAATCCAAGGTTTGGCCCGCTTGGTTACCCTTTACCTGTTCATTCATGGTCTCGATATCCGGTAGTGCAAGCATTTTCGAAACATCGTTTCGTACTTCATCGATGGTTAGTTGGTTTGCGTCAACATATCGTCTATGGCCACAGAGTACCACATTCTGATTGACTTCGAGATACCTCAGATATGTTTCAACCATTCCTGGGACTGGCGCCATATCACAATCGAGAAGGATAACATGCTCATGTTTTGCAGATCTAATCCCGAGGTTCCTAATCTCAGCTAGCCGGTATCCTTGATCTTCTTGGTGGACATATCGTATTGAGAGTTCATCTCTGAATTGATCAATTACATCGAGAGGATTGTCTTGACTACCATCATCTGCGATGATGATTTCCATCAAATCTGAGGGGTATGTCTGATGTGAGAGACAAGCCAGTGTCCTCCCAAGCATTTCTTTCCGATTATACAATGGTATTACGATACTCACTGGGATGAATGGTTGCCATTCTAGGCGTCTTTTTGTTACTTCATCAGTGATGAAACTGTGGTCATTTGCTAAACCTTCAGGTGATTCAATAACCATTCCATTAGGTAGTAATCGGGATACATCCGGGTATGGCAAATCTTCGGGAGGATCAACCGGTATGTTTGGTTCAATCCATGCCCATGAACGAATACCTTCTGTATCCCATGATTCCTTGTGATTGCGATGTATAGTAATCGTCCCATGTAGGAGTGATGCTAGTTCCAATGCAAGATTGTGTTCTGAGATTCGTTGAACATCATCAACAAGAATTGCTCCTGATTTTTGTAGAAGATATGTATGTTCCAGTACGCCACTCCGGCCAATCGTACCTGGGGGTCCATCGATGATGATTAGGTCATATCGATTGTCGATTTCTTGTTTGATTATATCGGCGTTGTACCATCCAAATTCCCCTTCTCTCTCTGAGGTCGCATTATGGACAATTGGGGCATGGATAGTGCGAAAATCACCTATTTCCAGATAATCGGGATCATGTTCAATTGCAGTTACTCTGAAGTCTCTTGATAGGAGTTCAGTCCCTTTTCCGCTACCGAATTCAAGAATTGTTCCACCTGATGGTATTCGAGCACGAATCATATCCCTAGTTGCTTCAGATAGGGCCCAAGCGCCATCACTTTCGTTCATCCTCTCACCTGAGCCTTGTGTCCCGCTCTCCCAAGTATATCCTATATCTCTGTAATGGGGTCAATCAAGTCAACCATGGGTTTCATCTCCTTGTATGGCTACGGGGAGTCATGGCATTGAGCGGTTGGACAGACTATCCGCTCAACATTGTAGGTCTAAATTGGTCGTACAAGGGGCGGAATTTACGACTTAGAGGGGAATTTGGAACAGTATCTTGGAAAATGCCTCGTGGTTTTTCAGCAGATACAATTCACCATGATCTTCTCGTTGTAGCGTCTGAAGTACTTCTTTCTCCATTCATGAAAGGGATTTTGGATGATTGGGTACCAACTCGTGCCCCCGGTTCTCAATCCGGTTTATCCCTCTCAGGAGGTATCGATTCAACAGCATGCTTGGCTATTATGCCAGAAGATACCATCCTCCTCCATCATAGACGTTCGTTCCGTTCGTTGTTGAAACATGATGGTGCGGATCGACTTTTCAAACATCTGCGACAAAACTCGGGTCGTACAGTGCATAGCATTCCTTCAGATCACGAGAATATCCGTACCTATTGGGGGAAACCCACGGGCTTCTCGACTGATATGGCAGCAGCAGTTCATATGATTCTCCTTGCAGATTATTTCGATTTACGTGGAATCGCTATTGGTATGCCGCTGGATAATACATATCTCTGGCATGGATTTAGGTATCGAGATTTCTCGACGACTGCGTGGTGGAAACGTTGGGGCTCTTTGTTCGAAAGTATTGGTTTAGAAATCGTTCTTCCTATCGCAGGCGTCTCTGAGGCTACAGCTGTTAAAATCGTTCAAGATGCAGGTCTTGGAGATATTGTGAGTTCATGTCTCCGGGCGAAGCATCCCGGTTGTGGACGTTGTTGGAAATGTTTTCACAAGAATGGGATGTTAGGACATCCATACAATATTGATTCTAGAGAAATTCAGAAGTTCCTCTCCAAGCGTCCCGTTCGGACTGCAACTCATGCACTCTGGTGGGTCAATGAACAGAATCATTGGGATCAGGTTCCTGATTTGATTCATTTGAAAGAATTAGATTTCTCATGGTGGACTAAACACCATCCCCCGGCCTTTGATTTACTTCCAAATTGGATTCGCCCAGTTATCCAATCTGAAATTGAGAGAGCAACGGACCCGATTCCTAAGGATTCAGCCTTCTACACGTGGGATTTGTTTCCAGGTGCGGATTGATTACGGCCGGCCTACCGCGCCGGTTGTCCAACCTGCGGTTTGCAAAGTTTCTTCGTCGAGAACACGGCGCCCATCATACAGGAATCCGAGTTTCGAATTATCTCGTAACATCTTCCAATCTAGGGCAAGAATTTCAGGATGCGCCGTGCAAAGTATAACTACATCTGGCTTTGCAGTATGCGGTTGTTCGACCCATGTAAGCCATTCTTTTGGACGTGAATTAACGGGTATGTATGGGTCCCAGACATGGACCTTACAGCCTTGTTTTACAAGTTCCATAGCAAGCGGTTCGGCTGGAGTTTCCCGTGCATCTGCTATTCCTGGCTTGTAGGACCACCCCAATAGTAGGACGCTAAGGTTAGATGGGTCTTGGCCTAAATCTGAAGTGGATTGGAGAATCCTTGCAGCAACTTGTTTTGGCATGGTTGAATTGACTTGCCGAGCCGAAGTAATCAGATCAACTGGAGCTCCAGCAGAACGAGCCTTTTGGATAAGGTAGTATGGGTCAACAGGTATACAGTGGCCGCCTACTCCAATGCCCGGAGTATATCGATGAAAGTTCCACTTTGTCGCAGCAGCACTCAACACTTCTTCTACATCTAACCCGATTTCAGGAAAAATGAGAGCGAGTTCGTTTACTAGAGCGATATTTAGGTCGCGTTGAACATTTTCTACCACCTTGGCTGCTTCTGCAACTTCGATTGATGACACAGGTGTAACCCCTCCAGATGTTAGGCAGGAATACAGTTCTGCCAATGCTTGCACTATCATTGGTTCTGAGGCGCCAACTACACGTGGCACTTGGCGGACGCCATGTTCAGAGTCGCCTGGGACAAACCGTTCAGGGCAGTAGGCTAAATCTAAATCAACACCTTCTCTCAATTTTCGTTCCTCAAGTAGTGGACCCCATACTTCACGAGTAACGCCAGGATATACTGTTGATTCTAGGACTATAACCGGCCTCTTAGTAGAATCTATGTTGTCAAAAATTACGCCTCCAGCGGCTGATATATATCGTAAATCTGGACGATTGTCATCTAGGACAGGCGTGGGTACTGTGACGAGAATAACATCACATTCCGGAATTGCTATTTCTGGTTCCGTGGTTACTATCCATTTTTCATCAGTGGGTATTACATCATCGAAGGCAGGATCGTCCCCCGGATTTTCTCCCTTGCAGAGGGCGGAGATTACACGCTCTGAGACATCTAATCCATGAACTGTGAAACCTGCATCATGGAATCCCAATGCTGTTGGCAGACCCACATATCCCAAACCTACCACGCCGATGGTAAGGTCAAGTGCCCTTATTCGGTCAACCGTCAGCATAACTCCCTCTCCCTCAACTCGGTTCAAGAACCGTTCCCGAACCTCTCGTATGCAGAAATTAACCTCTGTGCCTCCCCACTCCAATCTCTATCTAATGTAACAGTAGTGGAGTTTTGTCTGAGTTTATCTAATGCATTCCTGAGAGCTAAAGGGTCGCCCACTGGTACGGTAGATCCTAGTTCTTCAGCACGAGCAATATCTCCCATCAGACACCCTGAGTTCACAACGGATGGTCTTCCATATGCGGCAGCATCAAACATCTTGGTGGGTAGAGCGCCCTCTAGGATATTGCCACGTAGTACTGGATAAACTGCATACATTACACTGATTTTACTGATTAAATCACCTATCTCATGCCGATTGAATGCTCCAAATCTGTCATAATCAATATCTGAATCCACTAACATTTGATTCACTTTTTTGTCGGCTGTGCCATGTCCTGCAAGAACAAAACGTGGTCGTTGATTTTCTGGCCAAATTGCAATTGCATCAATTAGTGTTCTGAACATATTAGCCTCACGAATACTTCCAATATAGCCAATCGTGAATTGTTCAGGGAACGGGGGAGGTTCTTTGACAGATAATGGACGATTCTCTACGACCACTACATCGACTGCACTTCGTTTTCTAATCCATTCTCGAAATCCTGGTTTTGATGTCTTTGACGCTGATCCTGAACTAGTAATAACAAGGTCGCACGATTTTAGTCTTCGAATAAGACGTCGCTCAATACTGGATGCAGCGATTCTTCGAATGATTGATGCTGGATTTGTCATTCTAGCCCACGTGTGGGCGAGGTCATGCATATCGAAGACAAGTTTTGCCATTTTTTTCTTTTTAACACGAAGCCCTACCCAAAGTGTGTCCGCATCATGACAGTGGACAATGTCAACATTTTCACTTTCGAGAGTTTCAGCAACCTTCCTTCTGAAACGTTGTAGCCCTCTTAGCACCTTCAGCCCTGTGAATAGGTTTGGAGCGCCACGAGGTGTGACGCCTACACGATATCTCAGGATTCGTATCCCGTTAAGTAGTTCTTCTTTGGGCCGATTCCCCTCTCGATCAAATGCATGAATTGTGACTGTATAGCCAGCACTTGCTAGCGCTAAGGCTTCTTTTTCGACACGAGGATCAGGGTCGCATGGATTTGATACGACCATTGCGATGTGTGTCAGATTTATTCCTCCTCACTGAGGATTCGATGGTAAGCATCGATTGCATCTTGGACTCCTTGGCTAGAGGTGTGTATAACTCCCTCATGTATGCAGATAGCTTTGTCACAAAATGTCTTCACAGTATTCATGTTGTGGCTTACGATTACGACCGTTGTGTCTCCGCTGACCATCTCACGGATTCTTTGTTTACACTTTTCCTGGAATGCTGCGTCACCTACTGCCATCACTTCATCGATAAGTAGGATTTCTGGCTCGAGATGAGCTGCAATAGCGAATCCCAATCGTGCCTTCATACCCATCGAATAAGTACGGATTGGTTGATCGATATGTGCTTCAATTTCGCTGAATGCAATGATATCATCCATTTTTGCTGCTAATTCGGAATGATTCAGACCCATGATGCTTCCATTAAGTCGGATATTTTCTCGGCCGCTTAGATTCGACTGAAAACCAGTACCAATGCCAGCAAGAAGTACGCAGCGACCTCGAGTACGAACAGTCCCCTGGTCTGGGTGATAGATGCCTGCCATGATACGAAGGATAGTTGACTTACCTGCACCGTTCGGGCCGACTATTCCGAGAATTTGCCCTTGTTGAATTTCCAAATCTACTGATTCTAGTGCTCTGAAGGTAGTCTTACCCTTATTTTTCCGAAATCTTCCAGTAACCTGTTCCTTGAGATACTTCGCTCCCCCCTTGACTGGAAAGTCCAGCGTGACAGAGGTGAGTTCTATCGCGTTGTCCTTCATACCTATGACCTCACAGATGTTTCACTGCCCTCGCTTCATTTCTGACGAATACAATACAGCCGAGAATTAAGAAACTGAGTGAAAATCCTACTGCTTGAATCACATATGTCGGTTCAAGAACCTCCCAATTGCCAGTCACAAGAGCCCGCATAAGTTCGATGTATGTTGCAATCGGATTCAGTGCAAACATGTCATGATGTTCCTCCGGAATGTGACGCATTCCAAAGAAAACACCAGATAGGAAGAAGCCTGCCGTAGTGAGGATATTCACAACATGGCTGGTATCACGTACATGTGTGTGGAATATGGAGAAAATCATCCCTAAGCCCATCGAGAGAGACTGGACACCGAGTGGAACTAAGGGTACGAGGAGCAAAGTCCAGGTAAGTTCTGCTCCCATTAGGAGAAGGACAGGAGGAAGAATCACAATTGAGAGTAAGAAACGAAGGGTTTGGAATCCTCCAATAGCCCAGAGAAAAACCTCTCGTGGAATGGCAACTTGTTTGATCAACCCACTGTTACTGACTATGGATGTGGTCGTTCCTGAAAGAGTACGGCTGAACATTCCATAGGCAAGAACTCCAATGAGGATCTCAAGGACAAATAGAGGGTCATCTTGACCTCTGAGGAGGGAGAAAACAAGCCAGTAAACTGCAGTTAGGGCGAGTGGTTCGACCATAGTCCATCCCCAGCCGATGACTGTTCCGTGATAGTTTACCTTTAAGTCGCGCCGGATGAAGTGCTGTACCAAGTGTTTCTGATTCCAAATTCGACGAAGAACTGTGAGTGGAGCAGAGATGATTCCCGGACGATTCCCGGTGATTTCCATCACCTTCGGGTCTCCGACCATGTAACCAAAGCCCACCCCATGAGGTCATGAACCGTTCGCCTGCGAGATATTCTATGTGTGGATTGTAGTCGATTGCTTCGACCGGCATCATGATAATCTCTGAGTCGATGTATGAGACGTTAGCCATGCGAGTTGCCATCAGTGCTCCGGATGCCTTTGTGGCTCCGTATCTCCGTGAAGCACTCGGTGATGCATGTGTGGAAATCCCCTCCGAGGCTTTGGAAGAAGAGAACAATGTGCTCCTTGATGCTCTACTGATGCCTTGTACGACATTAGTTCACTTCAACACAGTATCACCTGAAGCAGGAAGAGAAGATCGTGCGACTCTCCTCGCGATGAGAGATGCGGCTAAACCAATTCTAGGAGCTGTCAATCGACATCAGGGTCTTCATCTGATTCTAGTAGGTAGCCTACGTGTTCATCCTCAGGCTACTCCTGATGACCCGTTTTACTCAGGAGAAACACGTCTTGCTCCACGTGATGTGGCGGCAGAGGGGCAACTTTGGGTTGAAGAATCTGCTTTCGAACACGCTGAGGCCGAACGTCCAGTTACTATTGTTCGCGCTTCGAACGTTCAGGGTATAGTTCAGGAAACGGGTGAAGGGCATGGTTTGCTTCATGCATTCGCTAGAGATGCGATATTTGGTTGGGTTTCCGTTCCAGGAGATGGTTCACAATCCAAGGATTTCATTCATGTTAGAGATCTTGTCGAAGTCATCATGGGTGTAATACACAATCCGCCCCCTACTCGTGACGCCATCGCAGCAGGAACTGGACGTGCTGTTCCATTGAGCACTGTAGCCCAACAATTCGAGGCAATGACTGGAGCCGCCCCTCAGTATGGTAACGATGATTCTTCAGAGGTATGGGGGGTAGTGGATGTACTCTCGATTGAGGAACGGATTGGTTTCCGTCCTCAAATTACTCTAGAACAGATGATTGAGGAAGCAATGCAGAACGTTGGATAAGCAACGCAATCTTGATGCCTGACACATGATGGTGGTTAACCATGCACTTCTGTCCTCTCGACTACCGTTACGGCGACCAGTCGTTCAAGCGAATCTGGTCAGACATTGGTCGTCATGAGAGGCAGGTCGAGGTTGAACGCGCTCTCGTGTGGGCGCATCGTGAACTTGGTCGCGTGAGTGCAGAGGATTATGCTGCAGTCGAAGCAATTTCTAATCCAGAGGACGTTCGGATTGAACGTGTTGCTGAGATTGAAGCAGAAACACGTCACGATATTATGGCCTTGACCAAGGCAATGGCAGAAGCGGCAGGCGATGCAGGGTGGTGCATCCATCTAGGTGCTACTTCTAACGATATTGTCGATACGGCGGTTGCTCTCCAACTTCGAGATTCGATGGTTATGCTTAGATCTGCACTATGTGAATTGATTCAGGTGACTGCAAGTCTTGCTGAGCGCGAACGTGACACTGTAATGTTAGGGCGTACTCATGGTCAAGCTGCGGTTCCGATTACTTTTGGATTGAAGGTCGCTGTTTGGTTAGACGAGATGCGTCGGCACCTTGTGCGAATTGATGAGGCGGCCCCAAGAATTGCTGTAGGCAAATTTCTGGGTGCAGTAGGTACCGGAGCTGCTCAAGGCGATGATGCACGTGAATTACAACGTCTCATTCTCGAACATCTCGGATTAGGTGTCCCTCTAGCTACAACGCAGGTAGTGGGTAGAGATCGTTATGTTGAGTATGTATCATGGTTGGCGAATGTCGCTACAACTTGTGAGAAGATCCTCCAAGAGATTCGTAATCTCCAACGTTCTGAAATTGCCGAGGCTGGTGAGGGTTTCGACGTGAAGAAACAGGTTGGTTCCTCAACTATGGCTCACAAAAAGAATCCAATCAAATCCGAGAATGCGAGTGGTCTTGCTCGAATCGTTCGCTCATTCATCATACCTACCTACGAGAATGCCCTACTTTGGCATGAGCGTGATTTGGCAAACTCCTCTTCCGAACGCTTCACTCTATCTCATTCCAGTGCCTTATGTCATGATGTCATGATCAAGACCATGCAGGTTCTCACGAACCTATGGGTCGATGCTGATCGGATGCTTGCGAATATCGATGCTCAGCGTGGTCTAGTAATGGCAGAGAAGATAATGATTGAACTCGTTGGAAAGGGAGTTCCTCGTGATGACGCTCATGAAATTCTTCGAACCGCTTCGTTCACTGCTGTCGATACGGGGGAACATTTGCGTGATGTTTGTAATCGTACAGAAGCCTTGACTTCTGTCTTTAGTGCAGAAGAGATGGATGCGATGTTTGATCCTTCTTCGCACATAGGAGTGTCCGGGGAAATTGTCGATGAAGCAGTTGCT